>LXNJ01000859.1_pt1 | contig 19422 bp, 11 predicted proteins | sample 809081 | NCBI WGS metagenome assembly LXNJ01 (sample SAMN04870510, study PRJNA318959) | sponge metagenome | biome: sponge; feature: marine sponge reef; material: water | host: Petrosia ficiformis | place: Greece: Milos, Mediterranean Sea | collected 2013-05-29 | depth 5-7 m
AAGTTGACGGCCGCACGCGCGGAATCGAGACCATCCGGTTCGAGACCGAAGCGGCGGGCGCCTACGAAGTCGCGATTACCGCCACGGACACGACCGACGAGGTCGGCGAGTTCCGATTCAGCGTGCTGCGGTCGGAGCCTGTCGCCACCGATCCGGCCGCGCGGCTCGACCAGCTGATGAGTCCGTGGGACGGAGACGACCGCGCCGGCGCGATCGCCGCAGTGGTCGACAACGGCGCGTTGGCACACGTGCACACCGTCGGGATGGCGAACCTGTCGCACGGCATTCCGTGGCAGCGCGAGACGATCTCCAACATCGGGTCGGTCACCAAGCAGTTCACCGCGATGGGCGTGCTGACGCTTCAGGCGCAGGGCAAGATGTCGCTCGACGACGACATCCGGACGCACATCCCCGAGCTTCGCGACTTCGGCACGCCGATCACGATCCGCAACCTGCTCAACCACACCGGCGGCTACCGCGAGGTGTACAACCTGCTGCCGATCGGGGGCCACGAGGGCGAGGACGCGTTCGCCCGCGAGCGCGCGATTGCCATCGTGCAGCGCCAGCCCGAACTGCAGGCGCCCCCCAACACCGAATGGAACTACAACAACACGGGTTACATCCTCATCTCGCTCGCGATCGAGCGGGCGAGCGGACAGTCGTTCGCCGACTACATGCGCGACAACGTCTTCGAGCCGCTGGGCATGGTGGACACCCGGGTCAAGATGGTGCAGGGCGAACTGATCCCGGGCAGTGCCCAGGGCTACACCGCGGAGGCGGGCGGCGGGTACCGGACCACACGGGATCTCGCGGCGTCGGCGGGTGCGGGAGGCGTGTACACGACCGTGGACGACCTGACGCGCTGGATGCTCAACTACCGCGACGCGACCGTCGGGGGGGCGGAAGCCATCGAGGCCATCACGACCACCGCGGTCCTGGAGTCGGGCGACTCAACCGGGTACGGGCTGGGTCTCGGACTGGGCGAACAGCGTGGCCGCACCCTGTACACGCACACGGGCGGCGACATCTCGCACCGCGCCTATCTGAGCTACTACCCGGAGCTGGAGAGCGGCGTGATCCTCATGAGCAACGACGCGGCCTTCGACCTGTCGCTGGGTGGGGACATCGGCGGGATGTTCTTCGCGGAACACTTCGACGAAGCCGAGGAGGAGGACGAGGACCAGGCCGAGGCCGACGAGGCGCCGGACGAGGATGCTGGGATGTCGGACGCGCGGAAGGAAGCGATCACGGGCGACTGGATCCTCGAGGTCCAGGGCATGTCCCTGTCGATGACGGTTGCCCTGGAGGACGGTGACGTGTTCGTCGATGTGCAGAGCCAGGGGCGGTCGGTGGCGCGGCCGACGTCGAACTCGACACTCGAGCTCGCGTCCGTGGACGCCGAATTCACCTTCGATTTCGAGGCCGACGGCACGACCAGCACCGGCACGCTGCTCCAGTCAGGACTCGAGATATCGATGCGGAGGGTGGAAAGGGCGGAAATGGCCGAGGAGGACCTGGTGGCCTATGTCGGGCGCTACTACTCGGAGGAGCTGCAGACCTTCTACGACGTTGCGGTCGAGGACGGCGGCCTGGTCCTGCGCCACATCGAGATGCCGGAGGCGCTGGCAATGCAGCACACGGACGGCGACGAGTTCTCTACCGACCTGATTTACCTCAACACCATCGCGTTCGAGCGCGGCGGGGGCGGTGCGGTGACCGGGTTTACCGTGTCGAACGGCCGGACAAAGGGGGTGTTGTTCGGGAGGATGTGAGGGCCCTGCGCCTGGCCGGGCTCCCCGGCTACCCCACCGGCTCCAGCCTCACGATCGGCGTCTCGCCGTCGCCGCGTGCCTCGAGGGCGACGTAGATGAAGCCGTCCGGGCCCTGGCGCACGTCGCGCACGCGGCCCATCCCCCTCAGGATCGTCTCGCTCCCGACGACGGCCCCGTCCTCGATCGTCAGCCGGTCGATACGCTGGCCCGCAAGCCCTCCGGCGAACAGGTTGCCCTGCCACGCGGGGAACTTGTCGCCCGTGTAGAACGCCAGCCCGGAGGCGCCGATCGACGGCACCCAGATGTGCTGCGGCTGCTCCATGCCTTCCATGTGCGTGGCTTCGTGGATGGCGCTCCCGGAGCGGTAGTTCACGCCGTAGCCGATCACCGGCCAGCCGTAGTTGGCACCGGGGGTCGAGACGTTTACTTCGTCGCCGCCCTGGGGGCCGTGCTCGGTGGACCAGACGGCGCCGGTGCCGGGCTGGATCGCCAGGCCCTGCGGGTTGCGGTGGCCGTAGCTCCAGATTTCGGGCCGCGCGCCCGCCTGTCCCACGAACGGGTTGTCGTCGGGGATGCTGCCGTCGTCGTGCAGCCGCACGATGACGCCGTGGTGGTTCGAGACGTCCTGGGCCGGGTGGGCGGTGAGGTTGCCGCGCGGGGCCACCTGCCGGTCGCCGACCGAAAGGAAAAGGTAGCCCTCGTCGTCGAAGGCGAGCTTGCACCCGTAGTGGCCGTTGCCCTCGGAGACCGCTTCGAAGATCTCGTCGGTCATGGTGAAGCGGTCGTTCTCGAAGGTGCCGCGGATTACGGAGGTCGTGCCGCCCGGGGAGTTGCCGGTGGCCTTCGAATAGCTGATGTAGATCAGGCGGTTGTTCGCGAAATCCGGGTGGGGGAGGACCTCGAGAAGCCCACCCTGGCCCCGTGCCACGACCTCGGGGATGCCCTGGACCGGGTCGGGGAGGAGCATGCCGTCGCGGACGATGCGCAGCGTGCCGCCCCGCTCGGTGACCAGCATGTCGCCGTCGGGCAGGAACGCCATCGACCAGGGAACGACGAATCCGTCGGCGACGGTCACCACGCGGTAGTCGTGGAGCGCGGTCCGGTGGATGTCCGACTGGGCGCAGGCGGGGGAGGAGGCCGCGAACAGGGCGGCCGAAACGACGAGTAGGGAGCTGGTGCGTACCATCTTCATGCTGCCTCTTCCTGTGGGGCCCGAACGCCGGCTGGCGAGGGGCCGTAGTGACCGAGCGTTGCAGAAGGTAAGGCTAGCAGGCCGTGGAAGAAAACCCCGCTGGGCCGGGACGATCTGCCTGCGACGGACGGAAGAGGGCGGGGGCGTTTCAGCTGGAACGTGTTCGCAGCAGTTGGGCGAGCTCGCCCAGCTCGGCGTCCCATCCGTCGTCGTTCTGTTTGCGGTGCAGATCGGTCCTGAACCCCGTCTCGAGCAGGTGCAGCGTGGTGCCGCCGTCGTCGCGCGCCGTCAGCGTCCACTGTACCCGGGTCGCGGGTGCGTCCTCGAAAGCCACGTCCGGCTCGTGTACCCAGCTCCAGACCAGCCGTCGCGGGGGGTCGACCTCTTCGATGCGCATCGCGTAGCGACCGTGGTTCTGCCAGATGATGGCGGCGTCGCCCCCGGGCCGCAGGTCGACCTCCGCCCGGTCCCCGAACCAGCGTGCCAACTCGGCGGGATCCGTGATCGCGCGCCACACGCGCTCCACCGGAACGTCGAGTTCCAGCACCTTCTCGACCGTACGCTCGCTCATCTGTCAGTCCTCTCCATGCAGGTGGAATCGCAGGCGCTCCAGGCGCCAGGGCGTCATCCGGTGTCGCCAGCCACCCGCGACAGTCGCAGCACCCATTCCCGGGACCGGTTCCGCACCCTCAGGCCCGACCCCGTGTACGCCACAGTCAGTCCTCTCACCCAGCGCGTCTCTGCCTCGACCACCCAGGTGCGCATCACGCGAAGGCCGAGTCCCGCGCCCCCCGCGACGCCCAGCACGGTTCCGCGCTTCTCGATGAACACCTGGGCCAGGATCGGGTCCTCCCGGCTGCGCAACAGGTAGTCGATCGCGGGACCCGCCGCCGCGAAGACATGCACGGGCCCGAGTGACGCGCCAACCTTGGCCTCGATGTAGAGGCTCAGGTAGTCGCCTCGCACCTCCCCGTCGACCGCGTTGCCGCGGGTGTCGGTCGACACGAACCCTCCCCGCTGGGTCAGTCCTCCCTCCGCTCTCATGCGCAAATGGGAGACGGGGGTGGGTACGTCGACGAACGCACCCGCCAGAAAGCCGGAGCGCGGGGACGTCTCGACCGGCGGGCTCCAGAGCATCTCCGAGTCCGTCCGTCCCGCAAAACCGCCGGTGAGCCGGCCGAGATCCTGGGCGTCGGCCGGTGCCGCTCCGCCCGCGAGCAGCGTCGCGGTCAGCACGGTCGATTTCGCACTTGCGCGCATGTTCCCTTGCACCCCCTCCCGCTTGACGATCCGGGTTCACAGGAGAAAGCATGCATGATGGCACCGAAATGTCCATCGTGGACCTTTCGGTCCCGTGAAGCACACCGTCGATTCCACAGGAGCCCCGATATGAGGCCCAGAGACCGGATTCCCCGCCTCCGATTCGTCCTTGTGGCCGTCGCGGCCCTGGGTTCGGCAGCCAGCCTTGCGTCTGCGCAGCAGATGGACGTGACCCGCTACCACCGCGCCGAACGCCTGCTGGCCTGGAACGTCGATCCGCTCATCAGCGGCGGCGCGGTTTCTCCCACGTGGATGACGGGCGGGAACCGTTTCTGGTACCGCAACCAGACGGCGTCCGGGGCCGAATTCGTCGTGGCCGATCCGGACGCACGCTCACGGATGCTGCTTTTCGACCACGACCGGCTGGCGGCCGCGATGTCACTCGCCGCCGACACCGCCTTCGACGGGAGCAAGCTGCCGTTTCGCACCTTCGAGTTCGGGGAGGGCGACGGGCTCGCGGCCGACGAGGGCACCATCCGCTTCAACGCCAACGAGCGCGGCTTCACCTGCGATATCCGCGCCTATGCGTGCGTGACCGGCGACACCCTGGTCAGCCGCGTGCCGTTCGTGCGCTCGCCCGACGGGCAAACGGAGGCCTTCGTTCACGAGCACAACCTCTGGATCCGCCCCTTCGCAGGCGGCGATTCGACGCAACTGACGACCGACGGTGAGGAGTTCTGGTCCTACGGCACCACAGCTCCGCGCCCCTCGCAGATCATCGCGGCGATTCCGGCGCGGCCGGTCCTCCAGTGGTCGCCGGACTCGCGGCGGATCGCGGTGCAGCGCATGGACGAGCGCAACGTGGAGCGGATGCCGATCATCTCTTCCACTTCCCAGCGGCCCAAACTCTACACGTACCCCTACGGGCTTCCCGGCGACTCGATCATCGCGACCTTCGACATCCACGTGATCGATCTGCAGACCGGCGGCAACCTCAAGCTCCAGACCGACCCGCAACCGTACATGACCTTCACCGCCACCGGCATGCGGGACTCGACCTGGGTGACGGTGAAGTGGAAGGAGGGCGGCGAGCGCTTCTACTTCGTGCGGGGCTCGCGGGGCGGCAAGAGCGTCACCCTGTACGAGGCCGACCTGGAGACGGGTGAGGCCCGCACGATCATCGAGGAGACCCGCGCCACGCATGTCGAGCTCAACCTCGACCTGGTCGGCGGCTACCCCAACTGGGACGTCATCAACGGCGGCGACGACGTGATCTGGTTCTCGGAGCGGGACGGCTGGGGACACCTGTACCGCTTCGACGGCCAGGGCGAGCTCAGGAATCGCGTCACGGAGGGTCCGTGGACGGTGGGCGACGTGCTGGACATCGACGAAGGCACCGGGCGCATCGTCTTTACGGCGCGGGGAAGGGAGCCGGGGCGCATCCCGACCATGGCCGACCTGTACACGGTAAACCTGGACGGCTCGGGCTTCACCCATCTCGGCGGCGAGGACGCCGATCACACCGTGCGCGCCACCCCGGACGGCCGCTTCTTCGTGGACTCCTGGTCCCGGCCCGACGTTCCTCCGGTCAGCGTGGTGCGGAACCGCGCAGGCAGTGTCGTCCTCGAACTGGAGCGCGCGGACGTGTCACGCCTCGAGGAGGTGGGGTGGTCCCCGCCCGAAGTCTTCGAATACAAGGCGCGCGACGGCGTGACCAGCATGTACGGGTTGCTGTACAAGCCGTCCGACTTCGATCCCGCGAAGGTCTACCCGGTCGTCGAGTACATCTACCCCGGCCCGTTCATCGGCAGCGTGGGGCGGTGGAACTTCACCGGAGGCCTGCTGGGCTCCGCGCTGCGCGGCGACCAGGACGCGCTGGCGGAACTGGGGTTCATCGTGGTGCAGATGGACCACCTCGGGACCCCCTACCGGTCCAAGGCCATCCAGGACAACTACTGGGGCAACATGGGCGACAACGGGATCCCGGACCACATCGCAGGCGTCAAGCAGCTGGGCGCCCGCCACCCCTGGATCGACCTGGACCGGGTCGGCATCTACGGGCACTCCGGGGGCGGCTTCGCCTCGACCGACGCGATCCTGCGCTACCCGGACTTCTACAAGGTCGCCGTGTCCACCGCGGGCAATCACGACAACCGCAGCTACCACGCCGCCTACGCCGAGAAGTACCAGGGCCTGCTGGTGCGCGACACCGTCCAGGGGACGGACAACTACGCCAACCAGGTGAATGCGTCGCTCGCGGGCAACCTGAAGGGCAAGCTCTTCCTGATGACGGGGGACATGGACGACAACGTGCATCCGGCAATGACGCTGCAGGTCGCCAACGCGCTGATCGCGGCCAACAAGACGTTCGACTTTCTGGTCCTGCCGGACCGGGCGCACGGTCTCTCGGAGCCCTACGTCATCCGCCGCCGCTGGGACTACTTCGTCCAACACCTGATGGGACTGGATCCGCCGCCCGACTACCGGATCCAGCCGCCGCCGGGCTGAGACCATGAGCATATGAGTATATGAGTATATGAGTATGATTCGACGACATTGCGCCGGTGCCTCCGGTCTGGTTCTGTCGGTGGCCGCGCTCGCGGGCCCCGTTTCGGCCGCAGCACAGGCAAGCGCCCAGGCACGCATCTCCGAGGAAGTCCGCGTCCTCGACACCTACCCGTTCTCCGACCCCGATCCCGTTCCGATCCTGGCCGGCGATCCGCGGTTGTATCCCTATCATGCCTTCCGCGGCTACTCCGCCGCTTCCGAGCCGCGCGAGTGGAAGGTTGTGAGGATGGAGAACGACCTGATCGAGGTGTTCGTCCTCCCCGAAGCGGGCGGCAAGGTGTGGGGCGCGGTGGTGAAGGAGACGGGGCACGAGTTCATCTACCGCAACGAGGTCATGAAATTCCGCGACATCGCGCTGCGCGGACCGTGGACCTCGGGCGGGGTCGAGTTCAATTTCGGCGTCATCGGCCACACCCCGGCGACCGCCACCCCCGTCGACTACACGGTGCGCGAAAACCCGGACGGGAGCGTGAGCACCTTCGTCGGCGCCATGGACCTGCCCTCGCGCACGCACTGGCGGGTCGAGATTCGCCTCCCGCCCGACCGCGCGTACTTCGAGACCCGGGCGCTGTGGTACAATCCCACGCCTCTTGAGCAGCCATACTACAACTGGATGACCGCGGCCGCGTTCGCGCAGCAGGACCTGGAGTTGTTCGTTCCCGGCGGCTCCTACCTGGAACACTCCGGCCGCGAGCGCCCCTGGCCCGTCGACGAGGCGGGCCGCTTCCTGCCGCTCTACCGCAACAACGACTTCGGCGGCCACAAGTCATACCACGTCGTGGGCGAGCTGAACGACTTCTTCGGCGGCTACTACCACGATGACGGCTACGGCTGGGGGCACTGGGCCCGCTACGAGGACATGCCGGGCCAGAAGATGTGGCTGTGGTCGCTGGCGCGGGACGGTGGAATCTGGGAAGACCTGCTCACCGACACCGACGGCCAGTACGTGGAATTCCAGGCGGGCCGCCTCTTCGTGCAATACCAACCGGGCGACCACGTCAACCCCGTGACGCAGGCCGGCTTCGACCCCGTTTCGGCGAGCAGCTGGACCGAGACCTGGTTCCCGCTTGAGGGCACCGGCGGCCTCACGGACGCGTCGCGGGAAGGCGCCATGCACGTCGAGCGCGAGGGAGGCGCGCTGCGCGTGACGGTGCAGGCCTTCGGCGACGTGAGCGACACGGTGCGGGTGTGGTCCGGCGACGAGTTCGTGGCAAGCGACCCGGTCGACCTGGCGGCGCTGCGGCCCCATGAAGCCGTCTACGAGGTGGACGGTGAGCGGCCCTACCGGGTGAGCGTGGCGGCGCTGGACCTCGACTACAGCTCCGATCCCGCCACGCGCGCGCTGGACCGTCCGTTCGAGATGGATCCCGAGGCCTGGGAGAGCACGCCGGAGGCGGACCGGCTCGTGTTCCAGGCGCGTGAACTGGCGAAGGGTCGGCGGTACGGGCCGGCGCGCGAGCTGTTCGACGCCGCCGCGGCGCTGGAGCCGTGGAACCGCGGCGCGCTGCTGGGATTGGCCGACCTGGACCTGAGGTCGGCGCGCTACGAGGAGGGGCTGGAACACGCGCGGCGGGCGCTGCAGCTCGACACGTATGATGCGGAGGCGAACTTCATGGCCGGGAACCTCTACCGGGCCCTCGGGCGTGACGTGGACGCCAGGGATGCCTTCGGATGGGCGGCCCGCGCGGTGGCGTTCCGGACCGCGTCGTACGTGCGCCTGGCCGAGATCATGACCGGGGCGGGGGAGTGGGGGGAGGCAACGCGGTACGCCCGGCTGGCGCTCGACTTCGATCGCCACAGTGTACCCGCCTGGCAGTTGCTGGCTGCACTCGGCCGGCGCTCGGGTGACGCGGGGGCGGTGCGGGAGGCGCATGACGCCCTGCTGGGGATCGATCCGCTGCACCACTTCGTGCTGGCGGAGCGCTATCTGGCGGACCGGACCGCCGACAACGCCGCCGCGCTCACCGGTGCGATGCGTAGCGAATACCCGGACCAGTCCCTCCTGGAACTGGCGGTGACCTACGCCGGCCGGGGCCTCCACGGGGACGCGATATCCGTTTTGGACGTGGCCGCGAAGGCCAGGTGGGAACGGCCCTGGCCGCAGCTGGCCCGTGGCGGGGACGGCCCGGACGGGCAGCGGGCCGCCGGGAACGAGCTGCGGGCGGGCGGGGCGACGCCGCTGATCCGTGCGTGGAGAGCTTTCCTGGCGGACGATCCGGCGGGACTGGGCGAACCGGGTGATCTCGCGTACGCCTTCCCCTTCCGCCCCGAGACCCTTCCCGTATTGCGCTGGGCGGCCCGGCACGACAGCCATTGGGGCTGGCGATACCTGCTCGGCCTCAACGCGTGGGCCCTTGACCGAAAGGCCGAAGCCGCATTGGCGTTCGAGCTGCTTGGGGCCGAACCCGCGTATGGCCCGGCGTACGCCGCGCGCGGCCACCTGCTCCGCGAGGTCGACGATCGCGATCCCGGCCTGGACTTCACGCGGGCGGTCGAGCTGGCCCCCGATGATCGGATTCTGCGGATAACGCTGATTCGCTACCTGCAGGGCGAGGGACGCTGGGCGGCCGCGCTGGAATCGTCCGCCCGAGCGCGGGAGATCTTCCCGGACGACTACAATCTTGCGCTCCTCCATGTCCGCGCGCTGATCAACCTGGGCGGCTACGGCGAAGCCATCGACGTTCTCGCCGGCACGCACGTGCTTCCGTCCGAGAACGCGCGCGAGAGCCACCATCTCCATGAACTCGCGCATGTGGGCGCGGCGCTGGACGAGATCGACGCGGGCGACCACGAGGCGGCGCACCGCCACCTCGAGGCCGCGCTCCTTTGGCCGGAGTCGCTCGGCCAGGGTCGGCCGTTCGAGCCGGACGAGCGCCTGGTCACGTACCTCTTGGGCGTTGCGGCCCGGGGCATGGGCGACCGCGACGGCGCGCGGGGGGCCTTCGAGGCGGTGGCGGCGCGCGCGGGCGGGGTGGGCACGGGCAGTCTTCCCTCGGATCCCGGCGACCTGCTCGCCATTTCGGCGCTGCACGCCCTTGGCCGCGATCCGGGCACCACCGTCGAAGCGGCGATGGCGCGCGTTCAGGCCGGGGCCACCAATGGCACCTCCACCCTGGAATGGAATCTGCTGGAGCGGGCGCTGTCGGCGGGCGAGCGCCCGGGAGGACCATAGCCGATGCGAATCCCCGCCTCTTCAATCGCCGCGCTTGGCGCGGTCATCGTTGCGGGTGCCGCGTACGCGCCTGCGCCGCAGCCATCTTCACACGCCCCCGGTCCCGGCCGATCGGACGCGGAGGGGCACGGATCGCTCGAGACCGTCGTCGAACGGTACTGCACCCGGTGCCACAACGAGCGCCGGCTTCTGGGGAACCTGACGCTTGTGGGCTTCGACGTCACCCGCGCCGACGAGAACGCCGAGACCGCGGAGCGCATGATCCGCAAACTGCGGGCCGGGATGATGCCGCCACCGGGCGTTCGCAGGCCGGCCGGAGACACGCTCTCCGCGTTGGCGCGCCTCATGGAGGAGGTGATCGACGAGACGGCCGCGGCGAGTCCCCGGCCCGGCGCGCGTCCTTTCCAGCGGCTGAACCGCGCCGAGTACGCACGCGTGGTGTACGATCTGTTCGGGCTCACCATCGATCCCTCCGAGTGGCTGCCGCAGGACCGGATCACCGCGGGGTTCGACAACAACGCAGACGCGCAGACGCTGTCACCCACCCTGATGGACGCCTACCTGAACGCGGCGAGCGAGATCGCGCGGCGCGCCGTCGGCGACCGCGACGCGGCGGCGTCCTCGGTCACCTACACCAACCCGCCCTCCGTCTCACAGCACGAGTGGGAGCGCGTCGAGGGGGCCCCATTCGGCACGCGGGGCGGGATCAGCGTCCTCCACTCCTTCCCGGCGGACGGCGAATACACCTTCGAGATGTCCTTCATGTCAGGATGGGGAGAGCGCTTTCACGACATCGACATCTCCGTCGACGGCGAGCGGGTCGCGCTGCTCCGCTACGGCGGGGACATCGACTTCCAGGGGCGCAAGGACTTCCCCTTCCGCACCGACCCCGTGCTGGTGCGCGCAGGGGAGCATCGCGTCACGGCGGCGTTCGTGCGCCGGATGGACGGACCCTACGAAGACCTCATCCGGCCCAACGACTGGTCGCTCACGGGAACGGAAACCAGCTACGGCACGACGTCGGTCCCCCACCTCATGAGCCTGACCCTGGAGGGCCCGCACAACCCCACGGGCGTGTCGGACTTCGAGGCGCGGCGACGTGTCTTTTCCTGCCGGCCCACGCGGCGCTCCGAAGAGCGGCCCTGCGCCGAGGAAATCCTGTCGCGGCTGGCCGCCCGCGCCTACGGCCGCGACCTCGATCGCGACGAACTCGGCGATCTTGTTGGTTTCCATGAGCTGGGCGCCGCGGAGGGCGGCTTCGAGATCGGGATCCGGACCGCGCTGGAGGCGATCCTCTCAAGCCCCCACTTCCTGTTCCGCATGGAGCGCGAGCCGGGCGGTGTCGCGCCGGGAGAGTCCTATGTGCTCGCTGGCGAGGACCTGGCGGCCCGCCTGTCCTTCTTCCTGTGGGGAAGCACGCCGGACCGGGAGCTCGCGGACGCGGCCCGGGATGGCGCGCTTGCGGACCCGTCCGTTCTTGAGGCGCAGGCGCGGCGGATGCTCGCTGACCCGCGTTCCGAAGCGCTGGCCACGCGGTTTGCCGCGATGTGGCTGCGTCTGCAGGACGTGGAGAAGGTCGAACCCGATGCCTTCCGCTTCCCCAACTACAGCCGTCAACTGGCCGACGCCATGCGGCGCGAGACCGAGCTGTTCTTCGACAACCTGATACGCGAGGACCGCAGTCTCCTCGAGTTGTACGGCGCGGACTACACTTTCGCGAACGAGCGGCTGGCGCGTCACTACGGCATCGACGGCGTGCGCGGTGAAGCATTCCGGCGCGTCGCATACCCCGACGAGCAGCGGCGCGGGCTTCTGGGGCACGGAAGCATGCTGGTGCAGACGTCGCTGGGGAACCGCACGTCTCCGGTCCTGCGCGGCAAGTGGGTCATGGAGGTCCTGATGGGGGCGCCGCCACCGCCGCCGCCTCCCGACATCCCCGATCTGGAGGAGACGGAGGGCGCCGTGGACGGACGGATCCGCACGACGCGCGAGCGGCTCGAGGAGCATCGCGCAAATCCCGCGTGCTCGTCATGCCACAACTTCATCGACCCGATCGGGCTGGCGCTCGACAACTTCGACGTAACGGGCCGCTGGCGCCTGCGGGAGCAGGGTGCCGCGCTGGACACCCGCGGCACCTACTACGACGGCACGGCCATCGCCAACGCGCGCGACCTGTCCGAGGTGCTCCTCAAGCGCCCGATTCCCCTGATCCGCAACTTCACCCAGAACCTCATGGCGTACGCGCTGGGGCGCTCGATCGACTACCGCGACCAGCCGGCCGTACGGGCCATCGCCAGGGCCGCGGCGGAAGACGACTACCGCGTGTCCTCGTTCATCCTGGGCGTGGTGGGCAGCGACGCTTTCCGCATGAAGCAGGCGCGAGCGGAAGCGGAGAACACGTCCCCGACGGCGGACGACGATGGCCCGAACGACGGTACGCCGCATGCCCCGGGCGCCGACATGTCCTAGATTCCCCAGCAGGGTGCGCAGCTGATACACGGAGCCGACATGCATTTCCTCACCTCCAGGTCGTTGCCGCGCCGGACCTTCCTCAGGGGCGCAGGCGCAACGGTCGCCCTTCCCGTGCTGGATGCGATGTTTCCGGCGGGACGGTTGCGCGCGGCGTCCGTGGACGCCCGGCCGACGCGGCTGGTCTGTATCGAGGAGGTCCACGGCGTTCCCGGATGCAACGAGTGGGGCGCCGAGCAGCACCTTTTCGCGCCCGCAACCGTGGGACGCGACTTCGAGCTGGTCGCGGGCAACGTCCTCAAGACTCTCGAACCGTGGCGGGACTACCTGACGGTTGTGAGCAACACGGACGTGCGCATGGCGGAGGCCTTCGAGGCGCAGGAGGTGGGTGGCGACCACTTCCGATCCAGCGCGGTTTTCCTCACGCAGGCACACCCCAGGCAGACGCAGGGCTCGGACATCTACTGCGGCACGTCGCTGGACCAGCTGCACGCCCAGCAGTTCGGACAGGAAACCGCGCTTCCTTCGCTTCAGCTTTGTATCGAGCGCACGGACAAGGGGGGCGGCTGCGACTACAACTATTCCTGCTCGTACACGGACTCGATCAGCTGGGCGTCGCCCACCACGCCGCTCCCGATGATCCGCAGTCCCCGCACGGCGTTCGACATGCTGTTCGGCGCGGGCGGCACCGCCGAGGAGCGCGCGCGACGGCGACACACGCACAGGAGCATCCTGGACTGGGTGGTGGGCGAGGTGGCCGACATCAGGCGCGAACTGGGCGCCGTGGACCGTCGCCGCGTCGACCGCTACCTGGAAAGCGTGCGGGAGATCGAGCGGCGAATCCAGCAGGTCGAAGCGCGCAACACCAGCGGTGAGCCACGGGAGCTTCCGGGCGCGCCGCCGGGGGTGCCGGACTCGTTCAGCGAGCACATGCGGCTCATGTTCGACCTCCAGGTGCTCGCCTTTCAGACCGACACGACACGCGTGGTGGCGTTCAAGACCGGGCGCGACGCGTCCAACCGCGTCTTCCCCGAGAGCGGGTCGGACAGGGCGTTCCACCCCGCTTCGCACCACGGGGGCAGAGAGAAGAACATCCTGGAATTCAACCGGATCTGTCAGTACCGCACGGGGCAGCTGGCGTATTTCCTCGAGCGGTTGCAGGAGACCATGGACGGGGAATCGAGCCTGCTGGATCAGTCCATGATCATCTGGGGCTCTCCGATGGGCGATGCCAACCTGCACAACCACCGCCGCTGTCCGCTCGTGTTGATGGGCGGCGCCAACGGCCAGCTCGAGGGCGGCGTGCACCTCAGGGCGGCTGCGGGGACCCCGATGGCCAACGTCTTCACCACGCTGCTGCACCGGCTGGGTCATGACGGAATGGAACGGTTCGGCGACGCGACGGGCGAGTTCTCGCTGGCAGCGCCCGCGGAGGCCGCGACGGGGCGATGAAGCAGGCCGGAGGTGTGGTCGGCGGGTTTAAGGGAACCGGTCGCGTGTGCCGGCTCGCGGTCTGCCTGACGGTTTCGGTTCTGGTGCCTGGTGGTCTCGCGCCAGCCGGGTTGGCGGTGGCCGAGTCGACGGTGGGCGGTGTGGCGGAGGGCGGTGTCCCGGATTCGCCGGTGGCCGATGCGGCCCAGCACGGCGACCTCGAGGCGGTGCGGCGCCTGCTGCGGGACGGGGCCGATGTCAACGCCGCCCAGGGAGACGGAATGACCGCGTTGCACTGGGCTGCCGAGCACGGAAACCGGGAGCTGGCCGAGGTGCTCATCTACGCGGGCGCGAGGGTCGACGCCGGTACGCGGATCGGCCACTACACGCCGCTTCACTTGGCGGCGCGCGCCGCGCACGGGCAGGTTGTGGCGCTTCTTCTGGACGCGGGCAGCGACCCGGATGCGCGCACGACCAACTCGGGTGCGTCGCCCCTTCACCTGGCCGCCGGCGCGGGGCACCCGGCGGTGATCGCCGCCCTCGTGAAGGCGGGGGCGGACGTGAACGCCCGCGAGGCCGCGTGGGGTCAGACGCCGCTCGTTTTTGCCGCGGCCAACAACCGGGCCGATGCCATCCGCGCGCTGCTGGCCGCCGGGGCGGACCCTTCGCTGGCCGCGCATTCGGTCGACGTCGAGGAGCGCGCCAACGCGGATCAGGCCGCGGAGAGGCGGCTCGACGAATTCCTGGATGCGTTCAAGGAGAAGGAGGGGGGCGGCGCGGATTGGCAGCCGACCCCGCGCCAGGTCCAGGCGGCGATTGAGGCGTCGCGGGCGATCCAGCGAAAATGGCCGAACGTCCCCGATCCGGCCGACGACGAAGAGGAGGCTGAGGAGGGCGAGGAGGGCGAGGGCGACGAAGAAGAGGGCGAAGAGGGCGAGGCGGACGAAGAGAGCCAGGCGGGCGAGGCGGACGACGACCCGGAGGGTGCGGCCACCGACACCGCGGCCGCGGCAGATTCTGCTGCTGCACCCGTCGACACCGGGGCCGCCGATGTGCCGGCCACCGACACCGCGGCTGCCGAGCCCTCCGACGACGAGGAGCCCCGCCCCATGTCCTACGCGCAGCTCGTCGGTTCGTGGGGTGGGCTTACGCCGCTGCTCCACGCAGTCCGGCAGGGCAACAGGGAGGCCACCGAGGCCCTGCTCGCGGGTGGCGCCGACATCGACCAGCCATCGGACGGCGACGGGACCGCACCCCTGCTGATGGCGGCGGTGAACGGTCAGTTCGACCTGGCGCTGTGGTTGATTGAACGCGGTGCGGATCCGAATGCCGCCAGCACGGCCGGCGCCACGGCGCTCTTCGCCGTCCTCGAGCGCCAGTGGGCACCGCGGGCGTCGTACGCGCACCCCACCGAGCACGAGCAGCAGGTGGCGACCCATCTGGACGTGCTGGAAGCTCTGCTGAAGGCCGGAGCGGACCCGAATCCGCGCCTGGGGAGTCACCTCTGGTACATGGAGTACACTTTCGGCGTTCTCCGTGGCAGTGGCATCAACCTGCAGGGGGCCACGCCGTTCTGGCGCGCCGCCTACGCGCTCGACGTGGACGCCATGCGGCTGCTCAAGCAGCACGGGGCGGATCCGGGCATTGCCACCATGAGGCCTCCGCAGCGCCGCCGCCGTCCGCCCGCACAGGATGAGGAGGAGGAGAAGGCGGAAGAGGAGGCGGCCGAGGAAGAGGAGGCGGCCGAAGCGGGGGAAGTCCGGAAGCCCGACGGCGAGGAGGCCGCCGAGGCGACCGAGGGCGAGCCTGCGACCACCAAGGCCAATGCGGAAGGGGAGTCCGCCTCCGAGGAAGGCGAGGAACCCCGCCAGGGGGAGGGGGGAGCCGAGGAGGACTTCTCAGGCGTGCCGCCCGTCCCGGTCGGGGGGGCGCACATGTACCCCATCCATGCCGCCTCGGGCGTAGGGTACGGTCAGTCCTTCGCGGGCAATGCGCACCGCCACGTCCCGGACAACTGGCTGGCGGCCGTGAGGTTCCTGGTCGAGGAGTGTGGCGCCGACGTCAACGCGCGCGACGCCAACGCCTTTACCGCGCTGCATCACGCCGCCTCGCGGGGCGACAGCGAACTGGTTCTCTACCTGGTCGAGCACGGTGCGGATGTCACCGTGGTGAGCCGCAGGGGCCAGACGACGGCGGACATGGCCAACGGCCCGATCCAGCGCCTTCAGCCCTTCCCGGCGACGGTCGCGCTCCTGGAGGAACTCGGGTCGAAGAACAACCACAAGTGCCTGTCCTGCTGAGGGGTCTCCTCAGGGTGTGACCCCCAGCGCTTCGGCAACCTCCTGGGCGACGCGCAGCTCAAGCACGCCGCGGGACTGGCAGTGGACCGTGTTGCCGCTCACGGCGCGGGGCTTGCCCCAGGCGTCGACAACGGTCAGCACCTCGGTGCTCTCAGGCCCCTTCGCGGTAAGCCTGGTCGATACGGTCAGCGTGACTTCGTACAGGTTGGCCAGCGGTCCCGAGAGATCGCTGCCGCAGTCGACAAAACTGTTCATGCGGTCGCCACCGACGCGCCGGGCCGGGTAGCCGGGATTCCCCAACTCCATGGAGTTCGGGTTGGAGGACGTAACAGGGATGCCCAACTCGACATAGACGCCTCCCAGAGCTCGCCAGGCCACGTCGGCTGCCACATTGATCGTACGCACGCCGACTCCCGGCTCGTTAAAGATCTCCAGGCGCTCGTAGTTGCCGACGCGCAGGACGGTCCTGCGTTCATTCGGGATCGCGGGCCGGTCATCCTCGGCGTTCGCCGAACCCGACGAACCGGAAGCGCAGCCGCTGGACCCGACCGTTGCAGCCAGGGCCGCGACAGCGAGAAGCCGAAGATGAAAGTGAGTGCTTTCGCGTTGCCGTGCGCGTGTCCGCGTCATCGTTGCTTCTCTCCGGTTTGTCGGGGCTTCGGCCTATGTCGTCTACACCGCCGGTCGCTTTGGGGTCCTCTTCAACCCCTCACCGCCGCCTCGGACTCGTAGACCTCGATGTCATCCCGCCTCAGCGCGGCCCGGGTCCGCCTCAGCCAGGAGGACCTGCGCACCAGCACCAGTTCAAGGTACGGAGGGGCCGGAATCCCGTCCACGATCCGTATGAAATGGAAGTCTCCGAGTTCGCCCGGATGGCCGATCCCGTACCGGCGCCCCGCCCATGAGAAGCGAATCTCCGGCGTGCGCGCGAAATCGGCGCCCTTCCAGAACTGCTCGATGTAGACCTCGTCCTCGACCGCGTAGACGCCCGGAGCCAGGAGATCGCCGTGCCGGTAGTAGCCGGGGTCGAAGTCCAGTCCCTGATGGCGCTGGAACGTGTGTTCCATCGCGTAGTCCACCCCGAGCAGGTCGTCGGTGTCGGCGAGCGATTCGAGGTGGTGGCGCAGCTCGTGGGTCAGCGTTTCCCAGATCTGTTCGCTCCAGTCGAACGCGGGGTCGACCGCGGCAAGCGCACGGAAGGACCCCCAATGGAGGAGGACCTGCGACCGCAAGGTGTCGGGACCGTCCCAGCTCGACGGATAGGACTCGGTTAGGCATTCTCCAAGCGTGTAGACGCCGGGGAAGCGTGGATGGGGGAGCGCATCCCGGTGCACGGTCATCCCGTCGACGCCCTCCCGGTAGGCCTCCGGAATGCTCTCGTAGATACGGCGCGACTGTTTTTCGAAGGTCTCGAAGTCCATGCGGATGAAATCCAGGGGAATCGTTTCGGCCGGCTCTTGGACAGCCGGTGGGGGCGCGCCGGCAACCGGGGTCTGCTATGCTCCTTCCTGAAACTATCTCGTGGAGGCGCTCTTGACCGCACCGGGACGTGGCCGCAAGGCCGCCATGATCTTCATCCTCATCACGGTTTTCATCGACGTATTGGGGATCGGGATCATCATCCCCATCCTCCCGGAACTGATCAAGGACTTCGCCGGGGGCAGCACCGCGCTCGCCGGTCGCTGGTTTGGCGTGCTCGCCTCCACGTACGCGCTCACGCAGTTCATCTTCGCGCCGGTGCTGGGTGCGCTGTCCGACCGCGTAGGGCGCAGACCGGTGATCCTCATCTCGCTGTTCGGCCTGGGCGTGGACTACATCATCATGGGATTCGCGCCCACGCTCGGCTGGCTCTTCGTGGGACGGCTGGTCGCAGGCGTGATGGGGGCGAGCATCACCACCGCCAACGCCTACATCGCCGATGTCTCGAAGCCCGAGGACCGGGCTCGCAACTTCGGCCTGATCGGCGTGGCGTTCGGACTGGGGTTCATCTTCGGCCCCGGCCTGGGCGGAATCCTGGGAGGGATCGACCTGCGGCTGCCGTTCTTCGTCTCGGCGGCCCTCGCGCTGGTGAACTGGCTGTACGGCTTCTTCGTTCTGCCCGAGTCGCTGCCGCCGGAGAAGCGGGATGCCTTCAGCTGGAGGAAGGCGAATCCCGTCGGCAGCCTCCACGTGCTCGGTTCCTACCCCCTGGTTGCGGGCCTCACGGCCGCTTTCGTGTTCGTCGTGTTGGCGCAACGCGGCCTCGAGACCGTGTGGGTGCTCTATACGGGACACAAGTTCGGCTGGGACGAGCAGATGAACGGTTTCTCGCTCATGATGGTGGGGCTGATGGCGGCGATCGTTCAGGGGGGACTGGTGCGTCCGATTGTGGGCAGGCTCGGTGAGCGCCGGGCCATCCTTTACGGGCTGGTGGTGGCGGTCATCACCTACCTCGGCTACGGACTCGCCACGGCGGGGTGGATGCTGTTCGCCTTCATCGTCTTCGGGTCCATCGGCGGTGTGGCGGGACCCGCGATCCAGAGCCTGGTGGCCGGCGCGGTGCCGCCCGAGGACCAGGGCAAGGTCCAGGGGGGCATCACGTCCCTGATGAGCCTGACGAGCATCCTGGCGCCGCTGATCTTCACGGCGGGGCTGTTCAGCTACTTCACGTCGCCGGGTGCGCCGGCCGAGCTTCCCGGAGCGCCGTTTCTGCTGGGGGCGGTGATGTATGCGCTGGCTTTCGTGTCGCTGCTGCGGCTGTTCAGGAGGATGCCGGGTTAGGGGGAGAGCGGGCCAAGAGAGCCAGGGAAGGGGCGATTCGTCGACTTGACCGGGATGTGCGGTATATTTCGTTGTCTTCAGGGAAGACACGATCAACGCCGAACATCAAACTGTCCGTGACAGCGGGACGAATGCACACGAGATGATCCCGGGCGCAAGCGGTAACCTGGAAGACCGGGAGGCGTACGCCGAAGACTTCGGGAGATTGATAAGGCGGGTGCCCGAAGCGGTCGCAACGCCTCGGAGCGTGGAGGAAGTGACAAGCCTCGTGCGCCGCGCCGCGAGCGATGGCGTCCGCCTGACCATTCGAGGCGGCGGGCACTCCCAGGGCGGTCAGAGCCTGACGGACTGCGGAGTTGTGCTTGACACGAGGGGGCTGGATCGAATCAGGCCGTCGGGCCCGGGGTTGGTGCGCGCGCAGGGCGGCGTCGGATGGGGTGCGCTGGTGGATACGCTGCGTGCGGAGGGGCATCTGCCTCGCGTACTTCCGGACTTCGA
>LXNJ01000861.1_pt1 | contig 19417 bp, 17 predicted proteins | sample 809081 | NCBI WGS metagenome assembly LXNJ01 (sample SAMN04870510, study PRJNA318959) | sponge metagenome | biome: sponge; feature: marine sponge reef; material: water | host: Petrosia ficiformis | place: Greece: Milos, Mediterranean Sea | collected 2013-05-29 | depth 5-7 m
CTCCATGATGATCACGGTCTTGCCGACGCCCGCACCGCCGAACAGCCCGATCTTGCCGCCCTTGAGGTACGGCTCGACCAAGTCGATCACCTTGATCCCTGTCTCGAGAATCTCGGACTCCGTCGACTGGTCCTCGAGTAGCGGAGCGTCGCGGTGAATCGGAAAGCGCTCCTCGGTCTCCACCGGGCCGCGCTCGTCGACCGGTTCGCCCAACACATTGAGCACCCGCCCCAATACTTGCGGTCCCACAGGCACGGAGATGGCCTTGCCCGTATCTTCGACGCGCATGCCGCGCACCATGCCCTCGGTCGGCTGCATCGCAACGGTGCGCACCCGCCCCTCGCCGAGGTATTGCTGGACCTCGCAGGTGACCTCGATCGGCTCGGGCACGTCGAACCCCTTGCTGGTCACCTTCACGGCATTGAAGATCTTGGGCAAGTTTCCGCCCTCGAACTGCACGTCGACCGCCGGACCGGCGACCTGAATGACTTTCCCTGCGATTTGCATCTTCTCGCTTCCTCGTATGCGCGGATAGCCGCTACTCTTGCGCGGCGGTACCCGAAACGATCTCGATGATCTCTGTCGTAATGCTGGCCTGCCGCACGCGGTTGAGATGCAGCGTGAGCTTGTCCAGCACCTCGCCCGCGTTGCGCGTGGCCGCGTCCATCGCGGTCATGCGTGCAGCGTGCTCGGCCGATGCCGATTCGAGCATCGCTAAGAACACTTGTGTCACGACTCGCTTAGGCAACAGCGCCCCCAACAGCTGCTCCGCCGGCTGTTCGTACTCGTAGGAGCTGCCGCCGCTCTCCGCCCCTTCGGGCGGAACGATCGGCAGCACCTGCTCAATGACCGGTTCTTGGCTGAGCACGCTCTTGAACCGGTTGTAGGCGATCCAGACTTCGTCGGCGTCACCATCCGAGAACCGCTGCATAGCCTTGTCCGCAACGGCCTGGGCCGTCGGCAGCTCGACCCGTCCAAACACCTGCTCCCACTTGCCGCTGACGCCAAGGTCCCGCCGCTGGAAAAAATCTACCGCCTTGCGGCCCAGCAATTCCAGTTCCACAGCGTGCTCGGAGCGCCGCTCGGCGAATTCCCCGACCGCTTTGAACACGTTGCTGTTGAAGGAGCCGCACAGCCCCTTCTCGCCAGCCAGCACCAGCAGTTGCACCTTGCGGCAGTTCCGGCGCTCAAGCAACGGGTGTGACAGTGCGGCCTCTTCCTCCGCTTCGCTTGTCAGCACGCTGCCCAGCATGTCCTCCAGAAGCCCGGAGTACGGGCGCGCGCTGACCACCGCCTGTTGCGCTCTCCGCAGCTTTGCCGCCGAGACCATCTTCATAGCCTTGGTGATCTGCTCGGTGTTCTTGACGGAACGGATCCGCCGGCGCAGGTCGATGAGGGACGGCATCGCTAGCTGGCCTTAGCTATGGAATGGAGCGCCGCGAACTGCTCCTTGTAGGCCCCGATGGCGTCTTGCAGCGCCTTGGCGGTTTCGTCGTCGAGCACGCGCCGCCCCCGGATTAGAGCCAGCGCCCCATCGTCGCCTTGGCGCTCTAGGTACTCGTACAGCCCAGCTTCGAAGTCTGCGACCTGGGACAGTTCCAAGTCATCCAGATAGCCCTTCGTGCCAGCGAAGATGATCGCGACCTGCTTTTCGACCGGGAGAGGCTCGTACTGCTTCTGCTTGAGCACCTCAACCAAGCGGTCGCCCCGATGCAACTGCTGTTGCGAGGCCTTGTCAAGGTCCGAACCGAACTGAGCAAACGCCGACAGAGCTCGGTACTGGGCAAGATCGAGGCGCAGGGTGCCGGCCACCGACTTCATGGCCTTGATCTGAGCGTTGCCGCCGACACGGCTCACGGAGATTCCCACGTCCACGGCCGGGCGAACGTTGGCATTGAACAGGTCGGCCTGCAGGTAGATCTGGCCGTCGGTGATCGAGATCACGTTCGTTGGAATGTAGGCCGAGACGTCGCCCGCTTGGGTCTCGATGAAGGGCAGGGCCGTCAGCGATCCGCCCCCGAGTTGCTCGTTCAACTTGGCCGCGCGCTCGAGCAGGCGCGAATGCAAGTAGAACACGTCGCCCGGATACGCCTCGCGCCCGGGCGGACGTCGCAAGAGCAGGGAGATTTCGCGATAGGCGGCGGCGTGCTTGGAAAGGTCGTCGTAGACGCAAAGAGCGTGTCGCGCAGTGTCCCGGAAGTACTCTCCGATAGCCGCGCCGGTGAAGGGCGCCAAGTACTGCATCGGTGCCGGATCGGACGCCGAAGCCACCACTATGATGCTGTACTCCATCGCCCCGTGCTGCTCTAGGGTCTTGATCACCTGCGCGACGGTGGATCGCTTCTGGCCGATGGCGACATAGATGCAAATCACATCGCCGCCTTTCTGGTTCAGAATGGTGTCGATGGCAATGGCAGTCTTGCCCGTCTGACGGTCGCCGATGATCAGTTCCCGCTGGCCGCGGCCAACCGGGATCATCGCATCGATGGCTTTGAGCCCAGTCTGCATCGGCTGCTTGACTGGCTCCCGGTCGATCACGCCTGGTGCCAGCCGCTCGATCGGGTTGTACTGGGTTGCCTCGATCGGACCCTTGCCGTCGAGCGGCTCGCCGAGAGCGTTCACCACGCGGCCCAGCAATTCGTCGGCCACTGGAATTGAGATGATCCGCCCTGTGCGGCGCACCTCGTCACCTTCCTTGAGGCTGGTGTAATCGCCGAGCAGCACCGACCCGACCTGATGCTCCTCGAGGTTCATCGCAATGCCGGAGATACCGTTGCGGAAGTCCAGCAGCTCGCCGGCCATCACGCTCTCCAAGCCGTGCAGGCGAGCGATACCATCGCCGAGCGAGATCACCGATCCGACCTCGGCCACTTCCACGGCGGACTCGTAGTTTTGGATCCGGTCGCGGATCAATTGCGTAATTTCCGATGCGTTCATCTTGGCCATTCGAATCGTTCCTTTGCTGGGAGCGGCTAGCGGTCCCCGGCCGCCAGGCTAACCGCCAATGACCCCAAAGCCGCCCGCAGTGATCCGTCGTATAGGGTCGAGCCTACCTGTACTGCGCTGCCGCCTAACAGGCTGGGATCCTCCGCATAGGTCGCCCGGATGTCCTTGCCGGTAAGTTCGCGAAAGCGGCCCTCCAAATCGGCTTTCTGGTCAGCGCCGATCGGACCGGCAGAGCGCACCTGTACCTCGATTCTGTTGCGGTGGGTGTCAAGCCATGCACGGAAGCCATCGGCGATCAGGGAGTAATGCCCGATACGGCGGTGATCGGCAACTACGGATAGGAAGTTCACGATGACCGGAGCAAGGCCGAGGCGACGGCCGACCTGGGCGATCAAGTCGCGCTTTTCGCTGGGCCGGATCGAGGGCGCAACCAGCACCGCAGCTAAGTCCGCAGACTCCTCCAACAACTCGCCGAAGGCTTCCAGCTGTTCCAAAGCCGCCTCTGGCGAGAGCTTGGAGTCCTGCTCAGTCACTACTTCAGCCAAGGCTGAAACGTAACGATTGGCAACTGCTCGTTCCATGGGATCCGCACGTGAGAACCGCACGCGTCGGCACGCCCGGGTCCTGCTGGGGACTGGTTGGATGGGAGGGCTAGCCGCGACGGCGCGGCCCGCTCCTCTAAGTTCTCAATTTAGCACAGGCGGCACCCTCGCAGAAAGCCCGTGGAAGGCCGCGCTAACGGCTCTGCGATTGCCAACTCCGCTACTGCTATCTTGGAACCGGTCGGCCGCTGGCACGACCGAGCAGATGTCACAAGCAAACCAATATCCGCAAGGCACGATTGGATTCCCCGTCACCCCGTGGAACACAGACCTGCGGCTCGACGAGCCGGCCCTGCGAACTCACACGGAACACATGCTCGGGGCTGGGCTGGACGCGCTGTCGTTCTGCGGTAGCAACGGAGAGTTGCACGCCCTTGGCCTGCCTGAGTACGAACGGATTTGTCAAATCGCTAGCGAAGTGGTCGGCCAGCGCGCCTACCTGATATTCGGTGTCGGGCAGAGTTGGCGGACGGCCCAAACGCAGGCCGTCTACGCCCGGCGCGCCGGGGCTCAAGCCGTGCTGTGCATCGCACCCTACATGGCCGACCCGAATGAGCGCGGCCTAGCCGAATACTATCGCTCGGTGGCCGATGCTGCCGGGATTCGCGTGATCCTCTACCAGACGAAGTGGAGCGGCACACTACCTCTCTCCCTATTGGAGAGGCTGGCCTCCGTGGAGAACATCTGCATGGTCAAGGATGAAAACGGCGACCTGTCCCATTACCTCCAAGTGCGCCGCCATTTCGGCGACCGCTTCCACTGGATCAACGGCATGGCCGAACCGTTCGTGCCCAGCTATTGGAAGTTGGGTGTCGAGACCTTCACATCCGGCCTAGCGTGCTTCATGCCTGAAACCACGCTGCGCATCCGCGCACTGGCCCTCCAAGGCAACTTCGCCGAAGTGAACGCCATCTTGGACGATCTGGTGCTGCCGATGTACGAATTGCGCAATCGTCGGCCCGGCTACAAGGTTTCCATGATCAAGACCGCAATGTCGCTTGCCGGCATACCAGCTGGGGATGTGCGGCCACCGTTGGTGGCTATGGACGCGGCCGACCAAGAAGACTTGCGCTCCCTGATGGGACGTCATGGCCTACTCGCTGCATAGCGCAAGCCGGGCGTGCGCGCTCGCGGCAATCTGCGCCGCCCTGCTCGGCTGGAGTCCGCTGCCGCGACTGAGCGCACAAGCGCGCTCCTCTGACTCCACTCCCAAGCCGAGGCAAATCGCCCCAGCGATGAGTTGGGTCTATGCTGACTGGCTGACCCGTCAAGAGCGCGAACGCGAAGAACAGCCTGACCGGCTAGTCAGCTCACTCAACATTCCGCGGGGCGCCACGGTGGTCGACCTCGGTGCAGGGGTGGGCTACTTCACTTGGCGGCTGGCGCGAAAGGTCGGACGGTCAGGCAAGGTAATCGCAGTCGATATCCAGCAAGAAATGCTCGACATGCTCGCAGTCAACCTGCGCGAGCGTGGCATCGAGAACGTCGAGGCGGTCCTCGCAACGCCCCAGGACCCGCGCCTGCCGCAAGCCGTGGCAGACCTAGTCCTACTGGTCGATGTGTACCACGAACTTGCCTACCCTGCCCTCACGCTCGCCCACATCCGGCGCTCGCTCAAGCCCACCGGGCGGCTGGTCGTAGTCGAATATCGCAAAGGCCAACCCGGGGTGCCGATTCACCCGCTCCACAAGATGAGCGTCGTTGAGGTCAGATCCGAGATCGAACCCGCCGGATTCCGTTTTGCGGAAGTGCTGGAATTCCTACCCTCGCAGCACGTCATCATCTTTACGCCCGCCAGCGGCTGAGCGCGCCGCTCAGTTGTGCTTGTCCGAGACCAGATCGGCGAACGGTGCCTGCCGGATGACCGACCGCAAGTCGGGGTCGCGCCGCGCCAGGATCCGAATCCCGGAGTCTAGCTCGATCGCCTTGCGAATCGACTTGCTGGCAGAGCCGTGGTCGCCGGAGAGCACTTTGGCGACACCCTTGACATAGTGCAAGTGCGCCGCTTGGGCATCCTTCGCCAAGCCCCTGTTGAGCACCCGCACGGCCTCGGCGAACTGGCCATTGTTGACCAGCTGAACGCCGTGGTTGTAATAATCCTCCACCGTCTCCAGCAAGGGGCGCTTGCGCTCAGCGTGCTTTCGACAGATTTGGATAAAGACGCCGGCCCGGTGACTCAGGCCGACATTGGGTCCCGCTCGCACCTTCTCCAACATCCTGCGCGCCGCGCCGAACTTGCGCGACTGGAACAACTCCGTTCCAAGCGTGAAGTGCTCCTGCTGGCGCTCCTCGGCCTGGCGCTCCTTGCTGACCGGGCGCTTCGTGCTAGCAGAGCGGACCGCAGGTCCTGCAGCCATCGAGCCCCGGTTCCGCGAAGTTCCAGCGCCCTTCCTGACTTGGGCCTTGCTTGGCATAGGCCAGCGCTTCACTAAACGCTGTGGGCCGCGTTTCGGCGGGAGGGCCGAACCAACCCGCGTCAAGCGTGTGCGAATTATATGACAGATCGGCCTAGCGTTGGCAAGCGCTAAGCGGGTTTGTGTCAAGGCAGGGCGACAAACCGGCTCTCTGGTGAGGCTGAACTGCCCTCCCGCAGCGCCGCGGCCCGGCCAGAGCGGAGAGAGTGGTGTCGCCCCCGTTCGAGCCGGCGGCTGCACGACAATTCGGCTTCGAGACGCGTTTGCCGCACACCAACTGTCCGACCCGGGTGGCGGATCGTTGCCGCAGCAGCGCTCCGCAAACTCCGCCGGTGAGGGCTCACGCCCGCGCTCCGAGGCGTATGGCGCACGACGGAACGCCTAGCCCTGGGAAACGACTCTTAGCGAGCTGCGCAAGGCTGGCAAGCTCCCGCGAGTCCGCGTGGCCAAGTAGCCCCGCATCCCGCAGTGCAGCGCCTCGCGATGGGAGGAGAGCAGCAAATCACTTCGGGCTCTCGCCTGTGGGCGTGTTTCTCCATGGAAGCCCTGGCAACAATCGATCCCCAAACGGGACATAGAGCGGACCTTGTGCGTGCCTTCCAATATGCGACTGCCGACGCCCTTGCTCGATTGCTGTCATATGATCTCCGGCAGGACTTGAGGCCGAACGAGCGTCGCACAGCGCAGGCGTTGAGCTAGACTGCTACACAATATGAACAGCCCTCCCCGCTGTGACGCCTTGGAGGACCTGCAGCGCGAAATCGTCGACTGCCGCCGTTGCGCACGCTTAGTGGAGCACTGCCAGAACATTGCCCGCGTGAAGCGCCGCGCCTATCTCGACTGGGACTACTGGGGCAGGCCTGTGCCTTCGTTCGGCGATCCGGGTGCGCGACTGCTGCTGGTCGGGATGGCACCGGGGGCTCACGGCGCCAATCGCACGGGCCGCGTGTTCACAGGCGACAGTTCGGGCGACTTCCTCTACGACGCCTTGTTTCAGACTGGATTCGCGTCGCAGCCGACCGCCACATCCAGCGACGACGGCTTGGTTCTGCGCGACTGCTACATCGCCTCGGCCGTGCGCTGCGCTCCTCCTCAAAACAAGCCTCGCTCGGACGAGTTCGCGGCGTGCCGCACATTCCTTGAGCGCGAGGCGAGCCTGCTGCCGAAGCTACGCGCAGTGGTAACTCTTGGACGTCTCGCACACGACTCTTGGCTGGCCGTTTTGCGCACGCACGACCCCTCGTTGCGCGCAAAAGACTACCCTTTTGAGCACGCGCGCCATTTTTCTCGCCCCAACAATGGGCCGGATCTGCTCTGCAGCTACCACCCCAGCCGCCAGAATACACAGACTGGTCTTCTCACTAAGTCTATGCTGGTCAATGTCTTACAGATGTCTAGACGGATTGTTTCCGACACTTAGAATCCTGCAATACGAACAAATTGCTCCTAGAAAGAAATTTTTTTAGAGAGGTGCAACCACTTGACGGTGGTTTGCATCTATACTCTACTAGTTAAGAAGATCGATCCGAGCACATTGCCGGGCCGTTTTTGCTGGCGGACCGGCGTCAGCAACCACGCTCCAGATCTTCTGCAAGGAGAATTACCACCATGGTCACCTTAGAAAAAGAAGTTGTGCGCCAGCAGCTGCTGGCGAAACTCGACGAGCTGACCCGGCGTAATAACCGGGGCGAATTGATCCGCGACCGCTGCAACGATCCGATGGACCAGATGCAGACGCGGTTCGAAATGGATCTCACTATCAGCGTGATCAACAACGACTTCGAGACCCGCAAGGCTGTCCAGACCGCACTCAGGCTGCTTGACGAAGACGAGTACGGCATCTGCCAAGACTGCGGCGCGGAGATCAACCCGCAAAGGCTCGCGGCCATCCCGTGGACCACGCTGTGCGTCTACTGCCAAGACGAGTACGACTGCTCTGGCCTCGCCCACCAGTCGGGCGACTTCGTGCGCGCCGCCTAGGCGGCCGTACGCGACAACCGGCCGCCGAGCGGTCGTTGCGCTCCGGCGGCGGAGCTATTTCCTAGCCACTGACACAATCGGGTGCTGCCCTGCGTCGCGTTCCACTACGGAAGCGCGGCGGAGGGCAGCGCGAAGGTCACGACGTTCTTGTCGGCGGCTATGGATACGAATTGCCTGCCGCCGAGCATGTATGTCATGGGAGAGGCGCGCACGCGGGCGTTCAGATGGCGGCTCCACAACAGCTCTCCATCTGCGGCTCGCGCGGCTGAAAACGTCCCGGAGTTGTCGGCAAAGAATACGAGCCCGGCTGCCGTGGTGAGCACACCTGACCAGTTCTCGCGGATCGAGTCGCCGAGCTTGCGCTCCCAAGCGATGTTGCCAGTTGCGACGTCGATAGCGCGGAGGTAGCGTTCGCCCGGCTCCCCGCTCTGCTCACGCGCCGAACCGCCGTAGTACGTCTTGCCTGCCTGCCAGGTCTCGTCTCGCTTCGTGAAGACATGACAGAACTCTGACGCCATCGTATAGAACAGCCCGGTCGCAGGGTCGAACGACTTGGCGGGCCAGTTGGTCGCGCCTTGCAACCCAGGGCAGACCAAATTCCCGCCCGGCGTGGGGCGCTTGCCCGGGACCAGCACCGGACGGCCGTCAGCACCGACTCGTTCGGCCCACGTCAGTTTCTCTACGAACGGCTCAGCTAGCAGCAGCTCGCCATCTTCGCGGTCCAAGACATAGAAGAACCCATTGCGGTTGGCGTGTAGCAGCAGCTTGCGGCGCTCGCCGTCCCAGTCCATTTCCGCAAGGATCGGTGTCTGCACCGAGTCCCAGTCGTGCTCGTCATGCGGCGTGTATTGGAAGTGCCAAACAAGCGTCCCGGTGTCCGGGCGTAGGGCTAGGATCGAATTCGAGTAGAGATTGTCCCCCAAGCGCTCGTCGCCGTTCATGTCGGGACACGGATTGCCGGTGGGCCAGTAGAGCAGGTCGAGGTCCGCGTCATAACTTCCGGTCAGCCAAGTGGTGGCGCAGCCGTGCGGCAATACCGAGCCCTGCCAAGTTTCAGCAAGCGGCTCGCCCGGCAGCGGGATCGTCCAGAAGCGCCAGACCTGCCGTCCCGTCGCGGGATCATAAGCGGCCAGAAACCCGCGCACGCCCTGGTCGCCACCCGAAATGCCCGAGATCACCATGTCCTTGACAATCAGCGGGGCCATCGTCGCGTTGTAGTTCTCCCGGTAATCGGCCATTTCGACATCCCAGAGTCTGCGCCCGCTGACCCGGTCGAACGCCAACAGGTGGGCATGATCCGTCACCATGAAGACCCGCTCTCCAAGCACCGCGACGCCTCGATTGGCGGCACGCGCCGCCGCGCCGAGAATGCCAGGTGTGCGGAGTTGGCTGTAGCTCCAGATGCGGCGTCCGTGCAGCGCGTCCAAGGCATGGATTTCGTTGGAGAACGTGACATACATCACGCCGTCCACAACCACAGGAGTGGTCTCAAGCAGGTTGGGCGAGTCCAGCGGATACATCCAAGCCAACTCGAGACGGCCCACATTGCCCTGGTGAATCTGATCGAGTTGGCTGTGGCGGTTGCCGTCAAGCCTTCCGTTGTAGGTGGGCCATTCTCCAGGCTTGGGATCAAGGATGCGCTCGAACGGCAGGCCCGAATCCGAACCGTACGAAGCTCGGGACTCGGACAGCGCACCGCTACCGTCCTGCCGGCTCAAGAAAGCCAGCAAGTCCGCTTGCTGGTCCCGGTCCAGATCCGCTGCGGGCATCAGAGAATCCGGGCGCTCTTCGATCTCCGCCACCTCGGCGAGTGCGATGAAGCGGAACTCGCCATCGAAGGTTTGCAGTTGGAGGTCTAGAGCGCTCCGATTGCGAGCAAAGCCCTCGATGGCTTCCCCCGTGTTCAAGCGCACCTTGACGACGGCATATCCGTCAGTGAGATGCGAGGACGGATCGGTGACCGACCGGCGGATTTGCTCCAAGGTCTGCTCGGCACCGATCCGAGCAAGATCCGGGCCTCTGATCCGCATTGCAGAACCAGGCACATGACAGTCGCCGCAGCCGCGCTCTCTGAACAGCGCCGCTCCGGCTTCGACACTTCCCGCCGCACGGCTGCGCGCGGCCGGCCTCGTCAGCGAGCCATAGAACGTCAATAGCTGCGCCAGCTCTTGCTCTGGGACCTTGATCGGCGGCATTCCCCGGTCTGGCAAGCCGGCTTGGATGATTTCCTTGAGCTGTGCGTTGCCGCGAACGAGCGCAACGCCAGGTGTCACGATGTCCGGCGCGTATTCCCCGCCCCGGCCGTCACCGCCATGGCAGCTCCCGCAGTAGGTTTCAAATGCCACCCGCCCCGCATCTAGGTCGGCGGTGCCCTGCCCTAGGGCGGTGGCCGCACAAGCGAGCGAAATCGCGAGCGGGCCTACTCCTCTGCGGGCCGGGCGTCGCGAGACGATCTTGGCAGCAGCGCAAGAGCAAAGTGCCAGCCGCACCATTGAGGCGACTATCCGAAATGAGCCGGAGCGTTGCCGGGAGCCCACTTGATGTTGCAGCCGGCGCTCGGCACCTGCTCCTCGGGCACGGGCCCGCCGGCCTGCAGGGAGTCGATTGCCGCGCGCAGGTCGCTGCCGTCCAGCGGCACCCCGTTTCCGGGACGGCTGCCATCGAGCCGTCCGCGGTAGACAAGCTGGCCCGCGCTATCGAATAAGAAAAAGTCCGGCGTGCATGCGGCGGTATAGGCCTTCGCCGTCTGCTGCGATTCGTCGTACAAATAGGGAAAGTTGAAACCGAGCCTATCCGCCATGGCCCTGAGTTTGTCGGGCGCGTCCTCCGGGTGCGTTTCCACGCTGTTGGAGGAGATCGCGACGACTCCAAGGCCGGCCGGACCGGCATAGTCCTTGCCCAGCCGAGCCAGTTCGTCTTCGACATGCAGAACGAACGGACAGTGCGCACAGATGAACATCACCAAGAGGCCATCGCGGCCCTCGGAGACATCCGCTAGCGACATTGTCCGGCCGGACACCACATCTGGGAGCGAGAAGTCGGGTGCCGCCGTGCCGAGCGGCAGCATAGTGGATTCTGTGAGAGACACGAGGCGATTATACCGCCACCGAACCGCTCAGCGAATCCTGAAGTCGTAGCGCTCGATGGCGTCGGCACCGCCGACCCTGTCGCGCAAGCGCAGCACTACGGCGTAGCGGCCAGAAGGAATCAACTCGTCAAGTTCCAGCCGAAGCTTTGCGGGCAACCACAGCCTCGGGTAGAACGGGCTACCGGCTTCGCCTGCGGGCTCGAAGTCGAACAACTTCTCGCCGGCGGCATCCTGCACCCAAGCATCGGATTCCACCTGGTACGTGTTGTCATCCCTGGTTTTGTAGCCGGTGATGAAGAACTCGGCCCAAATCTCCTCGCCGGCGTCGAAGACAGGATCCTCCAGCGGAGTTCCGCTCTCAGCGCGCAAGAATTTGAAATTTCTTACCAGCAGCTGGTCTGCGCCCTGCACGCGGCTACCGTCGACCTCGATCGGAAGTTGGACTGAAACGCTCTTATCAGCCAATTCGTCACGCACGACGATCTGAATCGAATAGGTGCCGCCGCCGGCATGGTCGGGAATGCGCGGCGAATAGCGCACGATCGGCATCCAGTCCTTGTCTTGCGGGGCAAGCTCGACATCGATCTCGCCCCCTTCGGCAGTGTAGAACGATCGTCCGTTGGGGTCGATGGCCCTCGTTTCGTATCTGAGAGCAATGCGGTAATCCCGACCGACCCGATAGCCATCGATCTGAAAGTAGACGTGAATCGTCTCCCCCGGGAGGAATCGGCTGTCAGCGGGAATCGCAAAGCCGTCCCGCCTGTCCAGCAGGTCCAAGTTGACCAACTGAAGGCTCTGTTGTGCTTCGGTGTGGGGCTCGGCAGGCTGCGCCCATGCGGGTGCGGCCAGTGCCAGGCATTGCAGCAACCCGGCAAGGCCTGCGAGAAACGTGCGGCCCCTCCGCTCGGGACCCGTCCAGCTCGCCCTTGCGACCACGCTCACGATTAGCGTTCGCACCAGTTCTCATGGTAAATCCGCCGGCCCAGGCCGGTTCCGCCGAGCACGGTGCAGGCTAAGGCATTACATGCAATTGGGCCACCTTTGGGCGACAATGCGAGAAGCATGCCAGATATCTCTCCCGGACGAAGTCAAGCCTCATCGCGACGCAGATTCCTGCAGGGTGCCGCAACAGCCGCCGGCACGGCCTCGCTGCTGACGGGGGCCGAAAGCAGCCAAGAGATCAAGGTCGGCCTTGTGGGCTGTGGCGGGCGCGGCACCGGAGCAGCGGCCCAAGCCCTGCAGGCCGATGACTTTGCGGTCTTGACAGCGGTAGCGGATGTTGAGCAGGAACGGATCGACCGCTGCTTGGAGGCAGTCGAGGGGCGCCATGAAGGCAAGCACAAAGTCCGCGTCGAGAAGCGCCACCGGTTCCTCGGGCTCGACGGCTTTCAAGGTGTAGTTGACAGCGGGGTCGACGTGGTCTTGCTGGCCACGCCGCCGGGATTCCGCCCGCAGCACCTCAAGGCCTGCATCGAAGCTGGCAAGCACGTGTTCTGCGAAAAGCCCACGGCCGTTGACGTGCCCGGGGTGCGATCCGTGCTGGAAACGGTCGAGTTGGCCGACAGCAAGCGCCTGTCACTGGTGGCTGGGTTCTGCTGGCGCTACAACAACATGATCATCGAAGCCATGGACCGAGTTCGGTCCGGCGAGATTGGCGACATCGTGGCCTACTACGCGACCTACTACACCAACCCGGTCAAGCCCATGCTCCCAGCGTTCGAGCGACCGCTCGGCATGAGTGATGTCGAGTGGCAGATCCGCAACTGGTACAACTTTGTGTGGCTGTGCGGCGACGGCCTGGTGGAACAGGCCGTCCACAGCGTTGACAAGATCGCGTGGGCCTTCGGCGACGAGCCGCCGGAAAGCTGCGTGGCCGTCGGGGGCAGGCAGATCCCCTCGCACGATGGGAACATCTTCGACCATTTCGAGGTCAACTACCTGTATCCCAACGGCGTGCGCGCCTTCATGGGCTGCCGCCAGATCACCGGGTGCCACCGCGAGAACGCGGATTACATCCTGGGCACCAAGGGCCGGCTGACGATCGGGCGCGGCCTGATGCCGCGCATCGAGGGCGAAAGCCCGTGGGTCTTTCGCGGTCAGCAGCGCAACATGTACCAAGAGGAGCACGACGAGCTGTTCCGCTCGATCCGGCGCGGAGAACCGATCAATGATGGCGTGCGCATGGCCACCAGCACGCAATTGGCCATCCTTGGCCGCATGGCGGCGTACACCGGCCAAGAGCTTACATGGGAACAGGGCATGGAATCCCAGGAGAGACGGTTCCCGGAGAACTTGGGCTGGGACATGCCGCTCGACGTGCCGCCCTTGGCGCGTCCGGGCGTGACGAAGTTCGTCTGATCGTGCGTAACCTGATCCTGTCTCTGCTAGCAGCCGCGATCGCGCTTCCGGCTGCGGAGTTCGACAGCGAAGTCCGGCCATTGATTCGGGCTAAGTGCCTGAGCTGCCACCAAGAGTCGAACAGGCTCGGAGGCTTGAGCTTGGAGAGCCGACAAGAGGCACTCCAAGGCGGCGCTAGCGGGCCATCCATCGTGCTAGGGCAGCCCGACCGCAGCTTGCTGTTAACGCGCATGGAGCTGCCGGCCGACGACCCTGGTGCAATGCCTCCCGGTGGTCCGCAGGCGTCTGCTTCAGAGCTGGCAGCGGTGCGCTCGTGGATCTCCCAAGGCGCGGCATGGAGTACGCCGGTGAAAACTGCAGAGCGGCAATCTACGGCCGTGACCGACAACTCCGAGCTGGCCCTGGTGAGGAGCATCCATGCGCTGATCTCCGCCCGCGCCAGAACGCAGGCAAGCGAGAGCTTCGAGCCCTACAGCGAAGCTGTTCCCGGCACTGACGCAGCGCTGCAGATGGTGCCGATCCCCGCAGGCGAGTTCGTGCTTGGAACAGCGCCGGGCGAGACTGGCCGCAGCGAGGATGAAGGGCCCCAAGTTCGGGTCGCTATCGACGGATTCTGGATGGCAGCCCACGAAGTGAGCTGGGACGCCTTCCGGCGGTTCATGTTGCGCCAAGCGGATTCCTACGTAGACCCGGACAAGGTGGCGGCAGCCGTGTCGAGCCCTACGCCGCCATACGTGGAAATGAGCTTCGGCATGGGTATCACCGGCTACCCGGCAATCAGCATGACCCAACACGCTGCCAGCAAGTACGCCCAATGGCTCAGCGCCAAGACCGGCCATTTCTACCGCTTGCCGACCGAAGCCGAGTGGGAATTTGCCTGCCGCGCGGGGAGCACCACAGCGTATTCCTTCGGGAACGACGCGGAGGCGCTTGACGAGCATGGCTGGTATTGGGACAACAGCGACGCGCAGTACCGCCCGATCGGCGGCAAAGCAGCCAATGCTTGGGGTCTGTACGACATGCACGGAAATGTTTGGGAGTGGACGCTCGATCGCTACGAGCCAAGCTACGCGGCGAGCGAACGGCCGCTGGAGAACCCGTGGGCGCAGGCCCGCCGACTATACCCGCGAGTGGTCCGCGGCGGGTCGTGGATGGACGACGCGCCGGCACTGCGCTGCGGTGCGCGCAAGGCTTCGTCGGAAGATTGGAAGATGCAGGATCCGCAACTCCCGAAGAGCATTTGGTACCACACGGACGCCCAGTGGCTGGGATTCCGCCTAGTCCGGCCGAGACAAGTGCCCACCGCCGAGATGATGCATGCCTACTGGAACTCCGCCACAGGCGCGAAGTAGCCGGCGAATCCCACTCGGCATCGCTCTTGCTCTGCTGGCTTGTGCCGCTGCCGGACATTCCGAACCACGCCGACTGGTCGCGGAGGAGCCTCACATGGGCATCGTGGTGCGCATCGAGGCATACGTGCCGGAGAACATCAATCCGGCGCGCGCATTCCGTGCGGCGTTCGATCGCGTGGGTGACTTGGCGCGAAAGCTGTCTAGCTATCGCGATGATTCGGAAGTGCGCGAGGTCGAACGCAAGGCTTGGAGGTCACATGTTCCGGTCTCCGATGATCTTGCTGCCGTGCTGGGCCGTGCCCTCGAATTGGCACGGCAATCCGAGGGTGCATTCGATCCGACGCTCGGGCGCGTGACGAGGCTGGTACGCGCCCAAGGCAGGGGGCAGGCCAGACCCGAACCAGCAGCCCTTCAAGACGCGTGGAAACTGAAGGGCTGGCAGCAGGTCGAACTCGATCAAGCATCGCGGACAGTGTTTCTGGGGCTGCGGGGCCTGCAGATCGACCTAGGGGGTGCTGCCAAGGGCTTCATAGCGGACGAAGCGCTGAAGTCGCTGCGACAAGCCGGTATCTCTCGCGCGCTGGTCTCGGTGGCTGGTGATATCGTAGCGGGCGCACCACCGCCAGGAACGGACGGCTGGAGTGTCGCGATTGACCAAACCGGAGAGCGCGGTGAAATTGAAGTCCAACTGCAGCTGCGACACCAAGCTGTCTCCACTTCTGGCGGCAGAGAGCGCTACTTCCTAGCCGGAGATCAGAAGTGCTCGCACGTACTCGCCGGCGATGATGCGCGCTGCGTAGATGTGTCAACAGCGGCCAGCGTAGTAGCGTCAAGCGGGCTCGAAGCCGACGGACTCGCCACTGCGCTGGTCGCGCTAGGCCGAGCCCGCTCTGCTGCGCTGCTGTCGCGATACCCGCATGTGCGGGTCTACTGGTCCTCTGAAGGCCCGTCGACTTCGCGGCCGTCTCACCAGCGCATACCCTCCACAGACTCCCAGAGGTGAATGCAGCCGAGGAGCCCGGCGATGTTCGAAACCATGCCTACGTTGTCTGGCAGGTTAGCCCTCGCCGCCTTGCCAGAATTCCCGCCACCGATGAACATCCTCTGGTAGTTGAAAGTAGCCTCGAGCTGGCCCACAGCCTCTTCCAAGCGGCGAGTCCACTTCTCGCGCCCCAGCCGTTCCAACGCGGCATTGCCGAGCAGTTCCTCATAGGTTTTGCCCTTGCGGAACACGTGATGGGCAATCTCAAGGTTGGGCACCAGCTTGCAGTCCACGTACAGTCCCGATCCCAACCCAGTGCCCAGCGTTAGCACTAACTCGACTCCCGAGCCCTCGATTACTGCCAAGCCTTGGACATCCGCGTCGTTCGCAAGCCGAGTCGGAGCGCCGGTCATCCTCTCCAAGGCCCTGGCGAAGTCAAAGCCGACCCAATCCCGGTGAAGGTTGACAGCGGTCAAAGTGACCCCGTTCGACACTACGCCCGGGAACCCTGCGGCAACACGGTCAAAGGCTGGCTGAGCGGCAACCATCCGTTCCAAGATAGGGAGAATCTCGGTTGGCGTGGGCAGGCCGGGCGTGCGCTCGCGATGTCGCTCATTGAGCGGCTCACCGTCCGGGCCTAGAACGATCATCTTCAGGCCGGAACCGCCGATGTCGATGGCCAGCGTCCGCGGGCCGGATGCCTTCTTGCCGTCCTTCATCGGCTCGGTCGCTCGCACTAATTCTACCAACGGCCAGTAGGGCGACCGGCGCCGGTAATTCCCGGTTCACAATGGCCTCGATCGCCTCGCCCGCAACCCCTGCGCTAGCTCTTGGCGGCAAAGGTTCCCATATCGGTTCCTAGTTCCCAACCGTCGCAATTCTCTGGCATCGCTCGCCCTAGCAGCGACTCCTATAAGCCCAGCTAGCGATGCCACTTAGGCAATCAAAATCTGGTGCCAGACGGAGAGCCATGAGGGCGGTCAGCGGCGCAACAAGAGGGATTGGGGAAGCCGATACGGGAATTGAACCGTCGCAACCGCGGAAACCGTAAAGGAAATCGATCTGCCGAAACGCAGCGCATGGACGGCGGGAAGACTAGGCTCTCGACAGGCTACGCCCCGGCATCTCGTTCTTGCGAGCATCCACCGAAGCGATCACACGAGTCACAATTCAGAGATCGACTCGTATTCGATCCGAACTGTCCAAGCGAACTCCTCGCCGGGCTCCACGAAGAGCAGCCCTTGGCGCTGGACCAGCGAGTTCTGGAGCCCGACCCAAGGCTCGGGGCTAAAGAAGCCGTTCCGCACATCGCCCCAGAGATTGAACAATATCACCGGCTGCTCCGGAATCCCGTCAGCGCGATGGGACATCCGAATCGTCAGACCTCCCGGGTCGCGGTACTCGATATGGGGATCGGCACCTTCGGGATACCCGCTCAGAGACGTTGGAACCAGCGGCGGGTATTCCCCAAGGCGCATGCCGTTGGCAAACGATGCTGGCCGCGTTTCGCCCGTTGGGATGCCGTAGTCTGTCTTCAGCAATTCGAGGCTGGCTGGACTCTCCAACACCATCTCGTTCGGATCGCTGCCCTCGAGAAGAGGTGCAACGAAGGTGATGTGATTGCCGAGCGAGAAAAACATCGGTTCTGAGTTCTGCGGACCTGCTCGCACCACATAGTGCAGGGCGAGTTCGCCGCCCGACACGACATACTCGACCGAACACTGGAATCCGAATGGGTACATTTCGCGCGTCGCCGGATTGTCGGTGAGGGTCAACAGCGCCCGCGCCGATTCCGGTGACGCAGAGGTTGCTTCCACAATCCAAGGCAGGTCGCGGGCAAATCCGTGGATCGGCATCTCGCGCCGCACCCCTGCGTGCTCGTATGCGCCACCGTCGAAAACTTCGCCATCCCGGCGTCGCTGCTCCAGGTCGGGGGGAAAGTTCCGCCCGGTAGCTGGCCACAAGAACGGCCCCTTGCCCGCGAACCCTTCACGCGGCGCGTAATCCCGGGCAAGTTGCAATGTCTCGATCCACTGCCCGTCGTGGCGGATCTTGAGTCCGCTCAGTTCCCCGCCCTTCGCCGGCGCAACCGCCGCTTCAATGCCGCCGACCTCGTCCCTCAAGACGATGAGTTCGACAGCAGAGGCGTCGACGCTAGCGGCGGACTCCACGACATAGGGCAGCGGGGCCAGATCTCCCCCACATCCGGCGAAAAGAAGCAAACTGAGCCAAGCGGTGCGCACGGCGACCAGATTAGCGCAGCCCAAGCAGCAGTCCCAATTCATCCCGGGTCGGCCGAGTCAGCCATTCTCTCGTATAATTCCATCCGCCATGCAACGCCGCGACCTCTTCCGCTACTCTCTGCTCGGCCTAGCAGCACAGTTCCGCCCGTCTGCTGCGCAAGCGTCACTGCCCAGCGCCAAGATCAAGCGGGTCCGCTTCTACCGTGTCTCCGATTCCCGCCCGATCTTCAACCAGAGCGGCCATATCGTCACCATCGAGACGGACGCTGGCATCACTGGCATCGGCGAGGGTGGCTCCCGTGACACCGTGGAGCAGTTGGCCGGCCTTCTGGTCGGCGAGGACCCGTTCCGTACCGAGCACTTGTGGCAGCTCATGTATCGCGGTTTCTTCTACCCGCCCGGACGTGAGAAGATTCACGCCCTTGGAGCGCTCGACCTAGCCCTGTGGGATATCAAGGGGAAGGCTCTCGAGGTGCCGGTCTGGCACTTGCTCGGCGGACTCACACGCAAGTACATCGAGTGCTACTCGACGGGTTTTCCGAGCGCTGGATCGCTGCGCGACACCGCCCGAGCCTGCATCGAGGCGGGCTTCCGCGCGTTCCGCACGGGAGGTTCGGGCGCTGGAGTCCAAGGGCCGTACAGGCATCGCCAAGCGGTCGACGACACATTCGCGATGTGCCGCGAAATCCGCGAGGGCGTCGGCGCTGACGGAGACTGGGCCATCGACTACCACACCCGATTCGACCTGCCGGATGCTGTCAGGCTGTCTTCCCTGCTCGAGCCATTGCGCCCGATCTTCTGCGAGGATCTTGTACGCTCGGAAAATCCCGAGGTCTACCGCACCCTGCGCCCGCTGGTCAATGTGCCGATCGCAGTTGGCGAGCACTTCGGGGATCGCTGGGATGCGAACGTCCTGATCGAGAATCGACTGATCGACTATTCGCGCGTGTCGATTCCCAACTGCGGCGGCATCACGGAGTTCATGAAGCTCGCCGCGCTGTGCGAAACCCACTATGTCGGCCTGATCCCGCACTTCACCGGGCCGGTTTCGGAGGCAGCGCTGGTACACTGCTGCGCGGCGCTGTCCGGCCCTGTGATCATGGAGATGACGGGCAAGGACTCCAAGGTGCATCCCCACCTGCCAGTCCACTACGACTTCCGCAACGGCAAGATGTGGCCCAATGGCCGACCGGGCCTCGGAGTGGAGTTTGATGCCAGCCGGGCGGCGCTCGAACTCGAAGTCACCGAGCGCTCGAGACCGATCCCCCTGCTGGAGCGTCCGGACGGGTCGATTACCAACTGGTGAATCCAGACATCGCCAAAGCCGCGCAAGCGGAGATGGCGCGAGACCTCGAGCGGAACCTGGGACAGGCCATCGCGCAGGGCCAAGCTGTCGACCGATTGCGCGGCGCGAATTTCGTCCGCGCCGTCTCCCGCCGATGTGGCGGGCGC
>LXNJ01000862.1_pt1 | contig 19386 bp, 16 predicted proteins | sample 809081 | NCBI WGS metagenome assembly LXNJ01 (sample SAMN04870510, study PRJNA318959) | sponge metagenome | biome: sponge; feature: marine sponge reef; material: water | host: Petrosia ficiformis | place: Greece: Milos, Mediterranean Sea | collected 2013-05-29 | depth 5-7 m
GGAGACTGCGCAAGCGCCAAGGAGCACGAACTCGTTACCCTGCTGGAGGAAGCGGAACAACGGGGTTATCGAACCGGGCTCGTTTCCACCGCGCGAATTACCCATGCCACGCCGGCGGCGGCCTACGCGCATTCGCCGGATCGGAACTGGGAACTGCCCGGTAGCGTTCCGGAAACGGACCGTGCGCTGTGCTCGGACATCGCACGCCAACTGGTCGAGTTCCCGTACGGCGATGGCGTTGATGTCGTGCTCGGCGGGGGCCGGGCGATGTTCCTGGCGATCGACACGCCGGACCCGGAAGACGAGACCATGACCGGCCGGCGCCGGGACGGACGAAATCTCGCGCAGGAGTGGGTCGCGGGTGCCGAGGACCGGCGGTTCGTATTTGACCAGGAGGGTTTCGATGGACTGCCATCGACGGGCCAGGTGCTGGGCCTGTTCGACCCGTCGCACATGGAGTTCGAGGCGGATCGCGAGAACGACACCGGCGGCGAACCGAGCCTCGCGGAGATGACGGCCTACGCCATCGAAAACCTAGCTTCGGGCACCGGTTACTTTCTCGTCGTCGAAGGCGGCCGGATCGACCACGCGCACCACGCCGGCAACGCCTACCGGGCGCTGGTGGATGCCATTGCGTTCTCCGAAGCGGTGGCCGTGGCCGTGGAGATGACCGATCCCAGCGAGGCACTCATCGTCGTGACCGCCGACCACAGCCACACGCTGACCATCGCCGGTTATTCGGCGCGCGGCAATCCGATTCTGGGATTTGCCGTCGGCGCGGACGGGAGACCGCTAACGGACGTGGCCGGTGTCGCCTACACGACGCTGGGCTATGCAAATGGCCCGGGGGCGCGGCGTCCGGAGACCGAGCTGAGCCCCACGGATCCCGACTACCTGCAGCGTGCGACCCATCCGATGGTCGCGGAAACCCACGCCGGCGAGGACGTACCGGCCTATGCGACCGGTCCCGGCGCGGATGGCGTCGGGGGTGTCATGGATCAGCATGAACTGCACGCCGTGATGCGCGCCGCGCTGTTCGACTAGGGGCCCCGTGGAAGCATTCACCCAGGGGGTGGAGGACGTCCTGCTCGCCCTCGACAACCTGCTGGGCAGCGCGTTCTATTTCCCCTACGTGCTTCTCGGCGTCGGCTGCTTCTTCACAATCTACCTGGGCTTTCCGCAAGTACGGTACTTCAAGCGAGCTTGGGGCGTACTGTTAGGCCACCACACCCGCGCCGACGCCGAAGGGGACACCACGCACCTGCAGGCGCTTTCCACGGCGCTGTCGGGAACGGTCGGAACGGGCAACATCGGCGGGGTTGCGTTCGCCATCTTCCTGGGCGGTCCGGCGGCCTTGTTCTGGATGTGGGCCACCGCGTTCGTCGGCATGACAACCAAGTTCGTGGAGGTGACCATCTCCCACAAGTACCGGGTCAAGGATGACAACGGCGAGATCGCGGGCGGTCCGATGTACTTCATGGAGCGCGGACTTAACATGAAGTGGCTCGCGGTGATCTTCGCCGGCGCCACCATATTGAGCACCATCGGCTCGGGAAACATGCCCCAGAGCAACAATTTGGCAGAGGGCCTAAACGCCTCGTTCCAGATACCGACTTGGACCAGCGGTCTTGTACTCGCCACGCTATTGGGGCTCGTCATCATCGGCGGCATCAAACGCATCGCCCGGGTCGCAACCGCCATCGTGCCGGCGATGGGCATCCTCTACGCGATCGGCGCCTTTGCGGTGCTGGCGACGAACCACCACGAGGTGGGACCGGCGTTCATCGCGGTATTCAAGGACGCGTTCACGGGATCCGCCGCCAGCGGCGGGTTCCTGGGTGCGACTTTCGCCTACGCATTCAACCGCGGCGTCAACCGGGGTCTCTTTTCAAACGAGGCCGGGCAGGGATCCGCCCCCATCGCACACGCCTGCGCGCGGGCGGACGAGCCGGTGTCGGAAGGTCTCGTGTCGATTCTCGAACCGTTCCTGGACACCCTCGTGATCTGCACCTTGACGGGAATCGTCATCCTGGCTTCCGGGGCTTGGAAGGACAAGTTCGACAACGAGTTCGACACCTTCGACACGCGGTTCCTCGCCGGGGTGTATACGGATTCGGAGCCGCAACACGTCGCCAGCCTGCATGCCTACCTGAATCGCGTCGACGCCGCGACGGTCACGATCGACGGCGTTGCCTACGATGTCGCCCAGGTCGAGCAGGCGACGGGCACTTTCGCGGTTGCCGACGGCCGCCTCGAAGGCGGCGACGTGACGGTCCTGCACAAGCGATCGATCGCTGAGGAGGTGCGCTTCCTCAGCGCGCAGGGAACGCCGTTCAGCGGAATGGTCGAGGTGGAGAACGGCGCCCTGGCAACCCCCGGGGTGACTTTGCGCGGCAAGTCCCTCGTGCACTCGGTGCGTTTGACGTCCGAGGCATTCAAACGGAGTTTCTTCGGCGAGTACGGCCAATACGCGGTGACCGTCGGCCTGGTCCTGTTCGCGTTCAGCACCGCCGTTGCGTGGTCGTACTATGGCGACCGGGCGATTACCTATCTGTTCGGAACCCGCTGGGTTATGCCGTACCGGGGTGCGTACGTCCTCGCATTCTTCCTGGCAAGCGTGCTGGACACGTCGCTGGTCTGGCTGGTGTCCGCAGTTACGCTTGCCCTGATGGCCTTGCCGAACCTCGTCGGCATCGTCCTGCTGTGCCGGGAGATGAAGGCCGCCGTGGGCGAGTATTGGCAGGGTCAATAGGGTGCGCCGGGGCAGGCCTCGCACAGGGCATAGAGGTGCTGGGGATCGTTGAGGGACCCGAGCAGGCCTAGTTCCCGGAGCAGGAGTCCGCCGAGGGCGCGTCGCGGCCACTGCGCAGACGGCTCGAGTCCGATGCCGTCGAGGAACTGGCGCATCAGCAATTCCTGCGTGGACAACGGTTCCTGCACGTAACGAACCTGGTAACGGTCGAGATTCGCGAGTGCGGCGGCGCTGGCGATCGCGTCGTCCAGATGGCCGAGCTCGTCCACGAGGCCGTGCTCCTTCGCCTCCACGCCGAGCCATACACGGCCTTGGGCGATGGCTTCCACGTCCTCGTGTGTCAGGCCCCGGCCCTCGGCGACGAGATCGACGAAGCGCCGATAGCCGTATTCCACATTGGATTGCAGGGCGCGGGCCATGGCTTCGCCCAAGCCCCCCATCGGGTCGAGCGCCCCGACAAACGGGCCGGTGGCCACGCCATCGCGGTTGACACCGACCTCCCCCAGGGCCTCCTCGAAGGTCGGGACAATGGCGAATATGCCGATGGATCCGGTCACGGTGGTCGGTGCCGCCCAGATCTCGTCCGCGGTGGCGGCGATCCAATAGCCACCCGATGCCGCGGTACCGGCCATGGAGACCACCACCGGGGTGCCCTTGTCCTGGATCCGGGCTACCTCGGCGCGGATCATTTCGGAGGCGAAGGCACTGCCCCCGCCGGAATCGATCCGAAGTACGACGGCACCGACCTGCGGGTCTTCCCGGATGTCCTTCAGGAGCCCGGAGACGGTGCCAGCCCCGATGAACCCGCGCGGCACATCGCCCATGACGATCGTTCCGCTCAAGGGGACGACGGCGATCGACTTGCCGAATAGGGGTGGCAGGTCGACGTCCACGTAGTCGCCTAGGGTAACGTGCGCAAACGAGTCCGAGCCGCCGGTCAGGTCCTTGAGGTGGCTCGACAGGGCCTCGGCATCAAGTAACTCGTCGACCAAGCCGTATTCCAAGGCCAGGCGGGCCGTGTCGCCCCCGGTGCCGAGAAGCAATTCGTCGTATTGGTCGGCGTAGGCGACAAGCTGCGCGGCTTCCAGGTTGCGGTTTCTGGCCACGCGTTCGACGAAACTGCTCCAAAGGCGGTCGACCATGGCCTGGTTCGCGTGCCGGGCCGCGTCCGACATCCCCGTGCCGGTATAGGGTTCGACGAACGCCTTGTAGGTGCCGACGCGGAAGACGTGGATGTTGACCTTGAGCTTGTTGAGGAGTCCACCGTAGTAGCTACGGTAGACGCCGTAGCCCGTGAGTGCGACTTCGCCCAAGGGGTGCATCGCGATCTCGTCGGCGAAACTCGCGAGGTAGTACTGATCGCGGTTGTAGAAATCACTCTTGGCAAGAATCGTCTTGCCACTGCCGCGGAAGGACTCGAGAGAATCGCCGATCACTTCAAGCTGGGCAGGGGCTACGTAGCCGAGCGACGAGGTGTCGAGCACCAATGCACCAACGAGGTCGTCCGTGCGGGCCTTGTCGATGACCGAGAGGATGTCCTTGAGCGGCGTCTCGCGGAGTGACCCACCGCTCAGCACCGCTAGGGGATCCTGGCCGCCGGCCTGTTCGACGATCATGCCGTCGGTCTCGAGCAACAGCGCCGATCCTTCGGAGATCGGTTCCCGGCCGGTGCCCGACGCGAAGATCATAATCACGACCAAGACCACCAGGATGACCAGCAGGTTGGCGAGGGTGACCCGCGCGAACGCAAAGGCGCGGGAGATGCCGAAGAACAGCTTGCCGACGACGCTCGCAATGGACATTGGGGGTTCCGCTGTAGCCGAGTTGGGGCATTGTCGTTGGCGCAGGCGCTTGAGCGCAAGCTAAGCCTATGTTCAAGTAACGGTCTGCGCACAAGGCGTTCCCGCAGCGGTGATCAACAAAAACATCAACTTGCAGGGCATTGCTCTATGAGCCGACGACTTTGGTCGTACCAGGCGCTGGCAACCGCCGTCGACGCGGCGGGCGCCGAAGGACCGGACGTCTTTGGCATCGGCATCGACTCGCGGTTGACGGAGCCCGGCGACCTCTTCGTGGCGTTGACGGGTGACCCGGGGCCGCGTTTCCAACCGAGTACCCGTTCCGAACGTGACGGCCACGACTACGCCAGGAACGCCGTCGAGAAGGGCGCCGTGGCGGTTCTGGCGCACCGCGAGGGCGATTACGGCGCACCGACCCTGTTGGTGAAGGACACCCTCGACGGGCTGTGGAACATCGGTCGCGCTGCCCGCAGACGTCTGGACGGGCCAGCGGTTGCGGTCACCGGTAGCAGCGGCAAGACCACCTTCAAGTCGTTCGCCGCGGCTGCACTCGGCGGATTCGCCACGTCGGGGAGCCTCAACAACCACATCGGCGTACCGTTGTCGCTGGGGCGAACCCCGCGCGACGCCGATGCGGCGGTGTTCGAGATCGGCACCAACCATCCCGGCGAGATCGAGCCCTTGGCCCGGCTCGTGGAACCGGACGTCGCCGTGGTGCTGAATGTGCATCCCGCCCATATCGAGAACTTCGGGTCGTTGGAGGCTATCCGTCGCGAGAAGGTCTCGATTGCCAAGGGCCTGCGCTCGGGTGGGGTTTTCGTCCATCCCGTTGCCCTGGTCCCGGATCACGACGGGCGCTGCATCACCTTCGGGGCCGAACCGAGGGCGGATATTCGGCTCGTCGACGTCGCGGATGACGTCGCCGAGATCGAGACGGCCACCGGGCGGGTGCATGTTCCCGTACCCGGCGGCGGCGCGCATCGCGCGATGTCGGTCTGCGCGGTGGCGGCCGTGCTCGTCGCGCTCGGCGTGCCCCTCAAGCTCATGGAACGACTGCGGCGGCTTGGGGTCCCGCCCGGACGCGGCACCCGTATCGAGGTGGCCGGGGTGACGATCATCGACGAGAGCTACAACGCGAATCCTGCGAGCATGGCGGCGACCCTCGACGCGTTTTCCCGGGAGCCGCCTCGCCGCCTGGCGATTCTCGGCGACATGCGGGAGTTGGGCCACGACACGGCGCGCTACCACGCCGAGCTTGCCGGCCACTGCAGCGGTTTGGAGGGCGTTTTCTGTGTCGGGCACGCCATCAAGGAACTCTTTGACGCCTTGCCGGCACGCCTGCGGCACGGCGCGAGCGAACGCGCCGACGCGGCATTCGCGGCGTACTGCGCAGAGCGTCTGCGACCGGGCGACCGGGTGCTCGTCAAGGGATCGAACGCCGTATTCTGGACCAACGACTTCGTTGCGACGCTTGTCCGCGAAGTGCAGCGCCGAATCGAAGGCGACTAGCAGGAGATCGTCGGCTTAGGACGGCTTGCCGTCTGCGTGGCAAATCGGACAGCCGCTTGGGGAGTCGCGCCGAAACGGCGGGGTCGAGTATGATCCGCCATTCATTTCCGCGCACGGCCAGCGTTAGTCGCCATGATCGTTGACGCCCAGGGGAGGCGATTCCGCAACTTGCGGGTCAGTTTGACCGCGGCGTGCAACTACGCCTGTACCTACTGCGTACCCGACGGGAAGCGCCTCCAGGCCGCGGTCGCGGAATTGAGTGCCGCCGAACTCCTGCGCGCCGTGCGACTCCTGGTGGAGTCCGCCGGTATCGACAAGCTTCGCATCACCGGGGGGGAACCCCTCCTGTCGCCCAAGTTCGACGAGTTCCTGCCGGCCGTCATGAAGCTCCCCTTGAAGGACGTTTCGGTGACGACGAACGGCCAGTTCCTGCCGAAGAAGGCCGACTTGATCGTCGGTTCCGGCCTGAAGCGCATCAACGTGAGCCTCGATACCTTGAATGCGCTGCGTTTCCGTAGCATCGCGAAGAGTGGCGATCTGGCCACGGTCCTCGATGGGATCGAACGGATGCTCGGCGCGGGCCTCGGGGTGAAGGTCAACATGGTGCCGATGAAATCGGCGAACGTGGATCAGATCCTGCCGATGCTGGAGTACTGCCTGGAGAGGGGCATCGAACTGCGTTTCATCGAACTGATGAACATGGGCCACTTGAAATACAACGCTGCCTACCAGCGCGACTTCTTCGGCATGGATGACATCCTCGCCTTGATTGGCCGACGATACGAGTTTGCTCGGACGGATGCCGCGTACGACTCCACTTCCGTGCGCTACGAGATCCCGGGACGGGGGGTATTCGGCATTATCGCCAACGAGTCGGAGCCGTTCTGCGCGTCCTGCACCCGTTTGCGCCTGTCATCCAACGGCTACCTCTACGGTTGCCTGTCCAGCACCAAGCGGCATCCGATCGCGGATCTGCTGCAACTCCCGGACGACCAGGCCAAGACGCTTCTTCAGACGCGCTTGATGGGTGCCCTCGACGACAAGCAGACGGTGCAGTTCAAGGGCGAAGTAACGGTCATGAAATTCATCGGCGGGTAGTCAAGCCGCCGCCTCGTGCCCCCGAGCGCACTCCAGACACTACTCGACGCCGCGGGGGACCGTAGCCTACCTCCCGTGGAGCGCTGGAATCCGCCGCGCGAAGGCGATATCGATATCCGGATCGCGGCGAACGGGGACTGGTACCACGAGGGCGGGCTTATCCGCCGCTTCGCGATCGCCAAGCTCTTCGCCACCATCCTGCGTGTCGACGATGGCGAACACTTCCTGGTCACGCCGGCTGAAAAGCTCAAGATTCGCGTCGATGACGCGCCGTTCGTGGCCACCGACATGGAGACCGACGGCGAGGGCAGGGCGCGTCGCATCCTGTTCACGACGAACGTCGATGACGTCGTGCTCGCCGATGCGGAACACCCGATCGTCGTCGAGGACCGCAAGGGCGAACCCCGACCCTACGTGGTCGTACGACGGGGTTTGAGAGCGCTGATTGCGCGCAGCGTGTTCTATCGCCTGGTGGATCTCGCCGAACCCGGTGCAGACGGCGAATTCAGCGTCTGGAGCGCCGGCGAGCGCTTCGTCCTCGGGCGAGACGGATAGCGATTCCACGCGAGGTTCCCGGAGCCGGTGCGGACGCGCAAGGATCAACGAACCGTCGGATGGGCTTGTCCCGTACCGTGTCGATCCAGCCGTCATCTCCCAAAGCGGGCGACCGCGAAGGGATCGCGTTACATGTTGGGGTAGTTCGGGCCCCCCAAACCTTCGGGCGTCACCCAGTTGATGTTCTGGGCGGGATCCTTGATGTCGCAGGTCTTGCAGTGCACGCAGTTCTGCGCATTGATCTGGAAGCGCGGCCCGTCCGCCTCCTGGACGACCTCGTAGACGCCGGCGGGGCAGTATCGCTGGGCGGGCTCGTCGTACGTCGGCAGGTTGTCCCTAATCGGCAACTCGGCGTCCGCGAGGGTTAGATGGCAGGGTTGGTCTTCCTCGTGGTTGGTGTTCGACAGGAATACCGACGAGAGCTTGTCGAAGGACAACACCCCGTCGGGCTTCGGATAGTGGATTCGCTGGGCCTTCGCCGCCGGCACCAGCTTGTCGTGGTCGGCGACCGAGTCGCGGAGCGTGAACGGCATTCGCCCACGGGCGATCTTCTGGTCAACGAAGGTGTAGGCCATGCCGAACAACGTCCCGAACTTGTGCAGTGCCGGACCGACGTTTCGCACCTGGCGCAACTCCTTGCCCAGCCACGACGCGTCGACGCGGCCACGGAAGTCGTCGAGGGACGTATTTGCGTCACCGCGCTGAAGGGCATCGAATACCGACTCGGCGGCGAGCATCCCGGACTTCATCGCCGTGTGGGTGCCCTTGATCTTCAACATGTTGAGAAACCCGGCGTCGTCGCCGACGATGACCGCGCCCGGTACCGTGAGCTTGGGCAACGCCTGCAGACCGCCCTTGACGACGGCCCGGGCCCCGTAGGCGACCCGACGGCCACCGCGTAGAACATCCGCGAACAGCGGGTGGTGCTTCAGGCGCTGTAGTTCGTCGAACGGCGACAGGTGCGGGTTCGTGTAGGCCAGGTCGACGATGATTCCCAGCGCCACCTGGTTGTTTTCCTGGTGATAGAGGAACGACCCCATCCCGGGGCTCCCGACACGCCCGAGCGGCCAGCCGACGTTGTGCAGGATTCGGCCCGGCACGTGGCGTTCCGGATCGATGTCCCAAAGCTCCTTCAATCCGATGCCGTAGTGCTGGGGGCCGGCGTCGGCCGCGAGATCGAACTTCTCGATCAGTTGTTTGCCGAGATGGCCCCTGCAGCCCTCCGCAAACACCGTGTACTTGGCGTGCAGTTCGTAGCCGGGCTCGAACGTCGATTTGGGTTCGCCATTGGCACCGACTCCCATGTCGGATGTCGCGACTCCCTTGACGCTGCCGTCATCGGCGAAAAGGATCTCGCTGGCCGCGAATCCCGGAAAGATATTGACACCCATGTTCTCGGCTTGCTCGCCCAGCCAGCGGCAGAGGTTCCCGAGGGACAGCGTGTAGTTGCCCCTGTTCTTGGTCTCCTTGGGTGGAACCCACGACGGCAACAGGATGCGATTGGTGTCGTTGACCAGGTAGTAGAACAAGTCGTCGGTGACCGGGACGCCCAACGGGGCGCCCTGTGCCGCCGCGTCGGGGAATAGCTCGTTGAGTGCTCTTGGTGCCAACACCGCCCCGGACAGTATGTGGGCACCGATCTCCGAGCCCTTCTCGACGAGGCAGACGTTCAGTTCCACACCGGCTTGCTCGCCGAGCTGCATGACCCGGCAGGCCGTCGCGAGACCGGACGGTCCTCCGCCGACGATGACGACGTCGAATTCCATCGACTCGCGGGCTTGTTCGGGCACGACCCCTCCGGGATAGAACTTACTGATTCGACGATTATACCGGTGGCGGGCAGCCAGGCAGCGCCGGCCGACCCCGACGAAATCCTCTCGTCGGGAGGTCTCCGGATTGACGCTGCCAAGCATAGGCCCCGGCGCGGTTCTACCACGGCGCAGTTCCCTTCTAGCCCACTGGTACAGTGGGCGAGGACCGATAGCACACCGACGCGACCGGCAGGTTCGCGTCGGTCAGGGAGGCATCGTCAGGCGGTGGTGACAACCCCCTTGATATAACCCTCGACTCGCCCGGTCGTGGCACCCGCCATGAACTCGGGGAACTCGTCGATGGGTACGACGTGGGTGACCAGCGGCTGGAGGTCGATCACGCCGTTGTGAATGAGCCGAATGGCCGCGGGGAAGGGGTCGCGCAGCCGTGCCGACGGAGACGAGTTCACGACCGTGATCCCCTTGCCATGCCAGGTGGTGGGGTTGAAGGTGGCTTCGGAACCCTTGATCCAGCCGAACAGGTTGATACGGCCTCCTGCTCGGACGATTTCCGTTGCCAGATCGAGGCCCTGCTGCGAGCCGCTGGTGTCCGCGACTACATCGATGCCACGGGAGAAGAGGTCGCGCTTTTTCTCCTCGAACCCGGGTTCGGTTACGTTGTAGGCCTCGGTCGCCCCGAACTGCCGGGCGAGTTCGAGCTTGGCGTCGTCGATATCGAGGGCGATCAACTGATCGGCGCCCATGCCGGAAAGTCCCTGCACCATCATCAGGCCCATGAATCCGCAGCCCACCATCGCGAGACGCTGCCCCGCCTTCAGCTCGCAGTGATCCATGCCGGTGACCACGCATGACACGGGCTCGACGATCCAATGTTGATCCGCCATGTTGGACTCGGGAATCTTGTAGATGCTGCGCAGGGGCGCGTTGCGCAACCGACCGAAGCCACCGCCGCAAACCCGCTGACCGATCTCGATGCCCTCGACCCCGGGGCCGAGCTTGGTCACGTATCCCACCCCCTCGTGACCCGGCGGCGCATAGCCGCCAGCCCGAAACGTCTGCAGGTCCCAGGAGCAGATTCCGCAAGCGGAGTTCTCGACTTGAACCTGGCCGGGACCGGGCGCGCCGATTTCCTCTTCGATGATGTCGGCCCCGCCGCCTTCCCGGTATCGGATGTTCTTGGATTTCATGGCTGACCCCGCGCTGACAGGAGTCCTTGATGATGCACGAGGCGCGGTGAAGATTCGAGACGCGCCCAACGACGATGGTGCGCCGCTTTCCTCGGCCGGGCGGATATAGGAAAATGCCGCGCCCCGACTTGCCGCCGCAGACGTTGGCGGCGTCGGCAAACTTGGTATCGAGAAGATCAGCACGCTATGAAGGTATTGGTTCCCGTCAAACGCGTCGTCGACGCCAACGTCAAGGTTCGGGTCAAGCCCGATGGCACCGGCATCGACCTCGCCAACGTCAAGATGGCCGTCAACCCGTTCTGCGAGATCGGGATCGAGGAGGCCGTCCGGTTGCGAGAAGCCGAGGTGGCGACCGAGGTCATCGCCGTGGCGGTGGGCGAATCGAACTGCCAGGAGCAGCTTCGCACCTGCCTGGCACTCGGTGCCGACCGGGCGATTCTCGTCGAGACGGCGCCCGACCTGGAGCCGCTGGCGATCGCCAAGCTCCTGAAGGCGATCTACGATGAGGAGCAGCCGGGTATCGTCATTCTCGGCAAACAGAGCATCGACGGCGACAACAGCCAGACCGGACCGATGTTCGCGGCGCTCACCGGCTTGCCGCAGGGAACATTCGCATCGAACCTCGCGGTCGACGGGGACACCGCGGAAGTGGTCCGGGAAGTGGACGGCGGGCTTCAGACCGTGTCGCTGAAGATGCCCATCGTGGTGACCACGGACCTGCGCTTGAACGAACCCCGGTACGCGTCGCTCCCCAACATCATGAAGGCGAAACGCAAGCCGTTGGACGTAACCACGCCGGAAGCACTCGGCGTGGATGTGGGGCGGCGTACCGAAGTGGTCGATGTCTCGCCACCGCCAGAGCGACAGGCAGGCATCAAGGTCGAGAACGTCGACGATCTGGTCGACAAGCTCACCAACGAAGCCAAGGTGATCGGACAGGGTTGACGCAGGCGAGCGAGGCCCGGTCCGGCCAAGCATCGCGTCAAGGCGAGTCAAAGATAGAGCGAGTGAGGGAATCCTAATGGGGACATTGGTTGTAGCGGAGCATGACAACGCGGCATTGCGCCCGGTGACGTTGAACGTCGTCGCGGCCGCACTGGCCATCGGCGGCGAGTTCGACATCCTGGTCGCGGGCAGCGGCTGCGCCTCGGCGGCCGAGGAGGCCGCCGCGATCGGTGGCGTGGCGAAGGTGCTCCTGGCGGATGCGCCGGCCTACGAACACGCGCTGGCCGAAAACGTCGGTGCGTTGGTGGCTGAAGTCGCGGATTCCTACGACCACATCCTGGCTGCGCATACCACCACCGGCAAGAATTTCCTGCCGCGCACCGCCGCGCTGCTCGACACGCAGATGATCTCCGACATCATCGGCGTCGAATCCCCGGATACCTTCCTGCGACCCATCTATGCCGGCAACGCCATTGCCACGGTGAAGTCCAGCGATGCCAAGAAAGTGGTATCGGTGCGGGGCACCGGGTTTGACCCGGCTCCCGCCGACGGCGGTTCGGCGGTCGTCGAGACCGTCGATTCGGCGATCGACGCGGGCGTGTCGAGCTTCGTGGGCGAAGAGATCGCGAAGTCCGAACGGCCCGAACTGACCTCGGCATCCATCGTCATTTCGGGCGGCCGCGGCATGCAGAGCGGGGAGAACTTCACGTTGCTCGAAGGGATCGCTGACAAGCTCGGTGCAGCGATCGGCGCGTCCCGCGCCGCCGTGGACGCGGGTTTCGTGCCCAACGACATGCAGGTGGGACAGACGGGCAAGATCGTCGCGCCGGAACTCTACATCGCGGTAGGCATCTCCGGCGCGATTCAGCACCTGGCAGGGATGAAGGACTCGAAGGTCATCGTCGCCATCAACAAGGACGAGGACGCGCCGATATTCCAGGTGGCAGACTACGGCCTGGTGGCTGACCTGTTCCAGGCCTTGCCCGATCTCGAAGCCGCCCTGGACTGACACCAGGACCGGGTTCCGTCAACGTGTCGCCTATTCGCGCGGGTAAGGCCCTCGCGTTCTTGAGACGTTCCCATTTGTACAGATTGAGCAAAGTTCCACGGCTGTGGGCCGGCGGCTCGTAGGGGCGACGCTTGTCGTCGCCCGTGCCTGGTCTTCCACGGCCTCGGTTGATCGGCACGGGACGCCACCGGGGCGTCCCCTACGGACATCGCCCAACCCCGCGTCCCGTCGGTCAGAGCGCCCTAGGGCGCCGGGGTCCGCTTGGCGGTGTACCAGGTCACGGGCCGGGCATGGTCGTTAACCTGGTCGACGATGTCCAAGACCATCGCAAACAGGGCCATGCGTACCACGACGCCGTTGTCGGTCTGGCGGAAGATCGCCAGGTTGGGGTTGGCGTTGAGATCGTCATCGAGTTCCTGTGCTTGGGCACGGGAGTCCCTTGGCAAGGGGTGCATGATCACGGTGTTCGGCTCGCAGTTTTGCGTGTAGATCGCCTGGTTGACGCGAAACAGGCCCCGATACCGGTCGGCTTCCTCCGGGCTCGAGAAACGTTCTTCCTGGGTGCGGGTGACATAGAGGATGTGGACGTGGTGAATGCCTTTGCCGAGATCGTGGTAAACCTCTACGGCATGTCCGCCGTCTCTTAGGACAGCGATCACATCCTCCGGCGCCTCCAGGCCCGGGGGCGACACCAGGTGAACCGACACTTGATCGAACAACGCGAGCAGCTTCAACAGCGAGTGGACGGCCCGACCGTATCGGAGGTCGCCCACCACGGCGATGTGCAGGCCGTCGATCCCCTGTCCACGGGTACGGAGTTCCCGGCGTACCGTGTAGAGGTCGAGCAATGCCTGGCTCGGATGCTCGTTGGCACCGTCGCCGCCGTTGATTACCGGCACCCGGGACGCCGTTGCGAATTCGGCCACGGACCCTTCCTCGGGATGCCGCATGACGATCACATCGCTGTAACCCGAAAGGACGCGCGCCGTGTCGTGCAAGGACTCGCCCTTGGCGAGCGCCGACGACTTGACCTCGGTGGTCTCGCGGACGTCGCCGCCAAGCAGATTGAAGGCGCTGCCGAAGGACACTCGGGTCCGGGTGCTGGGCTCGAAGAACATATTGGACAGGATCGCGCCCTGGAGAACCCGGGTGATGCGCTCGCGTCGTGCGAAGGGAGCAAGTTCATCGGCGACATCGAAGAGTCGGTCGATATCACCGCGTTCGAACTGATCGACCGAGAGAATGTGGTTGCCGACGAAATCCAAGGCTGCTTCCCGAAAACGAGGCGCCGTCGTGGGGAGTGTGTCGGATTTGGCGCGGTAGCGGCAAGTCCGGCGAAGTCCCGGAATGCGTTGGGCTGGAGCCAAGCGCGGTGCCGTAGACAACGGGTTTTGCGGCATTGGAGACGCCGTCGCAGCGCGACGTTGGCGACACGCGGGACTGGTATCATTCAATCTACGCGAAGCCACAGAGCGTTTTTGGCATGGCCGCGGACTTGAGCCCCCCCGATCGCGCGACCGACGCGGACACCTCGTCGCCGCTTCCTTTCGCGTTTGCGCGTCGGTTCGGTGTGGTGGTGACCAACGGCGGTCCGTCGGGCGAGGCCGTGACGGTTGCATGTCGTTCGCAACCGACCCTGACCGTACTGGCCGAGATCAAACGCGTCACGAAGCGGCCGATGGCCATCGAGGTCGTCTCGGCGGACGAGTTCGAACAGCGACTCACGGCGGCCTATGTGCGCGACGCGTCGGAGGCGAAGCAGATGGTTGCCGACCTCGGCGAGCATCCGGACCTGGCGAGCCTCGCGCAATCCGTACCGGAGGGGGAGGGCGAGGACCTGCTCGATCAGCGCAACGACGCGCCGATCGTTCAGTTGATCACCGCCGTACTTGCGGAGGCTATCCGCGAAGGTGCCTCGGATGTCCACATCGAAACCTTCGAGAAATCGCTGCAGGTGAGATTCCGGATCGACGGCGTCATGCGCGAGATGGTGCAGCCGAAACGCGCTCTGGCACCGCTCCTGGTATCGCGGGTCAAGGTCATGGCAAAGCTGGACATCGCGGAGAAACGGGTTCCCCAGGACGGCCGCATCACGCTGAAGATCGGCGGCCGCGAAGTGGATGTCCGGGTCTCGACGTTGCCCACGGCGAACGGCGAGCGGGTGGTCTTGCGTCTGCTCGACAAACAAACGGCGGCCCTGGCCCTGCCGAACCTGGGAATGGATGCCGAGACCCTGTCCCGGGTGCGGGGCGTGGTCGCGAAACCGCACGGCATCTTCCTCGTGACCGGTCCCACGGGGCACGGCAAGACAACGACGCTTTACGCCGCGATGAGCGAGTTGAATCGCGAGTCGATCAACATCCTCACCATCGAGAACCCGATCGAATACAGCATCCCGGGCATCGGCCAGACCCAGGTCAACGATAAAGCCGACATGACGTTCGCCCGTGGCCTGCGGGCGATCCTTCGCCAGGACCCGGACGTCGTGATGGTTGGCGAGATCCGTGATCTCGAGACCGCCCAGACGGCAGTCCACGCCAGCCTCACCGGGCACCTCGTGATGTCCACGGTGCATACGAACACGGCCGTCGGTGCGGTGACCCGGTTGGTGGACATCGGCGTCGAGCCTTTTCTGATCGCCTCGAGCGTGGTGGGAATCCTTGCCCAGCGTTTGGTCCGTGTACTCTGCAACCAATGCAAGTCGGCCAGCGAGCCGAGCGCATTGGAGCGGATGTTCCTCGGCGAGGACGCCAACGGTGCCGTTGTCTACCGACCATCGGGCTGCGAGGCATGTAGTTGGTCCGGCTTCCGGGGCCGCACGGGAATCTACGAGTTGGTCACGGTGGACGACCACGCGCGAACCCTCATCCACGATCAGGTGTCCGAGCAGGCGATCACCGACTACGTCCGCAAGGACTGTCCGAGCATCTCCGGCGACGGGCGTCGCAAGGTGCTCGCCGGCATGACCTCGGTAAACGAAGTGATGCGAGCGGTCGTCCTTACCGACTGAGCCAGGGTTTTTGGGTCCATGGCGGCTTTCGAATACACGGCCATCGACGCCAGGGGCCGGCACAAGAAGGGCATCGAGGAAGGTGACAGCACTCGCCAGGTTCGCCAAACGCTGCGCGACCGGGGGTTGGCACCAACATCCGTCGTCCACGCGGCCAACACCTCGGATGGCCAATCCCAGGGAAGTGGGTCCGGGATTCGGTTGGGATTGCGGCGCGCCATGGCGCCCTTGGAGTTGGCCCTGTTTACACGTCAGCTTGCCACGTTGGTTGCGGCGGGGTTGCCCGTCGAGGAATCGCTGCACACGATTGGGCGACAATCCGACAAGCGCCGCGTCTCGGCACTGGTCATGAATGTCCGCGCCCAGGTGCTCGAAGGCCACTCCCTCGCGGCGGCACTCAAGACATACCCGGGCGCATTCGGACCGATGTACTGCTCCACCGTGGCTGCAGGCGAGCAGTCGGGATACCTTCACGCGGTTCTCGACAACCTGGCCGACCACACCGAGCAGCGCTTCGAATCCGTACGCAACGTGCAGATGGCCCTGTTCTATCCCATCCTGCTCTTCGTCGTGTCGATTGGGATCATTTCCGGACTGATGGTCTACGTGGTGCCCAAGATCGTCGGCGTGTTCGAGCGCACCGGCAACGAACTGCCATTCCTCACGACGGCGCTCATCGACATCAGCGGATTCCTGCGCGACAACTGGTGGATCATCGCGATTGTCGTCGCGGGCATCGTCGTGCTCTCGCGGTGGCTGTTGCGCCAGGGCGATTTCCGGTTGGGGTGGGATCACCGCAAACTTGAGCTCCCGATCGCGGGGAAGGTGGTGAGGAGCGGCAACGCGAGTCGCTACGCCAGCACCTTGGCGATCCTCTCGTCGAGCGGTGTGCCGCTGGTAGATGCCATGCACATTGCCACGGAAGTCGTGACCAACAGTTGGCTGAAACGAAGGCTCGCGGAGGCGGTCCAATCGGTCAGCGAGGGATCGAGCCTGCGGGCCGCCCTGGAAAGCGTTCGGTATTTTCCGCCCATGTTGCTGCACATGGTGGCCAGCGGCGAAGCAAGCGGGCAATTGGACTCGATGCTGGCCAAGGTGGCGGACTATCAGCAGAAGGAGTTGACCCGGTTGGTCGCGACCCTGGTGCAGTTGTTTCAGCCGTTGATGCTGCTGTTCATGGCCGGGCTGGTACTCATGATCGTGCTGGCGATACTCGTGCCGATACTCAGCATGAACCAGCTTGTGTCCTAACTACCGCGGTCCGAAAAGTTGCAGGGAACCCGATGAACAAACGAAGAAGCCCCCGGAACGAGAGCGGAATGACGCTGATCGAGATCATGATGGTCGTTGCGATCCTCGGCATCCTGATTGCCGTGATCGTGCCTAACCTGATCGGGCGGGATCAGGACGCTCGGTTGACGGCGCAGAAGTCCGACATCCGCAGCATCGGCCAGTCTCTCGACATCTACCACATGCAGAACGGCCACTACCCGTCCACGGACCAAGGCCTCGAAGCGCTGGTCAACAAGCCCACCGGACACCCCGAACCGAAGTCCTGGGGACCGATGCCCTACCTGCGCAAGTATCCCTTGGATCAATGGGGCAACGAGTACGTCTATCTGGAGGATGGCCACACCTTTGAACTGATGTCGCTCGGCGCCGACGGCATGGAAGGCGGCGAAGGCTATGACGCCGATGTTCGCTACGCCGACCTGTAGCGAAAGAGGGACCCGGGCCGGTGGAGCGGGATTCACGCTGCTCGAGATCCTGCTGGTCGTTACCATCATCGGCATCCTGGCCTCGGTCGTGGTGCTCGGCGCCACGGATGTCGGACGGCAGCGCACTGTACGCGCCGAAGCGGAGCGTCTGGCGTTGGCGGTGGAGTTGGCACGCGACGAGGCGAGGCTACGCAACGCGGTGTGGGGCCTGCTGGTCGATGGCGGCACCTACCGGTTTAAGGAATACGACGTCGCCGGGGACGAGTGGAACGACGTGGAGCGACGGGAATTCAGTGCGGACGCCTCCGAGAACAATATCGAGTTCGTGGTCGGGCAAATCTTCGAGAACAAGGAAGCCGACCTGGCGGAACTGCCGTGGTTGCAAAACAATGGGGGAGGCGAATCGGCTTCGGGAGTGGCGGACGCCGGCTCAGACGACGGCACGCGTTCGCCGGACGTGGTTATCTATCCGGGCGGTGAAATGACGCCGTTCAAGATTACCGTTTCGGCCGGCGAGGGGTACGCGGCCTGGGTCGCCCGATCCGACGGCATCCAACGCGCCCGCGCCGTCGCGGAGACGGATGTCGACGCGGAGGACGAGGGGCTCCGGGAGTGGCTGCACGAGGCAGGCTTCGCTCGATGACCGTGCCCACATTCCGTACCCGTCGGCGTCTTGCCGGGTTCACGTTGCTCGAGTTGCTGATCGCCTTGGCGATCCTTGCCATCGTTTCCATCGTCGTCTTCAACCAGGGGAGTGCCACGGCACGCCAACTCGGGGGCCTCGAACAGCAGACCTTCGCCCGATGGGTGGCCGAAAACGAGATCGCCAAGCTGCGCTTGAAACTCCGCGTCGACGACGAGCCGCCCCGACCCGGGAGCAGCACGGACCGGGTGTCCCACGGTGACCGCTACTGGCAGGTGGTCAAGGACATCACGACTACCGACCACCCTTGGCTGTACCGGGTGGAAATCTCCGTCCATGTGCTGGCGGAAGGCCGGGACGTCGGCAAGATCGATGCCTTGGTCGCGTTCGTGGGGTTGCATTGATGCGCCACGGCACAACCAATGCGCTCGCTCTGCGTACCGGCTCTGCGGCCAGACTGGCAAAACCCGCCAAACCCGTTGCCAGCCAAGCCGCGTTCACCCTGATGGAGATGATGACGGCGCTGGCGGTGTTCGCCGTCATCGGCCTCATGGCGACACAGATTCTCACCGCCACGATCCGCCTCGGCGAGACGACGCGCGACCGCGGCGACGCGCTCTCGGATGTGCAACGAGCCATGGACATCATCGGTCGCGACATGATGCAGTTGACCCGGCGGACGGTGAAGGACGAACTCGGCGAGCCAACGAGCCCGGTGACCATTTCCGGAACCAGTCTCTTGGAACTGACCCGCGCGGGATGGCAAAACCCACTTGCGAAGCCTCGTAGCGAACTGCAGCGGGTCGCCTACGTGCATAGGGACGACACGCTGATTCGTCTGTTCTGGCCGGTCTTGGATCGCTCCCCGGGTTCCGAGCCGATTCCCCAGATCCTCCTGAAAGGGGTCGAGGAGGCGAGTTTTGCCGCCCACGACGACCAAGGCGAACAGCACGGCTTCTGGCCCGTGGTCGCGGCGGAGGACGAAACTGCGACGGAACTCGCCGCAGTGGCCCTGGCGCTGCGACTCCAGCGGTATGGGCATATCGAACGTTTGTGGCTGGTGGTACCCGGCGCAGCCGACGTGACCGATAACCGGCCTGGCGCACCGGCCCCCCGGGAAGTCGAAGCCGGGCGGGTCCGATCGTGATGGCCGAGGGTCGACGTCGTACCACGCCGCGCGGCCTGGCACTTGTCAGTGTCCTGCTCATCGTGGCCGTTACCACGGCACTGGCCTACGAGATAGCGAACCGCCACGCGTTCGGGGTCGCGGTCAGCCGTCAAACGCTGGCCGGTTCGCAGGCGCGCGAGTATGCCCTGGGGGGCGAGCAGTACGCACGGCAACTGCTCTATGCCGATTGGGAGGACGAAGGGACCCGGTCCAAGGACACG
>LXNJ01000863.1_pt1 | contig 19371 bp, 14 predicted proteins | sample 809081 | NCBI WGS metagenome assembly LXNJ01 (sample SAMN04870510, study PRJNA318959) | sponge metagenome | biome: sponge; feature: marine sponge reef; material: water | host: Petrosia ficiformis | place: Greece: Milos, Mediterranean Sea | collected 2013-05-29 | depth 5-7 m
CGCCTACGACGATACGCCCCTGCCCATCGGGCTCGGGCAGACGATCTCCCAGCCCTACATCGTGGCCTTCATGACCGAACTGTTGGAACTGGATCCGGCTTCGAAAGTGCTCGAGATCGGCACCGGTTCGGGCTACCAGGCCGCCGTACTCGCCCACATGACGCCCCACGTGTATACCATGGAGATCATCGAGCCCCTGTTGGCGCGTGCCCGGGGCCTGCTGGACGAAGAGGGATACGACGGGGTGCGGACCCGTCACGGCGACGGTTATTACGGTTGGCCCGAAGCCGGGCCCTTCGATGCCATCATCGTCACCTGCGCGGCCGGCCACCTGCCGCCCCTGCTGTGGTCCCAGCTCAGACCGGGAGGCCGGATCGTCATTCCCATCGGCGAGGTGACGGGCGTGCAGCGCCTCGTCGTCGCCGAAAAGACCGCGGACGGCCAGCGGGTCTCCCGCACGGTCATGCCCGTTCGCTTCGTACCCATGACCGGACAGGTGGCGCCGTGACGACGGCGTCCGCTGCTGCGGATTCGTCCGACGGCCTGCCGCCGCATTACCTCGTCCGGGCCGCCGGCCTGGTGTCCTGCGGCGTCATCGGCTTCGAAATCGCGCTGATGCGGGCGTTGCAGTACGCGAGCTGGTACCATTTCGCCTTCCTCGTCATCACCGTCGCCCTCCTGGGCTTCGGCATGAGCGGCACGGTCCTTTCGCTGTGGCGCGGTGCCTTCCTGCGTCACAGGCACCGGGCCATACCGCTCCTGGTCCTGCTCACGGCCCTCTCCATCCCCGCCATGTTCCAGGCGGTGCAGGCGCTGCCTGTTTCCGGCCGACTCGTACCCGGCCTTGCCGCCATGCAACTGGCCTGGTGGGCGGGCTATTGGATCCTGCTGACGCTCCCGTTCGCCCTGGGGGCCACGACAGTCGGGCTTCTCCTGATGTCGGCGGGGCGACGGCTGCACGCGGTATATGCGTCGAACCTCATCGGTAGCGCGGCGGGTGCGGTGGGCGTGACCGTCGCCATGTACATCGTCGAACCCGCCTGGCTGGGTTATGTCACCGGCGCGGTCGTCCTGGCCGCGGTCGTCCGTCCCGACCGTCTGGCGATGAGCGCGGCGCTGGTTTCCGGTGGCCTGATGGCCGGCTTGCTGTCGGGGCTGTTCGTTCCGCCCTCCATCCGTATCGATGACGACAAATATCTCGCCTACGTGAACCGCCTGGTCGCCGGTGGTCAGGCCGAGCGTGTGGCCCGCGGCCAGGGTCCGTCCGGGGTCGTGGAGGTTTTCGGCAGCGATACCTTCCACGACATGGCCTTCATCACCGACGGCAGCGTGCCGCCTTCCATGGCGTCCATCGTCGTGGACGGTCACCGGGCGGGATCCCTGCTGAGGATCGACGACGCGGACCAGGCGGAAGCCCTGGACGGGACCCTGATGGCCCTGCCCTACGCCCTGGTCCCCGCGACTCCCCGGGTACTGCTGCTCGACGAGGCCGGTGGCGGCAACATCTGGCTCGCCCGCCGTAACGGCGCGGCCTCGATTGAGGTCGTGCAGTCGAACCAGGTACTGCTCGACCTGCTGAACGGTCCCTTAGGTGGCGCGGGCGGCTCGGGCGGCGCGGCCGGCGCGGCCGGCGCTGGCAGTGCTGTCGGCATAGGCGGCACGGGCGACGCGGCCGGCTCGGGCGGCGCGGTTTTCAACCTCCCGGAAGTGTCGCTTCATCCCACGGAGCCACGGGTGTTCATCGAGGGGACGAAGGACCGCTTCGATCTCATACAACTGTCGGGCATGGAGTCGTGGTCGGCCGCCGCGGGCGGCCTTGAAGGGCTGAACCAGGACCATCTCATGACGGTGGAAGGCATGGTGTCCAGCCTGCGGCGGCTGTCCCCCGACGGGATTCTGCACGTATCCCGCGGCATTCAGTTGCCGCCTCGTGACAACGCCAAGATCGCGGCGACAGTCATCGCGGCCCTGGAACAGGCGGGGATCGCCCGTCCGGCGGCCCACATTGCCATGGTGCGCGACTTCCTGGGCGTCTGTACCATGGTCAGGCCGCGTCCGTGGCGGGAAGCGGAGATCCGTCGGTTGAGGGCGCTGTGCGCGGAACGGAATCTGACCCCGGTGTACTTCGAGGGGATAGCGGCCGGCGAACTGAACCGGCCCGATCAACTGCCCGGTCCCCGGGGGGAGGAGGGAGACTACCTGTACCACGCGGTGCGCGCCCTTGTGTCGCCGGATCCGGCAGAAACCGCAAGGTTTTTCGACGAATGGCCCTTTGAAGTCCGTCCTGCCACCGACGACCGCCCCTTTTTCGGCAACTTCGGCAAGCTGAGCGCCCTGTCCGAATTCAGGAGGGTCTATGGAGCGGGGTGGCTCCTGCGGTCGGAACTGGCCTTTCTCTTCGTCCTGGCCGCCGCGGCCATCGCCGCAATCTCGGGCCTGGCGCTGATCCTCCTGCCGTTCGCATTTCGCTCCGACATCCGGCGGGCGTCCGGCCGTCTGGCCGCCGCGGCATACTTTTTCGCCATCGGCCTGGCCTACCTGGTATTGGAAATCGCGTTCCTGTCGGGCATCCAGCGCCTGCTGGGCGACCCCGTGATCGGCGGAGCGGCCACCGTGGGGGGCTTTCTGCTCTGTTCGGGCCTGGGCAGCCTGGCGGCCAACCGCATCGCCGCGTCGCCCGGAGTCACCCTGACCAGGCTGGTCCTGGTGCCGGCGGTCCTGGCGATTCCGGTGTTTACCGGCCTGATCCTCCTCACCCTGTACGGGGGCGCATGGCCCATGGCGCTCCGTCTCGCCGCAGTACTCGTCCTCATTGCGCCCCTGGCATTCGCCATGGGTCTTCCCTTCCCCCTCGGACTGCAGCGATTCGGAATGCGGTCCTCCGCCCTGGTCCCATGGGCATGGGGCGTTAACGGCTGCGCCTCCGTCCTGGCTTCGCCGCTGGCCATGATCATCGCCATGCAGTGGGGTTTTACCCTGACGGCGGCGGCCGCGGCGGCCTGCTATGTCGTTGCGGGGTGCGCCGCGGCAGCAGGGGCTTCGTCGCCTTCATCGGAATTGCGCACACGGCCGATGACGGCGGTCTGATCATCGAACTGTTCGGCGCCCAGGGAGAAGTCGCGTACGGAGGCGAGGATGCGTTCCAGGATATCCTCGCTGGGTCTGTCGCGGTTTTGGCATACGACCTGGCGGAGGCGCGCTTCCCCGAAATCATCATCCTTCGTGTTGAGCGCATCCGTAATGCCGTCGGTGTAGACCGCGAAGAGATCCCCCGGGTCGACGCGGACGGAACCTTCTTCGAATTCCGCTTCCGGAAACAGCCCGATGGGGTAACCGCCGCGCTCGAGCAACACGATATCGTCGCTGCCATTGCGAAGAAGCAGGGGTGGATTATGCCCTGCGCAGCAGTAGTGCAGCCGGGAAGTTTCCATGTGGAAGGTGCAGATGAACAGCGTGGCGAATCGTTCCGGCGCCGTGCTGTGGCACAGATAGACGTTGAGCCGGGACATCAGCCTGGACAGCCGGTCCGGGCTTCCTTCCAGCGCGGGGTCCAGCGCCTGGGACCGCAGGGACGCCTGCAGGCCGGCCATCATGAGCGCCGCCGAGATGCCTTTGCCCGAGATATCGCCGACCACGATATCCAGCATTGGATTCCGGTGTTCGATGAAATCATAGTAGTCGCCGCTGACCGTGCGGGCGGGTATCCAGGCTCCGGCCAGTTCGAGGGGACCCTGCCGCGGCGGTACGCTGGGTATGAAACGGGCCTGCACCTCCCGGGCCATGGACAGTTCCGTTTCGATACGCTCTTTTTCTCTTTCTTCATTCATCAGCATCTCGATGCTCTGCGACATGGTATTGAAGGAGCGGCTGAGTTCGCCGAGCTGATCCCGCGTCCTTTCTTCCACGCGAAAGTCCGTCCTGCCGGAACGAATGGCCTCCGTACCCTCGTACAGTCCGCGCACCGCCGTGGTAATCCGCCGTGAAACGAGCAGCCCGATCATGAAGGATACCAGCTCGAAGCAAACGAGTACCGAGCATAGGCTGATGACTATATACACCAAGGGGATACCGGACAGCAGCATGTCGGCGCTGACGGTGGCCTCGAGTATGTGTATCGGATCCAGATCCAGGCCCAGGACCGCCACTTTGTTCGCACCGTGACTCCAGTCCCTGGTGGCGAAGGAAATGGCCCAGGGTACGTGCAGCGCCCCCAGAAGCGGCAACCGGCGCCGCTCCACTTCCGAAGGGGGGAGTTCATAGAAAGTGATCTCCTCGTTGCGCGGTTCCGCCCGGTACGAAACCTGCGCGCCGAGATCCTCCCACATCTTCGACCGGTAGGCCTCCCCCAGCGGCATGTAGGCCAGGACGTACAGGTTCCGCCCGCGGAATTCGATCGCGTCGCCGGCGCGAAAGGACAGCGTGGAACGGTCGCCGGACAGGCTGTCGGATACCACGTCGGCGAAATGGCCTTCCCGGAATAACCAGTCCGGGAGCGGTTCCCGCGTGTCGAAAGGCGGAGGCGCGTGCACCGTACGGTCATCCTCGAATACGCTGATCGACAGGCCGGAAAGGTCCGGATTGTTCTGTAGGACCTCGTCCTCGACCTGGTCGAAGAGCGGGTTGTCGTCCATGGCCGTCCGCACCAGGGCCAGTTGGATTTCGAGCGACAGATGGTCGAGCCGGTTGGACGTTTCCTCGATATGGCGGGCGACCAGGTTGGTCCCCAGGGTCCCGATCCAGAGCCATCCGACGAGCAGGCTGATCGAAGCCGCGATGCACAGGGGCGCGAGGCCGACGAAAATGAACGACACGAGCAGGCGGTTCCGGACCTTCCAAAGCAGACGGTTCCGGAGCCACGTGAGCGTCTTCCAGGCGTAGTACAGGATGCTGGCGGCCAGGAGGACGATCGCCGGCACGACGAGCCAGGTGACCACGCCCTGCCAGGAGTCCAGGATCAGGAAGGACGCCGCCGTCATGATCAGTCCGGCATAGGTACAGCGCTTGATCCAGGTATCGGGGGACAGCCACTTCAGCGTCCGCCGGACGATACGGCTGAATCGTGTGCTATCGCGTGCGCTACTGCGTGTTGCGCCCTTCATGAGCAGGTACTCCCGGGGAGATGGGCCGATGTTGCCTCCCCTCCGTGCCGTTCAGTGATATCGAGATTTCCATGCCGGATCCGACTATAAGTGCGCTAGTGCCGGTCGACCCTGGGCTCGATGGGGAGTTCGCGGAACTCCCGGATCAGTCCGGCCAGCTCCTCCGACGCCGCCCGGTAGAGCGCTTCGCCCTTTTCCACCGTGGCGACGGTGGCGTCGCCGATGACGCCCGATTCGGAGATCCGGGACCACTGGTCCATCATGCGCAAAGGGGAGGCTCCCTTGCCCCGGATCCAGCCGCGCCAGTAGTACTTGGAGACCGGGAGCTTCACCTCGCGCACCGCCTTGTCCATCTGGATGGCGTCGTCGTTGAGGTAGCGGTAGACCGAGGTCTCGATCTCGTCTGCGTGGGACTGCAGTTCGGAGTCGCCGATTTCCCAGAGCTTGGACTGGGCCACGCTCCACCAGTTGAGCGTGCCGCAGTGGGCGTCGGTCTCGATGACCGTCCGCCGCGACGCCGTTTCCAGGATGGTGGCGTTGGAACCGTGTCCGTTGACGATGAGGATCTTCCGGAATCCGTGGTGGGCCACACTCCGGGTGATGTCCACGACGAAGTCCTGCAGGTGGTCGTCCCGCACCGTGATCGTCCCCGGGAAGTCCATGTGGTGGTCTTCGAAACCATAGGGCAGGGCCGGAAGGATCAGCACTTCGTCCGGCATGAGCTTCGCGGCCCCTTCGCACACGCTGCTCGCCAGGAAGGTGTCCACGTCCAGGGGCATGTGGTAGCCGTGATCTTCCGTGGAGCCGACGGGCAGGATGACGGCGGGCTGTTCCCTGACTCTTTCATTCAGTTCAACCCAGGTGTGGTGGTCGTAGCGGTAGGGGAGGCGTGGACCCTTCATGGATGCTCCTTCCGTCCGGTTGCCGGTCCGGATCAGGCGCGGGATGATCCGCGGCAGTTGTGGACCGGCCACGCGGTCGCGTCATCGGATTACGTCCTGCGTCATCTGCTCATCGCCGGCATCACTTCGTGGACGAAAAGGTCCATGCTGTGGAGCCAGGCCTCCTTGTCGTCCCAGTCGTACCCCATGAGGATCAGCGTGCCGAAATCGCCGGTCTCTTCCCGCATTAAGTTCAGCCGGCGCACCACCTCGTCCACGTCGCCGTGGACGATCTGTTCCGTCATGAGGTAGCCGAGGTCGCATTCCGAATCCGGCATGTCCGGATCCCGCTTCAGCATCTTCCTGCCCAGACCCTGGTCGAAGAGGCCGCCGAGGTATTCGAAGCCCCGGCCCAGGGAATTGGTGCGCACTTTCGCTGCCGCTTCTTCCTTGCTGTCCGCGATGAAGATGCTGCGGCAGATGCGCCAGTCGTCGCGGTCGGGCGTGCGTCCGGCGCCTAAGGCCGCCTGTTCGTACACCCGCCAGTTGTCGGCCACGACGTTGCCCGGGGAAATGTTGGCGCTGATGGGAAACCACCCCTTTTCGCCGGCGGTCTTCATGGTGGAGGAGTTCATGCTCATCCCGGGGGCGCAGATGGGCGGATGAGGCTGCTGGAGAGGCTTGTGGATATAGCCGATCAAGGTGTCGTGGTCCACGTTCTCTTCCAGGTCGATCTCCCAGAAGCGGCCCTTCAGGTGATAGGGCGGGTCCTGGCTCCAGATCTGCAGGATCATCTCCGCCGACTCGGTGGCCATGGCGCTGTTGAGCTTCGGGTCGATCTTGTAGAGTTCGAGGTCGGCCGTCACGCTGCCGGGGCCGAAGCACAGGTTGAGCCGGCCGTGGGAGAGCTGATCCATGAAGGCCAGCCGGCTGGCCACGTGGGCCGGGTGGTGATAGGGCAGGCAGGTAGGCGCCGTGCCCAGCCGGATGGTGTGGGTCATGGCCAGAGCCTTGCCGATGAAGGCTTCGGGCAGCACGATGTTCTCGTACTTCATGGTGTGGTGCTCGCCGATCCAGAACTCGGTGAAACCCAGTTCTTCGCAGCGCACGATGAGCTCCAGGTCCTCGTCGTGGCACTGCGCCGCCGGTTTGACCGGGTCGTGGAAGGGCATGATGAACATTCCGTAATTCATATCAGGTTCTCCTGGTTCGGACTAGTCTTGTGCCGGTGGTATTTGAGTCGTGCCAGGTCAATGCTGGAAACGCCGACTATTCGACTCATGCAGGGCCGTCCCTGTCAACGATTCATCGCCGGCATGACTTCGTTGACGAAAAGCTCCGTGCTACGCAGCCAGTATGCCTTGTCTTCCGGGTCGTTCCAGTCGAAAGCCATGAGGATCAGCGTACCGAAATCCCCCGTCTCGTCCCGCAGTTCGTTGAGACGCCGGACTACCTCGTCCACGTCGCCGTGGATGATCTGCTCATCCAGGTAATAGTCCCTGTCGCACGCCTCGTCGGCCATTTCCGGGTCGCGCTTGAACATCTTCTTCCGGCCGGGTTCGTTCCCCTTGTCCAGGACCCCGCCGAGAAACCTGAAAAACCCGCCCAGGTAACTCGACCAGGCCCGTCTCCTGGCCTCGTCCCGGTCGTCGGCTACGAAGATGCTGCGGCAGACGCGCCAGTCGTTCCGGTCGGGCGTGCGTCCGGCTTCAAGCGCCGCTTTTTCGTACACCTTCCAATTGTCCGCCACGACGTTGCCCGTGATCAGATTGCTGCTGATGGGCACCCACCCTTTGCGTCCGGCGGACTTCATGGTTCCCGAGTTCATGCTCATGGCCGGCGCGCAGATGGGCGGATAGGGCCGCTGCAGGGGTTTCTGGATGATGCCGAGATGGGAATCCCGGTCCACCCACTTCTCCAGGCCGATCTGCCAGAATCGGCCGTCGTACCGGTAGGGCGGGTCCTCCTGCCACAGCTGGAGGATGATCTCCGCGGCCTCTTCCATCATCGCGCTGTTCGCCGAGGGTTCGATGCCGAAAAGCTCCAGGTCCGGAAAGACGCTGCCCGTGCCGAAGCACAGGTTGAGTCGGCCGTGGGACAGGTGGTCCAGGAAGGCCAGGCGCGTGGCCACGTGGGCCGGGTGGTGGTAAGGCAGGCACGTGGGCGCGGTACCCAGCCGGATGGTGTCGGTCAGGGCCAGGGCCTTGCCGATGAAGGCCTCGGGCAGGGCGATGTTCTCCCACTGGTGGGTGTGGTGTTCGCCGATCCAGAACTCGGAAAAACCCATTGCCTCGGCCAGCACCACCAACTCCAGGTCTTCGTCATAGCACTGGGCCGGCGGCTTCGCCGGATCGTGGAACGGCATGATGAACATACCGTGCTTCATTTCAGATGCTCCGTCTGGCCGGTTACGCGAATCCCAGCGACTTGTTCAACCTCGGCATGACTTCCCTGGCGAAGAGCTCGACGCAGTCGATCCATGCCTCCCGGTCGTCCCAGTCGTGCGCGGTAAAGATGAGCGTGCCGAATTCCCCCGTCTCCTCCATCATCCGGTGCAACTGCCGCACGCACTCGTCGGGATCGCCCGCGATGACCTGCTCGTCCATCATGTAGTCCAGGTTGATCTCGGAATCGGGCATGTCCGGGTCCCGCTTCCACAGCCCCCTTCCGGGTCCCAGGTCGGTCAGCTTCATGATGTATTCCAGGCATTTCCCCAGGGACGAATTCCGGGCCCTCTCCCTGGCCTCCGCTGTTTTTTCCGCTACGAAGATGTTGCGCGAGATCTTCCATTTGTTCCGGTCCGGCTCCTGTCCGGCGGAACGCGCGCCCTCGGCGTAGGTTTCCCAGTGGTTCAAGAGCACGTTGGACGCGACCATGTGGTGGCTGAAGGGAGAATAACCCTTCTGACCCGCGATCCGGGTGCCCGCCGAGTCCCGCATGATCACCGGGACGGACAGGGGCGGATGGGGTTTCTGCAGGGGTTTCAGGTAGACCCCCATGCCCAGGTCCTCGCGGACTTCCCGGCCCACGTGCATCTGCCAGAATCGGCCGTTGATTTCATATGGCGGATCGGTGGTCCACAGGGTCATGATCATCTGGATCGCCTCGCCCACCATGGCGCCGGAGTCCTCGGGCCGGATCCCGTACATCTCCATGTCGGTGGGAATGGCGCCGGGTCCGAAACAGATGTTCAGCCTGCCGTGGGAAAGATGGTCGAGGAAGGCCAGCCTGCCGGCTACGTGGGCGGGATGATGGTAGGGCAGGCACACGGGCGCGGCCCCGAGCCGCATGCGGTGGGTCAGGCCCAGGGCCTTGCCCAGGAAAATCTCGGGCATGACGATGTTCTCGTAGCTCGAGGAGTGGTGCTCGCCCACCCAGAATTCGCTGAAACCGAGTTCCTCCGAACGCACTAGCATTTCCATGTCCTCGTCGTAGCACTGTCCCGGGGGCTTCGTCGGATCATGCACGGGCATCAGGAACACGCCATAATCGATCATGCTTTACTCCTTATCAAATCACCGTGGGTTCCGCCTCAAGACCTCTTTCCGAAAGCAATTCGCTCCGCCATCGGGTCTATATCAGTCCCTTGCCGCGCTTGTTCGCTATGATCTCTTCTACCCATCCGGGTTCGCACATCCCGTCGAATCCGCTGCCCGGAAACCGGGTCGCCCACGCGTAAACGGCCCTGATCCGCTCCTCGTCCCCGCCGAATGCGGAGGGTTCGGCGCGGACGGCGTCCAGCCCTTCGATGACGGCGTCCGCGATCCGGTCGTACAACTGCGCTGACCAGGTATCGGCAGGTCCGCCTGTTCCACCCTGTCCGCCTGTTCCACCCTGTCCGCCTGGTTCGCCCGGTCCGCCGCTCCGCCGCGCTTCCTGGTACCAGGCCATGGCATTGAACTGGACCTTCCTCGATCGGGGATAGAAGGAACACATCAGGTTCCAGTCGTCGCCTTCCCTTTCCTGGTCGCCCGACGCCCGGAAATCCGACCGAAGGAGCACGGAGGGGATGTCGAGCATTTTGGCCATCATGAACTCGGCCACCGTGCCCGAATCCAGGTCCGTCCCGTCGAAGTTGAAGAGTGCGAGGTCGCAGGCCATCACCTGCTTGAGATCCTGGTTTCTTATGTCCGCCATCCGGCCCGTGGCCTGTTCGAGGTCCTGGGGTAGGACACAGGCATACCGTCCGCCTGACCGGCGGTCGATGGCCTCGGCAAGGATGGCGTTGCCGGCCAGGTGCTTGTGGTCGAAAAGGTCTCCCGCGAAATACACGGTGAACGTGGTCATGGGCAGGCGCGTTCCGCCTATCGTCCTGTGTATCGTTTTCCGATTTCGGCCGCCTCGGGGGTCGCGTTTGCGACCATGACGCCCTCGTCGATCATGTCGGTGACGTTGTCGGGGCTGACGCCGTTCAGGAAAGCGACGCCGTTGGCCCTGCAGGCTTTGAGCACCGCGGCCCGCGCCGCGATCATCTCGGGCGGGTAGGGTGGGTCGTGGCCGTCCGGGTATCCGAAGGACATCCCCATATCGCCCGGACCCCATTCGGCGAAGGCGATGCCGGGCACCGCGAGGCTCTCGTCGACGTTGGCCAGGGCCCGGCGGTTTTCGATCTTGAGGCCGAGCATGAGTTCCCCATCCGGGTTAAGGGGCCAGACGTCGGCCCGCTGGACGTATTCCTGCACAGGGAGCCCCCATGCCCCGGCCGCGAATCCCTGTCCCCCCGACCCGCGCTGGCCCACTTCGAGCCCGTCTCCCACGCCCCGGGTCTGGAAGGGGTAGCGAGCCGCCTCCACGAAGGCCCGCACGGCGCCCGGCGTCTCCGCGTGGCAGAGCAGGAGTCCATGGACGCCCAGGGCGAGCAACTGCTTGACCATCCAGGCATTCGCCCGCATGACCGCCTCGCTGGTGCCGTTCGTTGGCAGCGTGACGATCACGCAGGGCGTCAGGTGGCCGCCGGGCGCGGGCCCGGCGTCCATCAGCCCGGTCATGAAGGCCCTGAGGCTGGGCAGATCAAAGAGGCCGTGCTCCATTTCGACGCACAGGTAGTCCTCCCATCTCCCCGAGGCTTCGACGCCCTGCTCGTAACTCAGTTCGCCGGCGCCGCCGTAGTATATGGGCTGGCCCCGACTAAGCAGTTCCACTGCGCGGTTGACTCTGGGCATTCGTTATGCTCCTGACTGGCCGGACCTGTCCGGCGCGAAGGCTTTCCGCGCCGGCCGCGATCAGGCCGGTTTCCGGCCGATTCGGTATTGCTGGTGAGGCGCGTCACGGACGGTCAAAGGGCAGCCGGTCCGCCAGTCCCGTGTCTTCGGCCAGTCCGGCCAGGTTCTCCGCCGCCATCCGCGTGAGGGGTACGCCCTCGCGCCGGGAGACGGCTTCGCTGTCGTACTCCATTTCACCGGGCACGTAGGTGCGGTCCACCCCGGCCGCCTTCGGCGCTTCCCTCATGCGCCGCACGAGTTCGTCCGCGCGGTCGTAAAAGGTATCCGGCGGCATCATGGCGCCCACGTCGATGGCCATGAAGCTGTGTCCCTCGTCGCAGGTCGTGTCCGTGACTTTTCCCCACGACGTTATATCCGTAGTGACCCCCGCCCCGGCGAGCACGCCGGCCAAAGATTCCACGAGAAGGGCCAGTCCATAGCCCTTGTGCCCGCTGAAAGGCGTCAGGGCCCCGGTAAAGGTGAAGACGCCGGGATCCCTCGTGGGAAGTCCGTCTCCATCGGTGAGCCATCCTTCGGGAAGGGGTTCGCCCCGGTCCTGGTACGAGGCCACTTTGCCTCCCGCCACGGTGCTCATGGCGATGTCGAGGACGATCGGCGGCTGGGAACGGGTCGGTACGGCGTAGGACAGGGGGTTGTTGCCGATGGCCGCGCCCCGTCCGCCTGGGATGTTCATGACGACGTCGGTGTTGCTCATGGCGATCCCGATCATGTTCCGTTCAAGGGCCATGAGCGTGTAGGCCGAAGCCGCGCCGAAGTGGTTGCTCCGGCGAACCGCGGCGGTGCCGATTCCGCACTTCGCCGCCTTGTCCATGGCCACGGTCATGCCGTAATGCGACGCGACCATGCCCACGGCCTGACCGGCGTCGATCCGCGCCCAGGCGGGGCCTTCGGCGCTGATCCTGGGCGTGGCGCCCGCGTCGATGCCGCCGTCCCGCATCATCTGCACGTAGCGCCTCAGCGAGACCGTGCCATGGGTGTAGATCCCCCGCATGTCGGTGCGGATAAGCACGTCCGCGGTCAGCTTCGCGTCGCGGTCAGACAGCCCCGCCGCGGTCATTGCGGCAGTGCAGAAGTCCGCTAGGGGTCCGGCCGGCGTTCTGAGAACGTAGAGTTGCCCTGCCGGGTCTGCCTGGTTGGCTTCGGTGCCCAGTGCTGGTACCTTTCCAGCCGCCGCGGTATCCTGCCCGCCGCGGTGTTTGGCCATGGCGGTATCCTGCCCGCCGCAGTATGCTAGCCGCCGCGAATCCCGGCGGAGACCCGTTCGAAACCACCGATCAGGTAGCTGTAGTCGCAGTCGACCTGGATCCAGTCGACGCCCCGGGCGCTCCAGCGCCGGCCGAAGGCGTACTGCGAACCCATGCCCATTCCGATGGAGAGCCCCGCTTCGTGACCCACGTCTATGATGCGCTCCATGGCGGCCACGACTTCGCCGTCGTCCAGTTGCCCGAGAACGCCCATAGATCCGCTCAGATCCACGGGGCCGATGACCAGGCTGTCCAGCCCCGGTATCGCCGCGATGTCCTCCAGTTCCCGGTAGGCCTCGATATGTTCGATCTGGACCGAGACGAAGAGGTCCCGGTTCATGTCGTCCACGTAGGCGTCCACATCCGATAAAGCCCGGCCGTAGTTCGACGGACGGTGAGGCCCGAATCCCCGGTCCCCCATGGGCGGATACCGGCAGGCGTCGACCACGCCGCGCACCTCGGCGGCGGATCGGACCTGCGGGACGATGATCCCGGGTGCGCCCGCGTCAAGAATGGGTTTGACGTGCCCGACGGCGCTTGAAGGCACCCGGACCAGCGCGGCGGTGCCTCCCGCCCGCGCGGCCATCAGGTGCCCCGTGACCGACTCCAGGTTCATCGCCGTGTGCTCGGTGTCGATCCAGATGAAATCCGCCGAATCGCACAGGGCCTCGGTCACGGTCGGGTCGGTGAAGGTCACGGCGGCGCCGAGACAGAGTTCGCCGCCGGCAAGCCGCTTCCTGAACGCCCTGATTTCCTTTGAAAACAAATCGTACTCCTTGGACGGCGCCTTCCCGCCACGGTCCCTAGACGGCGCCTTTCCGCCACGGCCCCCAGATGGCGTAGGTCAGTCCGGGCCGCTGCATGTTGACGAAAAGGGTCTCGCCGTCCGGGCTGAAGGTCGCTCCGGCGAATTCCCCCCGGTAGGCGATGCCGGCGACGTCCCTGGCCACCTCGAATACGCGGCCGTCCTTCGTCAGGCCCCGGATGTGCTGGATACCTTCCCGGTTGTCCTCGCAGACGATCAGGCCGCCGCGGGGACTCACGCAGACGTTGTCTGGGGCCGCCATGAGCGAGGCGTCGGGCGATTCGAACAGGAGCGTCAGCACGCCTTCGTCCGCGCTCTCGGGGCGGTACTCCCAGACCTGTCCCAGGCGCTCGTCGCCGCCCCGGGTCGCCGTGAAGAAAATGCGGCCGTTGCCGTACCAACATCCTTCCAGCCGGTCAAAGGCGGCGCCGCCCTTGTCCTCGCCTTCCTTGTACACGAGATTGCGATCCAGGCCGGCCCCAGCGGGATCGGGTTCTTCAATATCCACCCAGGTAACGGGCAGGGCAGCGCCCATGGCTTGCCCGTTGCGCGTGTCGTATTTGGGCTGGTCCTTAACGGCGAGCATGCGCAGGCGTCCTCCCCGGGCGAGCTCACCGGGATAGTCGGGAATGTACTGGTAGAATCCGCTCGGGTTCTGGTCTTCGGTCTCGTACACGATGCCGGAGGCCGGATCGACGGCGATGGCCTCGTGGACGAACCGTCCCATCCGGGTCAGGGGTTCGGCCGGTACGCTCGCCTCGGCATCAGCGGGCACTTCGAAGCAGTACCCGTGCTCCCTGTCGTACCCGCCCAGGTACTGGAGCCAGCGCGAACTGAAGAACCGGTCCGTGCCCATCGTCGTCTCTTCGCACGTGATCCAGGAGCCCCAGGGCGTTGGACCGCCGGCACAGTTGTGGAGCGTCCCGCCCACGCTGACGAAATCGCGGACCAGTTCGCGGGTACCGGGATCGACGATGAGCGTGGTGACGCCGCCGGGCGCCGTGGGATCGTAGGCCGCGGCCTGGTCGCCCATGGATTCGACCGGTTTGCCCGTGTTGATTTCGTGGTTGCGCAGCAGCCGGATCATCCCGTCCGACTCAAAGGCGGCCATGCCGTCATGGGCGGGCGGCGTGGGATGGCCGTCCGACATGAGGCCGCCTTTCTTGCCGAAGACGGTATAGGAAAATCCCGGAGGCAGTTCAAGCAGGGTCTCCCCCGTGTTCAGCGCGGGTACGGGAGAAAGGGGTCCGTATCCCCCTTCCCCCCGGGGTGCGACAAGGTGGGCGTGCCCGTTGGCCATGGCCCGTGCCCGACGGGCGATCAATCCCTGCAGCGCCGAGGCGCCGGCGGTCAGCGCCCCAACGGTTACGGCGGTATTTCGAATGAAGGAACGGCGGGTCAGTCGGGACACGTTCGCAGATCTCCTTTATTGTCACCTATGGTTACCCCGCAACAGCGGCGAAGCGAAAGACGTGTCGAATCACGATGGGAATCGATAGGCAATGTACGCAAGCCTGCCCACAAAATCAAGGCGCGTTGCGTGGAATGTCGCATCGTTTTCATCCGAATTTTATGCATACCAGGCCGGCGACGATCATCAGCACGGCGCAGACTTTCATCGGGGTGACCCGCTCCTTCAGAAATACGATTCCCAGCACGGCGCCGAGGACCACGGCGAACTCCCGCAGCGCGACGATGTAGCCCACCTGCCCCACGGTCATGGCGAACAGAATCATGAGGTAGGCGGCGGTGGATCCCAGGCCGATCAGGGTCGCGGCGCGCCAGGTCTCGGCCAGTTTGCGCCAGAGGCGTCCGCGGCCGCGGACGGCGACCAGCGGCGTGACCAGCACGGCGCTCAGCATGAACATGCCGAAGATATACACGACGGGATGCACGACACCCACACCCGCCTTGTCCACGAGGGAGTAGCTCACGATCGTGGCGCCCACCCCCAGCGCCGAGACGAAACCACGCCTTGCGTCCCTCGCATACCTGAGGATGGCAACGCCCATGGAGAGTATGCCGATGCAGATCAGGGCGATCCCGGCCACGCCAAAGGGCGACAGCGATTCATCGAGCAGAAGCCATCCCAGGAAACCCGTGAGGCCGATCCCCGAGCCCCGGGCGATGGGGTACACCAGGGATATCTCGCCGTGTTCGTACGCCCTGGCCAGCAGCAGGAAGTAAAAGGCGTGTATGATCCCCGTGGCCACCACGTACAACCAACCGTCGGCCATCATCGACAGGAATTCCGTCGTGCCCAGCGAAACGGCCACGCTCGCCACGAAGGGAAGAAGCGCGAGGCCGCTGACCCAAAGGGACCACCAGAACACGATGAGATTCCCGGCATTCTGACGGGCTACGAAGTTCCAGGTGGCGTGCAGTACGGCGGAGAGCAGGACGAAGACGAAGAGTTCGGTGGACATGGATGGGGTGAGGGTAAAACTCGGTTCCTTTCCTCGATGGATACAATCGAAGGGTGAATCCGTAAGGTGAAGTGGGAAACACACCTGTCAACGGTTTTATGGTGACTTGACAGTCCTGCGGGACACAACTACCTTTTCGGTCCGGTGAAGCCCGATCCTAGAGGCCGATACATTATAGATACAGCCTGATGCGCCATGCGTACATCGCTGTTCCGACGCCCGTCCGGCTGCCGAAAGGACCCTCCGATGCCCCTGAAATTCGCCTACCTGGGCCTGTGGCACAGCCACGCCGGCATGCATGTCCGCGACGCCGCGAGCCGACCCGACGAGTTTCAACTCGTGGGCGTATACGAGCCGGATCCCGCGATCCGGAACAGGAAACTGGGGGACTGGGCGGCAGATCTCCCGGACATCCATGTTTTCGAAACGATAGAGCAGGCGCTGGACAGCGACGCGGTGGCAATCATCTGCGAGGGGCGCGTTTCGGAAAACCTCGACTACGCCGAGCGGGTGCTGGAGGCGGACAAGCACGTGCTGCTGGAGAAACCGGCGGGCGTGGACATGACGCGGCTCGAAGGACTGCACGACACGGCGCGGCGCAAGGGCCTGCACCTCCAGATGGCGTACATGTGGCGGTACAATCCGGCCATCGCGGAAATGATCCGGCTGCGCAGGGCCGGCGCACTGGGTGATCCCTTCTATTTCCGCGGCCACATCCCGAAGCCCATGGCCTACCACGCCCGGCTGGTGGAAGAACTCGACTGGTACAAAGGTTCCCTCTATTTCGAAATGGCCGGTCACCTGGTAGACATCATGGTGACGTTCATGGGCAAGCCGTGCCAGGTGAACGCGACGCTCGCGAGTCATTACGGTGAACGGAAGCACGTGGACAACGCGGTGGTCGTCCACCAGTTCGATAACGGCGGCCTGGGCACGATCGACACCGCGTCCATGCACGTGGAAAGCGGCCTGACCCGCCGCATCGAGCTGTACGGGACCGGGGGAACGGCCATCCATACGCCGACAGGCTCGAATAACCTGACGCTGTCCCTGCAACGGCCCTTCGAGCACTATGACGCGGGCTGGCGGGAGTTGACCGTCCCAATGCCGCCGGGACCGCCTTCATTGCTGACCGAACTCGCGGCCTGCATATCCGGCGCGAAGGCACCGGACTACACCCTGGACCACGATATGGCGGTGCAGCGAACGCTCTTTGCGGGATGCGGAATCGAGGACGGTTCGGCCATGACGGACGCGGCCCATTCGGCAAAAAGCGGTTGACAGGTACCGCGCAGGCCGTATATTTAGATTATAGATGACGCGGGGTGGAGCAGTCTGGTAGCTCGTTGGGCTCATAACCCAAAGGTCGGAGGTTCAAATCCTCCCCCCGCTACTCCGATCGACAGGGGCGGTTCCCGGACCGCCCCTGTTTTTATTTACGCTCCTCCGCCAGTCCTTGCCCGGTGTGGTATGTCCGCAGGGAACGCCTGAGGTGGAACCTCCCGGGGGCGGGTGACCGGCAACAAACATGCAAAGGAACTCCGATGCCTGAAATGACCGGTTACAGGTATATCGCGGAGATGCTGCACGGCTACGGGATCGGGGCTGTCTTTCACGTGCCTTACGTCCTGGACGGCGCCCTCGTGGAGATGGAGAAGCTGGGCATCCGCCGGATACGGTGCCATTCCGAGAAAGCCGCGGCCTACATGGCGGACGGTTACGCCCGCGTCGCCGGCGGTCCGGGCATCGCCATGGCGCAGTCCGTCGGCGCGGCCAATCTAGCCGCCGGGCTGCAGGACGCCTGGCTGGCGGGTTCGCCCGTCATCGCCGTCACGGGCCGCTGGATGCCCCACTACCTCTACCAGCAGGCCTACCAGGAGATCGATCACCGGCCCCTGTACGATCCGGTCACCAAGTTCAATGCCTACGTCGACAGCGTGGAGCAGATTCCGTTCATGTTGCGACAGGCCTTTCGCGAAGCCACGACAGGCGCGCCGCGTCCGGTGCACCTGGACTTCCTGGGACTCTCCGGCGATCTCGCCGCGGGGTCGAAGCTCGATGCCGAGGTGACCATCGAGTCGTCCTTCGCCCGTTATCCAGCCTTCAGGCCCGAACCGGAACCGGGCCGCGTGGCGGACGCGGCGAGCCGCATCGCACTGGCGGAACGGCCGGTCCTGGTGGCCGGGGGCGGGGTCACCGCTTCGGGCGCGCAGGCCGAAGTGGTCCGGCTGGCGGAGAAACTCTCCGTCCCGGTGGCGACCTCCCTCAATGCCAAGGGCACGATTCCCGAGCGACATCCCCTTTCTGTGGGGGTGGTGGGTACCTATTCGCGCAAATGCGCTAACGAAATCGTCTCGGAGGCGGATCTCGTGGTCTTCGTGGGAAGCCATACCGGCGGGCAGGTCTCCCATTTCTGGCAGATCCCCGGACCGGGGGCGCCGACGATACAGATCGACGTGGACCCCGCCCAGATCGGCCGCAACTATCCCGCCGAGGTCGCCATCCAGGGCGACGCGAAAGTGACGCTGGAGCGCCTCATCGAGGCCGTAGAGTCCGTGCCTGAGCGACCTGACTGGACGGCGAGGGTATGGGAATCGGTCGAGGGATGGCGCGCCGAATTCGACGGACTGCTCCGCTCCGACGCCGTGCCGATCCGTCCCGAGCGGCTTTGCCGTGAAATCACCGAATTCCTCCCATCCGACGCCATACTCCTCTCGGACACGGGCCACGCCGGCATATGGACGGGCGCCATGATCGAGATCACGCAGCCGGGGCAGACCTACCTCCGGTGCGCCGGGTCCCTGGGCTGGGCCTTCCCCGCGGCCATGGGCGCCAAGTGCGCGGCGCCGGACCGGCCCGTCATCTGTTTCACGGGCGACGGCGGATTCTGGTACCATCTCGGGGAACTGGAGACGGCCGCGAGATTCGGGATAAACACCGTCACGGTGATCAACAACAACCGGTCCTTCAACCAGTGCCGGGGCGGATTCGAAGGAGTGAGCGGCGGACGCGGCCTGGGGTCGGACGATCTCTGGGTATTTGAGGACGTCAACTTCGCCGAGGTGGCCAAGTCCATGGGGTGCATGGGGATACGCGTGGAAGATCCGGCAGGGATACGGCCCGCGCTTGAAGAAGCGGTGGCGGCGGACGGACCCGTCGTGGTCGACGTGGCGAGCGACATCGACGCCATGGCGCCGACGGCCTACGTGCCGGAGTGACTGGTTATCCTGCAATACGAAGACAGGAGGTCTGATATGCGGTGTCTGGTATTCACCCTTGCCTTGACCTTCGCCGGATGCGCGACGTACAGCCAGATCGGGTCGGACGACTCGCGCGATGCAAGTGCGCTGTCCGGACCGGGAATGACGGTGACCTGGCTTGACAGCCGGGGCGGGTATCCATCTGTCGGGTACTACGACGTGCAGACCGTCTTCAGTACAAAGGATCTGGGGAGCGGTCCGTATGTCCGCGTCGCGGCGTTGCACATCACGGGGACGTCGCCAAAGGATCTCCTCGGCATGTTGCGGATGCAGGCTTCGCGGATCGGGGCGAACCGGCTGCTCATCGTCAAAGCGGAGGAAAAGAAAGAAGAAGTCTATCTGTATTCCGGGCTTGAGAACGTGGCCGGGTTTTTCTCCGGTGAGCAAACGGCCGCGGATCGTAGAGACGAAGCATACACGCTCCGGATCGAAGC
>LXNJ01000864.1_pt1 | contig 19362 bp, 19 predicted proteins | sample 809081 | NCBI WGS metagenome assembly LXNJ01 (sample SAMN04870510, study PRJNA318959) | sponge metagenome | biome: sponge; feature: marine sponge reef; material: water | host: Petrosia ficiformis | place: Greece: Milos, Mediterranean Sea | collected 2013-05-29 | depth 5-7 m
GCCTTGCCCGCCTCGTGCATTACGTCAAACATCGCGCGTATGAACGTGTAAGGCACGCGCGGATGAAAGACATCCGACATGCTGTTTACAAACACATAGCGGCGCTTCACCCAGCGTAAAGGTCGCTCTAAACGATCATGGAATAGCTGGACTTCGTTCGGATTCTTGTCGTAACCGGGCGCAGACATAGCCTTGAGCCGCGGATAGAGCGCAAACATGTAGCAGTTATCACAACCTGGAGACACGCGGCTACATCCGGTCACAGGGTTCCAGGTTTCGTCTGTCCACTCTATGCTTGAGGGCATGCCTGAAGGGTGCTAATTGCCGTGAATGCAGGGTTCGGCGATTTACGCTGCGTAGCGCAGCCGGGCCACGGCGCCGCGTCCTGCGAGCTGGCCGCGCGCATAATGGGCAGGCATGCGCGGCGACTTCCAGCGGCCCACGTGTTGTGCTTCCGGGAGCGTGGCGCCGCGTTCGACGAGCGACTGTGCAGAACCCACCCGGAACGAGTGCGAGCTAACGCGCCCGGTGATACCCAGTGGTTCGGCGATGCGCTGGATGATACGCGATACGCTGCGAGCAGTGAGTGCTTGGCCGACCGCGCGGCCGCCCTTGCGGACCGAGCGGAACACCGGGCCGTGCTGGATGCCTGCCTGCGTAAGCCATACACGCACGCGCCGCATGGTGGGCGCACCGAGGTAGAGCACGGCGCCGGCTCCTGCCTGGTCGGTCTTAGATCGGTGCACGGTGAGTCGTCCTGTCCCGTCCGGCTCGGTGGTGATGTCCTGCACCTGGACAGCCACGGCTTCGGATGCACGTAGCAGGGCGTCTGACATAACCGCAACCAGTGCGGCGTCGCGGAGCGCTTGGAGCGATACAGGGCGCAGGAGTGCCTGTATCGCGTCCGTACGTGACCACGTGAGGCCCGCAGCTTGGCCGCGGCCGCGTGCACGTCCTTCCCTTCGGATGCCTGCGAGTGTGGTTTCCGACTGGGGGCCGGCCACCGTGGTGCCTACCTTGCGGTCCGCATAGCGCACGGCACTGCGGACCTGGGCGATGGTCGCGGGCGCCTGGCCCGCGGCATGCAGGGATGCCAGGTAGTCGGACAGCGAGGCGTCCGACGGCTCCGCGCCATCAAGCCAGCTGCGAAAGCGGGCCAAAGCGCGGGTATAGGCCCGCAGCGTGTTGGCGCTGAGCGCCCGGGCTTGCAGCTCCCTGGCGGCCACGCCTGCGCTCGCGGGCGTGGCCGCTGTGCGGGACACGGATAGGGCCGGGGAGGTGTGCATAGCTGAAATACCGTTTACGTCTGATAACGGCAATTATACGACGTAAAAACAGAACGCCCAAGAACCGCTGTGAAAGCCCTTTCGCTGGGGAGGCGGCGGCAGCCCACGCCCCGCTCCACGCGCCAGCTTTGCCGCAGCCTCATGCGACAGGCGGCATGCCGTACTGCTCGAAGAGCAGGTTAAGTGCCTCCGCAAGGAGGTCCTCCTGATTTTTCTCCGCATGCAGCTTCAGCAGCGCTAGTTGCTTGGCAGCCACCTTTTGGATGCGGAAGGTTTTCTGGATGCGCTCCCTGCTGGGCGCCGCATGCGGCGCTTCGCCCGAATGGAGCGTGGGGGCGGGGTGGGGCTTTGGCTTAGCAACCTGAAACTGTTTCAGGGAGGCTGCGGGGGTGGTTTTTGACATAGTTCTATTTGGTTAGTAATCCAGCGCCACGATGCGGTGATTTCCGCTGCGGCCTTACTGTTCGGCTTTAGTTCTGTCACCGCGCGCCCGTCAATAAAAGCGTCTTCCAGCGCCGCCCGGCGCATGACCAGGGTGGGACACACCGGCAGGTCATACCGCTCCAGAACAGTTCTGGCCTCGGCGTTGATTCCAGAACTATGGCGCCCGCGGTTGATCACAATGACCGCCGGCGTTCTTACTGCAGCAGTTATCGCGATCGTGCGGAAGATCGCCTCGATATCCAGCACGGAGGGGCCGCATGGTATAACCGACAGATCCGCTACGCGGGCGGCCGCTACGCTCGATCCCTTCGCGTGGGGCATAGTGTCAATGAAGACCCAGTCCATACCGGCCGCGCGGCACGCCTCCACGGCCCTGTAAACGGTGTCCTCGTTTGCCTTTAGCAGGAGAGGATAGTCCTGCTGCCGCCGCTCATACCACCGCGTAGCCGACTCCTGTTGATCCATATCGATGACAGCGATCCGGCCATATTGATGCTTGTGGGCCTCTACGGCCCAGTGCAGCGTCAATGTGGTCTTGCCAACACCCCCCTTTTGGGCAAGGAGGCTAATAACCCTCATGCCGCCACAGAAAGAAATACAGCCATACAGCAATATAGGTGGCAGTTATTACTTGTGCAAGCTAACTCCATAATGGCGGACCTCGCTGAGTCGCCTGACGCAGCGAGGCGAGGCGCGCCCCCTAAAGTTCCCAGACCTCGCGTTCCCCTTGCCTGGTGTATTCGAGCACTTTTATTCGCCATGCCAAAGCCAGTCCATGACCCCATAATCCGTAGATTTGCACAAACTCACGCCGCCCGCCATACGGGCTATCTTGCGCAATGCAACTGGACACAGTAATCAGAGAAAGGGGCCACTGGATCATCCGCTATCCGTCGACACGGAACGAATATGGCGGCTGGGATGACTATGCAGCGTGGCGTGAGTCGCTAACCGCCACGCTGCACAAAGCACGGAAGGAGTGAGTATCTACCCCCGTCGCCGAGGAGTGCAGTCAGCCTTGGCCGACACCGCTGACTTTTACAGGATAGATGTTTCCAAAAAGCTGGATCCGAAGGTGCGCGGAAGGCTGGGGCAGTACATGACGCCGGCCCCCATCAGCCGGTTTATGGCCAGTTTGTTCAGCGATGTATCCGGGGATGTGCGCGTGCTGGATCCCGGGGCAGGGGTGGGGTCCCTGACATCCGCTTTTGCCGAGCGCTGTGTGCGCGCTGCGTCCAAGACCAAGTCCGCTGCCCTGCATTGCTACGAAATCGATCCAGCCCTGATTGGCTACCTGACAACGATGCTCGATGATGTGCGGAACTGCGGTGAAGCGGCGCACATTGACATTACCAGCAAGATCCATGTGAAGGACTTCATCGAAGCGGGCGCGAGGCTACCCCGGAAAGACCTGCCCTCTCTGTTCGGGCAGGAGCCGGCGCCGTCCTTTACTCACGTCATAATGAATCCGCCATACAGAAAGGTTCATTCTGCGCACCCACACCGCGCAGCCCTCCGCAGCGCCGGCTTGGAGACATCGAACCTCTACACAGGCTTTCTTTTCCTGGCAGCGATGCAGATCCAGCCCGCCGGCGAGATGGTGGCTATCGTGCCGCGGTCGTTCTGCAATGGCCCCTACTTTCGGGATTTCAGGGATAAGTTCCTGCAGATGATGGTGCTTCGTCACATCCATGTCTTCACCAGACGTGACGCGGCCTTCAAGGGTGATGAGGTCCTGCAGGAGAATATCATATTGCATGCAGTCCGGGACGCCGCGCCATCAGTTGTGACAGTGACGACGAGTCAGGGGGCAGATTTCCACCTCGATGCGCGCTCTGGAGAATGCACAGCCGAGGACCTGACACAGCGGGTGGTCGATTACCACTCAATCATCCGGCCTGGAGATCCTCGCAGCGTTGTCCACCTCGCCGTGAACAACCTGGAGCAGGCCATCATGCATCGCATGGCGCAGTTCAAGACCTCGCTTAGCGAGCTCGGCATCCAGGTATCGACCGGCCCCGTCGTGGACTTTCGGCTACGCAAGGAGTTGCGCGCGTGGCCAGAGGAGGGTGCGGTCCCGCTTCTCTACCCTGCCCACTTTCGGGGTGGCCGCCTGGAGTGGCCGAAGAAGATGAAGAAGCCAAACGCCATCACCGTTAACGCGGCCAGCCGGAAATGGCTCTATCCGAATGAGGGGCATTTTGTAGTCACTCGCCGTTTTTCCTCGAAGGAGGAGAAGCGACGCGTGGCGGCCTCTGTCTGCCCTCCGGAGCTGCCAGGAAAACTGATCGGTTTTGAGAATCACCTGAATATCTATCATGCCAACCGCAGGGGTCTCCCTGAACTACTGGCCGTAGGCCTAGGTGTCTACCTGAACAGCAGCTTGGTGAACCGCTACTTCCGCCAGTTCAGCGGCCACACGCAAGTCAATGCCACAGACCTCAGGTCCCTCTGTTATCCGGAGCGGGCAGTCTTGGAGCGCCTCGGAAGGAAGGCACGCGGAGCCCAACTCTCTCAGCCGGATATCGACCGTCTCATGGAACACGAGAGCAACCCAATGAACGACAAGGAGAAGCCAATACTTGCGCAGGAACGAATCGACCAGGCGCTGCAGATCGTTAAGGCGCTGGGTATGCCGCGCGCACAGCAGAGTGAACGCTCGGCGCTCACCTTGCTAGCGCTGCTTGGCCTGATACCCGATGCGCCGTGGATAAACGCTTCGCGTCCCCTGATGGGCATAACTCCGATCATGAACTTTTGTCGTGACCACTATGGCACGGACTACGCCCCCAACACGCGCGAGACGTTCCGCCGCCAAACGATGCACCAGTTCGTCGAGGCAGGGATCGCCGTGCACAACCCGGCCCAGCCCGACCGGGCGACAAACAGTCCACGTGCGTGCTATCAGGTCAGCGAGGAAGTCCGGGAGGTCATTGTGACTTATGGCACGGGCGAGTGGCCTGCAATGCTGAAAGCCTACCTGGTAGGCAGGGGACGCTGCCGACAAGTGGGCGCCTGACACCGCGTGGCGAGTCGCTCCCCCTAGAGTTCCCGGTCTCCCGCGTCCCTTGTCTGCCCCTTCAAGTTCAGGCCCGCCCCGACGACCCGCTTCGCCAATCTTTGCGCGGCGGCCTTTTCCGCCCCCGCGCGGCCACCTGATTCCCCTTTCGCCTGATCCCGCGCCCGTTCGCGCGGACGCGCATCGAACGTGTATAAGTCGGGCCATCGCGCGTGCGCGGGCCACCGGCGGGGGTAGGGCCTGATTCCCGCAGGGTTTGGCGTGGGGCCATCGAAGACTTCCCAAAACCCATGAGACCCACCGCGATAGTAGTCGCGGACCGTGCCATCCGGCCGTTGAAGCCTGACCACCGCCGGGTTCAGCGCTAGCCTTTCTACCTCCGCCAGGTCTTTCTGGGAAAGCTCTGCTGCACATTCTTTCAGCATTTTGTCCGGCCACACCCATGCGATCCGCTGCACTTTTGCGACGAGGGTGACCACGTCCTGATCCCGCTTGGGATCAGGGCTGACGGGATACACCCACCAATCGTCAGCGTGGGATTCCCAGCGATCTTTGGGTCGAGGGCGACACTCCCAGACGACCCCCCACCCGTTTTCGAAGTGAAAGCGGGTGGGGGGTGCGCGGACAGCCTCGCGCATGAGCTTACGATCCTCCTTCGCCAGTTGCGGCGACAGGTAGGAGGCCAGCGTTCGCGTCTTCACCTGCCGCCAGAGAGTCTTCCTCACAATATCCTCCCTCCGCGCGGAGTCCGCGCCGCGCGGCCTCCACTTCCCGTCCTCGTCTCTTGTCCAGCTCCGCATTTTGCCGGGTGCCGGCCCGTTGTAACTGTGCGGGACGAAGGGAGCAGGTGGAAATACACCTGGTGGATGTGCGGATCTGCGTGGAATGACCGACAGCGCGAGGCGTATGGCGCCGTGTTCGAGTTTTTCATGGATCAGATGGGGTGCGCGGCGACAGGGGGGCTCCTTAGAGCGTGGTGCACAATAGGCAATCTAGCTAATGAGTCCATAACCCACAAGCGAAAAGGAGAACGCCCGGCGCCCCAAATCCGCGCTCGCGCGAAAGCGGATTCGCCGTTTTCGCAGCGCGAACTCAGTGCTGCGCAAGCGACCATCTCCCGCTCAACCACCCCCGCTCCCTCATGCGACAGGCGTGCCGAGAGCTCCTGGCTGTGGAGTCGTGTCTATCTCTTGTCCGGGGACAGGAGATGAGCCAGAGCGCCCGCGAAGTCGCTCCCTGTGGCGCCCTTCGCGATCATCGCTATCAGTGCTGATGGACTGCGCTGCTATTCGAGATCCCTTCCATCCGCCTCCCCTCGGCGTGGAGGCTCTGCCTCAGCCCACCGCCACTGCCAGGGTGGACTGCCTCTCTCGACGAATGCCGGCGGCAGGTCGAACACATCGACCGCCAAGGCACGAAGCCGGTCGTCGACGTGATGAATTGCCCAGGCCTCCTGGAGCTTTAGTCGGCACCTCCTGCACTCCACCAGCTCCTCCCGCAGCTGATGCCAGGCGACGCGATAGGCCGCGCGCCACTCCGGACTGCCAAAGTCGGGTGGGGAGGGGCCCTCTTTTGTCAACGGGTCTCTCCACGCCGCCTCCGCGCCAGCGTGGAGGCCCTGACGGACACCGAACCGTGTTATCAGCAGCCGCGTTGACGGCACGAAGTCTGCCTCGCCGAACGCCGTGCTTTTCATGGGCTGGAGCGGTTTGGGGCAGGGGCGAGAGGCGTAGCATTGCTCAGCCTCTCACTTCCGCTTCATTTCGTTGATCTTCTTGACCTCATTTAACAAGTAGCCCATTGATCTGTTGCCTTTGATCGAATTGCAGCTGCCACAAAGCAGTTGCAGGTTACTGTCATCGTCCTGCCCGCCGTCCGACTTCGGCACGATATGGTCCACATGAAAATGTCGCGGGTCGAACCGCTCCTTGCACGCGATGCAGCGTCCGCTCTGCCTGCCGAAAAGAATGGGCTTTATGTCCTTTGACCTGTGAACTTCCTCTGACTGGATCGGTGTGTCGGTTCGGTGGATGATCTTGGGGTTGAGCAATCTTAGCTCGTTGTAAAACCGCCGCAATATCAGGTCATGTGCCTTCGGCGCGATGTCTATGCCGACCCACCGACGATCCAGCCTTTCTGCGGCGACACAAGCGGTCGCACACCCACAAAACGGATCAAGAACCAGGTCGCCTTCGTTGCTGGACGCTTTGATCAAGCGTTCCAGTAGGGCCAGCGGCTTTTGCGTGGGATAGTCGGTCTTTTCTTTTGCCTTTGCTTCGATCTTGGATATGTCTGTGATCAAATCTGTAACAACAGTGCCCCGTGATGAAGCAAGGTAGCGCTTTAGCCGCGGCACTCCCGCCTGCCGAGCGCTTTTGGGAGCTGGCCAGTAAATCAGGCCAGCTTCGTCCAGGGCATCCAGTCGTTCATGAACGGAGTTAAGGGGCCACCCAGGAATCAGGTTGTGCTTCAATATGTAATCATTCATGCCCCCAGCTATCGGTGTACTCCAGTTGCGGCCCTTTGAACTAGGATCAATCCCCCGCCATGGTTGGCCGGATTCGCCACCTGTCACGTTTCCCGCCGTAAGGTCTGAAAGTTGGAATTGCCCGCGCTTGTCAACGTGCCTATATGCCCGTTGAACATATTCGGGATCGAGTGGCATGTACTGTTTGTTCCAGGTATGTTTTTTGCCCGCATAGAACAGTATGACATCGTGCACCCTTGGATACCGTTTACCATGCGAGCGGGCGGTAGTACGCTTCCAGATGATTTCATTCCTGAAGTTTGCATTTCCCCAAATGCCATCCATGAGCAGCTTTAGGCCATGGGACATTGTGTCATCGCAGTGCAGGTATATACTGCCGGACGGCTTCAAAATGCGCTTCAATTCAATCAAGCGCAGGGCCATCATATACAGATAGGCGGCATCGGCGGAACCGTTCAGGGTACCGATTGCTCGAATCAGACTGGCAATCTTTGGCCGCGCTGTTGACAGCCACTCTATGTCTTGCCTCTTGACATCATCCATCGTCCAGACATCCTTGAATACAGCTTCGGCCTTATCGCCGCCAATAGGTGCGCCATAGAGCCGTTTGGAATTGAACGGCGGATCCAGGTAGATCAAATCCACCATATCGCTGTCCATGCCGCGCAACACGGACAGATTGTCCTGTGTGAAGATCGTGGAATCCTTCACATTGGCCATGAGCAGGGGGGTAGATTCATTTTGATTGAGGCCTGCGCCTCCCGCATGGCTCGGAAGAGTCCGCTCCCCGCCCATGCGCCTCCCCCCGGCGCCTTTTCTGCAGGGAGGCGACTAACCCTCCCGCCTCCCGTATGGAAAGAAATACAGCCATACAGCATTGTAGGTGGCGGGTGTGAGGGGCTTGGATGGCGCGGTTCACCTCTGATCGCGATCCACGGGCGGCGGAGGTTCGGAAGGGATAATGATAGTCACGTTCACCTCGGGCTCGCCGACGGTGGCGGTTGTTTCCCCTACGACCCGCCCCGTGGCTTCCTCCACAGCGCGCAGGACATGGCGGCCTGGAGGGAGACGCAGATGGAAGGCCCCGCCGGAAAATACCGGGCTTCGCGCCAGCTCTGTGTCCCCGGCGACGGCCACCACCGTAAGCATCTCTAGCGCGCGAGGCCAGCCCACGATCTTTCCCACCACCTCCGGTAGTGGCTGCAGGGGGATGTCCAGCAGCGTGGTCTGCCCGGGGTTGACGAGAAACTGAAACTCGTACCCTGTCGCCGGGACAAGCAGTGGTTCCGTGATTGAGTTTGGAGTTATCGTCACCTGGTAGGCAGCATAGGGGTGTAGCTGCCCGGCGCGATAGGCACCATCCCGCTGCCGGTCCAGAGAGGCGCCGACGATATTCATCGTGGCCTCCACCAGCGTCTCCCCCGCATCCCGCTGACCGTTCAGGTTGCTGTCGCGAAAGGGCCGCAGTAGCGCGTCCGCCTCTTCCTGGATTATATGGCTGAATCTTAGCCCCCCGCGCCCTATCCCCACGTTGCCCAAGATACGCTGGACGTGATGTGTCTCCCCGCCCGCCAACAAGGAACGGGCCGTGAGCCGCGCCACCACAAGGTCGATCTGCAGGTGTAGGTGCCCCGTCAGTGCACGCGTTTGTGGATCCAGGTCCCCGGCCAGCCGCAGTGACCAGCCCCTGCGGTAAAGATTCACCGAGCCACCCCACGCGGCGCGCTGTTCCTCTCCGCGCCCGTAGGCCTCGGCATGCCACTGCGCCCCACGCCCACGCCCCCGAAGTCCCGCCCCAAGGCGCCAGTATAGCGCGGTTCGGCCTACGGCGCCATAGTGGCGCCAGGTCGTCTCGCCACGCAACAGCGCGCGATGAGGGCCGCGGTAGTAAAAGGCGGGGGTGATCTGCCAGCCGCCCAGCACGCCGTGCCATGTCTGGCGCGCGTGCAGGCGGCCTCCAAGGGCGCCCCTGCGCACCGCTAGCGCTGCAGCCAGCGCTCGACGCAGTGCGGGAGTACGCACATGGGTGTATGCCACGGAGGCCGTGGCGTATGGGCGCCATGCCACCAGGCGCGCCCGCGCCTGCGTCAGATGGAGGTCCACCTCCGAGGTGGCATACACCGCGCGAAAGGGCATGACAGCCAGGCCCATACGTCCGCGGAGGCCCTCACCGTGCACGTATCCCGCAAGTGCTCCAGCGGTGATGCGGCCGTTCAGTCCATAGTCCAGCGCGGCGTACCCCGCATCCTGCCCCGCGACCACCTCGTAGTATGCCGCCCCAGGCGGCAGAGCGGCGTTCGGCGTGAGCATGTGAAAGAGGGTGGTGTCACCCGCCCCGCCCAGCGGCTCCACTACTACGGCGCCCCGTGTAGAGCCGTAGTAAACCGGAAAGCGCAGGTGGTAGGCTCCCGCCGCGTCCGCCTGCGCGCGGTCTGTGGGACGCCCACTAACCAGCGCCGAGACGATGGAGTGTGGGGGCGCATAGCCCCCGAACGCGCTTTCGCGCTGCACGCGGAGCTGTACGAGCGGCCTGTTTGACACCCGGACTCCCACGCGTGGCGTGAGTGAAGGGGCGCGGGTGCGCTGCAAAAACCCCACCTCACCGCGCGTAAAAAGTGGGTGGCGACTGTCCAAAGTGTATAGTGCGGTCTGGCCGTGCCGGCTCAGGCGCCCGCGCACTGCTCCGCCCAGCATGTTGGCGATATAGTGCGCGCCGCCGGAAAAGTAGCTGCCCGCAACAGGGCGCCACGTATGCGTGATATCATAGCCCAGAATCATCCCCCCGAAGAGCTTCCGGGCGCGACCAAACACGAGCGGCGCGGTGCGCTCACTGGCCAAGTGACGGCGGGGCCCCAGAGCCGTGGGGTCGAACAGTTGCGCCGCGGATGAGAGGGCCAGGGTGAGTGTTTGGACATCCCAGTGGATGTCATCCTGGAAAAGGTCCAGGAGCGCATCCATGGAGATCAGTCGTCCCAGAGCGAGGTGGTCGCTTACCGGGTAAGGTGGGGCTGTATTCAGCGCCAGCGTACCGGCCTGAAAGTCGATGGTGATGGCGCGGTGTTGGTCTACAGCCACTAGCAGCCCGCTGCTAGTGGTCACCTCGTAGCCGAGACCTGTGAGCAGGTCCGCGGCATCGAGAAAAAACTGTTCCCCATCGTGGAAGGCGATTACCAGCCGCTGGAACCCCGGGCTCTGGATAGAAACGGGAACCTCCAGAAGCACGGAGGGGGCAGGCTGTTGCCCGTGGGCGATCGTGGCCACTAGCATCGCCCACGTGATGGCGGCCGCCGCGCAGATACGCGGGTGCGCGCTCACGGTGCTACCGCGTGCGTGGGACCGCCAGGGGGGCGTGGGTGGCCACTTGGCGGAGGAGGGCGCCGTCCAGCCCGGGGAACGACGGCGCGAAGGTCAGCTCCAGCGCGCCGCTCGGAAGGGGGCCCTCCAAAGGGATCTCAACGACCCGGCGGGTGAAGACCGCCACCTCCGCGCTCCCGAGCGGCAGGGCCGTTTCCGCGCTGCGGAGTGTCATTTTCCCGGCGAAGGGCCAGGCACTCGTGTTCTCGACGAGTACCGACGCGAGCGTGGGGGTGTGCGCGACCAGGCGCGCGCTCAGGACAGGATGCCCGTCCCCCACGATAACGATGACGGGCGACACCAATACAAACTCCACAGCCAGCCCTGGGGCTACCGCGGGCGTGGCCTCCGGGCTGACCCCGCTGCGCTGGCGCAGACGTAACTGGATCAGCGCGATGTGCCCGCCTGGCGGCAGAGTCTCGGTTTCGTTGATCGCATAGCGGAGAGATTGGTGCTCTCCGGGCTGGAGAATCATGGCCCGCGGAAAATAGGTGACCGCGGCACTGATGTCGCCCATCAGCCCCGCGCGCCCGTAATGGACCGTTGCCCTGGCGTCGGACGACGTGGATTCCACGACGCCGTAGGCCACCGTGACGGCAATCTCCGCCGGTGCCGTACCGGTGTTTCGGAGCTCGACCGAGCCGTGGGGCCTGGCCGGCGTGAGCCACTTGTATGCCGGCGAGGCACTGAGCTCGGGCTGTGCGGTCTGCCCCAGGCTGGGCTGCGCCAGCAGGGCGATCAGGAGAAGAGCCGGCGGGCGGTGCCTCATGGGCCTTCTAGATGGCAATGAAATGGACCTCGAGAAGCCCACTGTATTCACCGGGCGCGGCGCCGGCGAGCTCCAGCCCGCCGCCGAAGCGCAACCTGGCGCACCCTTCGACGCCCAGGGTCCCCCGGGTCGAAAAGCCGGAGGATTGTTCGGTAAAGGTGTCGCTGCTGCAGTTAGGGCTCTGCGCCCATAAGAGAGTGAACCTTGGCCCCTCCGCGGCGCCCCGGGCAGGCCGCAGATGTGTGGGGGCCACGACCTGGACGCCGTAGGAATAACCGGTGGGGCCGAGCACTTGCACCTCACCCGTGCTCCACGCGCCACTGGCCAATCCCCAGCGCTCCCCCGTGGCGGGGTCCAAACGGACCTCGCCGGCGTCCTCGCGCACCGCGCCAAAGTCGATATGTTCACTCTTTACCACGAGTGTCAGGACGGAGGGGGTGACCTCCACATGCACCTGCAGGCGCCCCGCCGAGGTCTGCCCCAGGCTGGGCTGCGCCAGCAGGGCGAAGAGGAGGAGCGCGGGGAAAAGCGTGCGAAAAATCAACTGCATGTTCCGGTCAGGGTGATGGTGGCCGTGTATGTGCCCGCCGGCGTGCTCCGCTCGATCCCAGACACCGTGCCCCCCAACGTGAAGTAGTGACGGTCCGTAGATCCCTCCCCGGGCAGTCCGCTCACGCTAAAGGTCGTTCCGGTGATCTCGGTGCGCCCGCCCGAGATCGAGGATCCCTCTCCCCACTCAAAGGCAAACGCGAGTCCCCTTTCGTCCCCGGCGAGGAAGGAGGGCGGGGTCACCGAGATGGACCAGGTGGTGACGTTCTCCGCCACCATGACGGCGCGGCCCGCGCTTGCGGTCGAGCTCCCGCTCCCCGCCGTGAGGCCGCCCGATCGGCTCACGGCACCATTGTAGGCAATGGTGATACTTCCATCCGGCGGGTCATCATCGCCCGGGCGTACGTTGGCGCCGAACGACAGGTCTGAAGGGACCGACACAGTGCAGGTCGGTTGCGCCCGCTCGATCGCGATCGAGGCCTGTGCGGTCTGCCCCAGGCTGGGCTGCGCCAGCAGGGCGAGGAGGAGGAGCGCGGGCAAAAGCGAGTGGGAGATCAGCTGCATGTTCCGGTCAGGGTGATGGTGCCCCTGTAGGTGGCCTCTTCCGTGCTCAGTGTGATGCCGGACACCGTGCCACCGAAGCGTAGCGCGGCGGACGCGGTGGCACCCTGGCCGGGTCCGGTCAGGGTGAGGCTACCCCCTGAAATAAGCGTGTACGTGCCTGCGCCCGCCGCGTCGGCAGCCCACGCCCCATCAAACGCAACTTCCTCGCTGGTGCTGGACGCCTCCAGCGCGGCGGGGAAGGTGGCGTCCAGCACCAGCGAGGCCGCATGGGTCATGGCGATAGCTGCCGTGCCCGCCTGCGGGGCGGCGGAGTCTGCCGCCTGCTCGAGGTTGGAGCGAACGACGGCGGCATCCACGGGGTCGATCGTGATTTCTCCACTCCCGGTGCCCGGGCGGACGTTGGCGCCGAACGAGACATCATCCCCCATCGTGATGATGCACGTGGGGGTATGGGGGCCCACCCGCACCTGGGCGTGGAGCGCCTGGGCCCCCGCGTTGACGGCCCCCGCGGGGGCAAGCAGCGCGAGTGCATAGAGGATCGGGAATTCTTTTAAATGCATGTTGCCGTTACCGTTACCACGCCCTCGTAGGTCGCGGGCGCGGTGCTGTTGCGTATCCCGTCCACCGTGCCACCGAAGCGGTAGCGGCGTTGTAGAACGGTTCCTTCGCCTCCTGGGGAGGCGGTGTCCTGGCCTGTGGAGATGAGCGTGTACGACGTGCCGTCGTCGCTCTTTGCCCAAGTGCCATTGTAGTGGACGTCCAGCCCCCCGCTGGATGTTAGGCTGTCCTCCTGCGGAAAGTCCACATCCACCGTCATGGTGGCCACATTAGTGGCCGTAATCATTAGAGCACCGGCGCTCTGTGTGCCGAACGAGGCCCCGGAGGGGCTGTCGGACACAGAGCCATCCACGGCGTCGATCGTGACCGACGCTTCGGTTCCTGGCTGCGTGGGGCGGCTGATGGAACCGAAGGCCAAGTCCGTGGATGGGGTCCATGCGCAGGTGGGGGCGGGTATGACGACCGTGATAGAGACGTCCACCCGCGCATCTTGGGCGGGTGCAGGGACCGTTATTGTGCCACCCAGCGCGAATGCCAGTACGGACGGAAATATGTATCTCATGAGCATGTGACGGTGGCGGTGATGGTTCGTGCGTAGAGATCAAAGTCCTGCGCAGCAGCGACCGTAATTGTGCCGCCCAGCGCGAAGCGCTGGCGGGTGGCGGTGCGCCGCCCACCGCCGGTCCCCACGTATCCTGCCGCCTCAATAAGCGCGAAAGGCCCCGTCAATACATTCTGGGGCGTGGCGGCCCAGGATACAACCAATGGGACCGCGCTGGCGCCGGCGGTTTCCACGCTTTCGAGGAGCGTGGGGGCGGGGAAATTGTGCTGCACCGTGTACGTCGCCGCGTGCCTAACTTCGACGGTGAAGAGCGCGCGTGCGTGCGTGCCCCGCAGCTCCACGCCCTGCGTGGATGTGCGGGTGCCTGTGACGGGGTCGATCGTGACGGTGCCGTCAGCGGGCGCGGGAAACGGCCGGGTGACCGTCCCGAAATCCAGCGTGGCGCTCGTTTCCTCGATGATGCATGTGGGAACCGGTGGCGCCAGCGTGGCCGTGACTGTTACCTCCTGGGCCGCGCACACGAGGGGGACCGCCATCGCGGCGGCGATGAAAACTCTTCTTAAATACATGTTACCGTCAGGGTTACTTTATTCCTGGCTCCTGGTAGGCCTCATCGTGTGTCCGCGCAAGGGCGGGTATAAACCTTGCCATCCTCTTGCCAAGCCTCCACGCACCGCCCGGCCTCGGCAAAAGCGGTGATCGTCATCGGCCGGGCGAACTCATACCGTTGGGGATCAATGCGGCAGAGCGCGTCGCCTGTCGGGGGCGAATAGGCCAGCCCGGCGGGGTCAAACCCCCACATCGCCACACGCACCGTGCCGCCACCCCGCGTGAGCTGCAGATCCAATTGATCGCCAGCATAATGTGCGTCGACTGCGCTGACACAGGCGCCGGCAATGGCGGCCTCCGCATCCGCAGCGCGGTGCGCCTGGAGTGTCATTTCCACCCCACGGCCGACCGGCGATTCGCGCCGATAATCCGCCAACACATTCCATTCGCGCATGATGCGCTGGAGCGTGATGGGGATGAATGCATCCAGGGTATGGGTGCGGCCCGAGGGCTCGACGACGACGAGGTCGTTCGGGCCAAAGCCCTCACCCGTCACATCGATCATCCGTAGTGCCGTGACGGTGTCGGGCACCGGGATGAGCATGGCATCCAGGAGCGATACCACCAGATCCGGGTCCGTCAACGTTACAACCGGGACCGTGACCTGGTCGAAGTCCTGCCCCATGGCGACGCTCACCAGCGCGCACTGGAGCAGGATCCCGATCCGCAAGCGTACGCTTTGAAGCAACATTGTACTACTAGTATAACTAGTAACCAGATCAGTGTCAAGGGCGGCAATACGCAGAAGCGCATTAAGCACCAATGCATGAATGCACGAGATGTTTACAAGATTCGCTGTGGAGCATGATGCCTGCCCCGAAGAGAAAGACCCCACCACGCAAGCGCAGCGAGGCCTCCCCCCGTCCCCTACACGACCAACAGGTCATGCTGTTCCAAGATAGGCCCGCCCCGCTCGGAAATACAAGCGCGGGGCATCCCTCTCTCCGGCGGAAAACGTTGGCGTTGAAATAGGACCGTTCGTGTAGAAAACGTTGGCATTGCCAATGCCAACGAAAAGCAGGAAACGGTCCTATTCAAATAGGACCGTTTTGCGGAAAACGTTGGCATTGAATAGGACCGTTTTGCGGAAAACGTTGGCATAGAACCAATAGAACCAAGTATTAAACCAACCAGAATGCCAACTTCCCGTTGGCATTCGCGCGCCCCCGGCGTTGCCGGCGGCGCGGTGGATTGGTTGGTTGGAACGCAGAGCACTCCACACACCAACATCAACACCAATGGTGGTGCTGGCGCCGCCTAGATGGACAGCAGCGAAGCTGCGCATGCGACAGCTGCGCGACTGGACTTCACAATTAGCACCACAACACACACCACGCAGCAGCGCCGTCGGCGTTGGTGGTGTCATCGCAACGGACAACAAACCAATCCACCGCGCCGGTGGCAAACGAATTTTCGGGAACGTTTGCAATTTAGATCCGTCGGGGGTAGCTTGCGGTGACATTTTCACCGCTTCCAGCCCCGGAAAGAGAAAACCCCGCCGCGCAGGGTGCGCAACGGGGATCTCCGGGGACGTGCGAATACCGGCCCGGCGGCCGGCCTTTCGCCGAAGCACAACCCACCCTCCTGGGCCATGCGATCTCAAGATACCCCCCCACCGCGCGAAAATACAAGCGCGCCTCGTAGTCCTTCCAGGCCCCATCCAGCGCATCCACCGATCGATGTGGATCGCGCGCGGCGCGTGTGGATTGAGGCTGTTGAGAGCCATCCCGCGCTGCAGGAAAATAGTTGTCGCAGCATGCGCCTTGTGGCCACACAGCTGGCCTTGGCGGTGTGTTACGATCCGGGGCTTGATGACTACGGCCAGTGTTGGCCGACGGTCGGCACGCTGGCCGATTGGTGCGGGCTAAGCCGCTACGGTGTGCAGAAGATTTTGCGGCGGCTCGAGGGGTTGGGGGTACTCACGGTCACAGACCGCCGCCCGAGAGCGAGTCTGTATAGACTCGACGTGGGCGTGGATCCGCGGACGTACTGCTATCCGCGGGGTGGGGGGAGGGGTTCAAACGCGCCTCATCCCGATCCAGGTTTCAGGCCCCGTTCAGCGCATCCACCGATCGATGTGGATCGCGCGCGGCGGTTATGGGTGACGGCGACGATGAAACATCCCGCGCTGCGGCAGGGTGCGCAAAAGCGCGGGGCGCGCCTGGTGGCAATCCAGCTGGCACTGGCGGTGTGTTACGACCCGCGGCTTGATGACTACGGCCAGTGTTGGCCGACCGTCAGCACGCTGGCCGAGTGGTGCCACATGGCCCGGCGGGCGGTGCGGCGGATTCTACGCCGGCTGGAGGCGTCGGGCCTTCTCACGGTCACAGACCGCCGGCCGCGAGCGAGTCTGTATAGACTCGACGTGGGCGTGGATCCATCGACGTACTGTTCGCGCGCGCTCACTGAGAAAATGGCCTTGAGACTGCAAAGCGGGGTTCGCGCCGCTTTAAACGCGGCCCCGAAGAACTTCCGGGCGCGGCCAAACCAAGTATTAAACCAACCAGAACCGGAAATCGGCATTTTTGCGGGCGCGGCGCTGATGGACAGCAGCAAAGCTGTGCAAGCGACTGCAGGGCGACTGGAAAACACAATTAGTACCACAACACATCACACCACTAACGGCACCACCAGCGACAGCGACGAGACGAGAGAGACTCAGTATCTCAGCAGCCTCAACATCAATGCAAAAGATGTCTACGCAGTCGCCCTGCAGTACCCCGACGAGGCGCGGCACTGCATGGATCAGTGGGACGAAGAGGGGAGCAATATCGCCGGCGTGCTGGTGAAGCGTCTGCGACTTATCCCCAGTCAGGTTGAGGAGGCGGCCAGACAGGCAAGGATTCGGAGAGAGGCCACCCGTCGCGAGGAGGAGAAAAAGCGGCGGGAGGAGCGGGCGTGGAAAGCTGCTAAGGCTGCTGAAAGCCGGGCTTTGGATGCGCTGCGCGACAGCAACAGGGCGCGCATGGCGCTGCTCTCCGAAGCACAGCAGGCCGCGGCGCGGGCGCGGGCTATTGACCGGCTTCGGATGGACAAGTATGGGAGAATAGTCTACCGGATGTTTCGGGCTGAGATCGACGAAGCGGGAGCGGACGGGGCGGTGTGGGAAGCGCTGGATGGGTCGCTTTTGCCGCGGAACCTGGGAGACTGCCTGGAGCAAGCACTTGATGCGCTGGATGAGGGCAAGGGGTTGCCCTCCCCTCCAGTCGGCGAAGCGGTGACGGCCCATGGAGATCCCGCATCCTAGAGATGACCCGCACATACACATACCGCGTGGCGCGAATACGCAAGCCGCAGCGCGAACGGCTGAACGCCATGTTTCGGCATCTTAGCTGGTTGCGCAATCAGGCCGTCCAGCGCTGCCGCGATCAGTATGCGGCGGAGAAGACCACGCCATCTTTCTACGACCTCTGCAAGTGGTTGACGGCGTTGCGCAAGGACGCCCGCGATGCACAATGGAATGTGGCGTTTCAGCGCAGCGCGCTCAAACGCGTTGCGCTCGGCTATCAAAAGTTCTTTCGTGAGCGCAAGGGGTTGCCGCGCTTCAAGCGCGTGCGCTCCTGCGAATCGGGAGCGACAAAACCGCGACCGAGCGGCCAATACTGGACGATCCAGGTCAAGGGCGTCGGCAAACTGCGCTTCAAAGACCGGCGGCGGGTGCTGGAAGCAGACGGCATCGTTCGGCTGGTCCGCATCCTGCAGACCCCGCTCGGTACGGGCTACGAAGTCCAACTTGTCATGGATTTGCCGGATGCCGTAGAGCAACCCGACATGCGTGCGCCCATCGGCATAGACTTGGGTGTGAAAACCAATTGCACGCTGTCTGGCGGCACGCAGTACGCGCCTATAGTGCTTGACGACGTGAAGCGCAAGCGTGCGCAGCGGCGGCTGTCCAGGGCAAAGCGCGGCAGTCTGTGTCGCAGAAAAAAGAAAGTGGCGCTGGCGAAAGAAAGCAGGCGGATAGCGGTGCGGCGCACCAACGCCGCGCATCGAATCACTACGTCCATCATAAACCAGCATAGCGCGAATCTCGTGCTGGAGGATCTGAAACTCAAAAACATGACGGCCCATGGCGGGAGCAGAAAGCGCGGACTGAACCGCGCTATACTGTCCCAATGCCTGGGGGAAATAACCAACCAACTGGCTTACAAGGCTGAAAGCGCCGGAGGCCAGTTGGTGAAAGTATCGCCGCATCACACGACGCAAACATGCAGTCAGTGTGGCGGACATCCCGCCGATAAGATCACGCTTGCTGTGCGCACCTACCGCTGTGCACTCTGCGGGCTGGTGCTGGATCGGGACGTCAATGCGGCCCGAAACATCCGTGCAAAGGGCATTGCGCTCTTTGGCTGGCCGGGAATGCAGCCAGCGTGTCGCGCGGAAGCGGCGCCAGCCGCACATGGAAGGCCTCTGGGTCCTGCTTCGGCAGCACCTAAGCCGTCCTGCGACACAGGAACGCGTGGACGGGAGCTCCGTCCACGCAAGCGTGCCACCATGCACGGGGCGACTTAGGGTCGCCCCCGTGCGCGCGTGGACCTCCCCCCGTCATCGTGATCGTGGGCGACGGGCATCCGGTCGCCCCCGTGGACATCCCCCTTCCCTCCCCCACACCAAAATATACCCCCACTGACATGGACAACGTAAACATACCGGTGACCAAGCGCACCATGCTTCGCCGCATCGAAAGGGAGCATGGTGACCGTCTGCCGCGCCTGGCGGACGAGGTTAGGGCGGAACTCCGCGCGGATCCGCACATCTACAAGGTGAGAATCCACCTGGATGGATTCGTCCCGAACAGTTACAAGTGGCCGGCGCCCGGCAAAATGCGGATCTGGACGAAAGACGAGGACGGGAAGTGGTGGGAAACGGCCGGGTCCTACGACCGGAAAACATCCTACGGACGCGGCGATGATGTGATGACATGGACTCGCCGCCGGAGCCTGAGCGCGAAAACGCTTGCGTCCTACCTGTCGCCGCAACTGGCGAAGGAGGATCGTAAGCTCATGCGTGAGGCTGTCCGCGCAAAACCACGGCGCCGTTTGCGGTTCCAAGACGGGTGGGGGCACGTCTACGAGTGCCGGCCCCGTCCCAACGGTCGGTGGGAATCGTACGCCGACGACTGGTGGGTGTACCCCGTGACACCTGATCCCAAGCGGGATC
>LXNJ01000865.1_pt1 | contig 19359 bp, 20 predicted proteins | sample 809081 | NCBI WGS metagenome assembly LXNJ01 (sample SAMN04870510, study PRJNA318959) | sponge metagenome | biome: sponge; feature: marine sponge reef; material: water | host: Petrosia ficiformis | place: Greece: Milos, Mediterranean Sea | collected 2013-05-29 | depth 5-7 m
AGTGTTAACGTATGATAGAAAGAAGAAGCATTTTAAGGTATAGTGAAGCATTCAAGCTTCAAGTTGTTAGGGAAATTGAAAGCGGTAAGTATGGAATCTATTGAATCTAATTGATATTTCTGTAGTTAATCGTGTCCTTTATATCAAAGCATTTGAACGCTTTAAGACTGATGAAGATTTGCAGATCTTTCTGAGCTCGGAAATGATTACGAAAATCACGAACGAATCCAAGAGTGACATTCACAGCTTGTTTGAATAGGGAATAGACGATTTGGAAATCATCAACGAACGTTCGGGCGAAGTAATTCTTGATCTTCAAGCTGACGACATCGAGGTACGTATTGAAGGAAGAGGTGATGTAATCCTTGAAGGAAGTGCCGAATCAGTGGAACTAGACGGCATGAGTGGCGGAGATCTAATGGCCTACGAACTCGTAGTTGATGATGCAAAGATCAATTTATACGCATCTGGAGATGCCCGAATTTATGCCCTTGATTTAGTCATTGCTAACATTTATGACAGTGGCTCCATTTATTATAGAGGAAACCCGCAAATATTTTCTCAAATTAGCGGAACAGGTTCTCTAATAAATGCCAATTGATATGAATAACACCAAAGCTTGGATTGCTCCAGAATTCGCACAGTCGTATATCGAAAGAGCTGGAGAAAATGATGTAATTACGGCTTTGGAGAATAATTTAGAAGAGGCACTTATTGTATTCCAAATCATCCCGGAAGACAAAGGTGCCTTTGCTTATGCCGAAGGGAAATGGACCATTAAAGAACTCATTCAACATTTAATCGATTGCGAACGCATTTTTGCCTATCGAGCCTTATGTATTGGACGGGGTGATCAGACACCTTTACCAGGCTTCGAACAAGACGATTATATTCCCACCTGTGGTGCTGCAGATCGGGAGCTCGGCGATATTCTCAATGAGTTTAAAATTGTACGAAAGGCAAATATCATCATGTTTAAAGCATTCCCTGAGGAAGCATGGTCGTTCGAGGGAAGTGCAAGTTCAGCAACATATAACATCAATGGAATTGGTCGAGTAATGGTTGGACATGTACGACACCATCTACGCATTTTGGAACGAAATTACCTTTAGACATCGCTGAAATAATCACTGATTGAAATCCACCATGCTGATTTCTGGTTTCACCTTTGTTCGTAATGCCGAAAAACTGGATCTACCCATGATTGAGGCCATTACATCTATCTTGCCGATTTGTGATGAATTTGTGGTCGCCCTTGGACAAAGTGATGAAGGTGATCATACCTTGGAGAAACTAAAGGAAATTGACGATCCCAAGATTAGAATCATTGAGTCTAGATGGGATATTGAAACCTTTTCCAGAAACTCCGTTTATGCGCAACAAACCGATATTGCCAAGGAAGCCTGCCAGGGTAAATGGCTGTTTTATATACAATGCGATGAAGTCGTGCATGAAAAATACCTGGCTGGTATTAAAAAGGCCTGTCAGGTTTTTGAAAACGACCAACAAGTTGAAGGATTCTTATTTAAGTATTGCCATTTCTGGGGAGATTATGATCATCTTCAAAAATCACATGGATGGTATCAGAACGAAATCCGAATTATTAGAAATCAAGATAATATTTGGTCTTGGAGAGATGCCCAATCCTTTCGAAAATACCACCAAAAGCCCAGCTCTGAGGAAGATTACTTTAACAGCACAGAGACTAAAAAGCTACAGGTAATGGAATTGGAAGCCGAGGTATATCACTATGGATTCGTACGTCCACCACATACCATGAAAATGAAAGTTGGGAGGATGGCAGCAAGCTATCATGGTAAGGATCAGGAAGTAGACAATGACTACGTGAGCTTCGACTACGGCCCATTGAATTTGACATTCCCTTTTAAAGGTACCCATCCTGAAGTAATGAAGGATCTAATTTCTAGGCTTGATTGGAAAGATCAATTGCAATCCAAAGGCAAACCCAAATCACACAGAGTTGAGCACAAGCATGAACAATTTAAGAACAGATTCCTTACGTTATTGGAACAAAAGCTGTTTGGAGGTCGTCATATATTGAGTTTTAGGAACTACAAACGCATGGGGCATTATGATGGATAAAGGATTGAGAGTTGAGATGTTGGGTGTCATTGAGGAGTCCATTTCGAAATGTCGAGATAAAATTGAGGAGTACGAAGAACTCACCAATCCCATTGCTCCTGAAAATGCTATAGGTAGAGTGAGCCGGATGGATGCCATTAATAATAAGAGCGTGTACGAGGCCGCCCTAAGAAAAGAACGCAAACGCCTGGGAGCATTGGAATCCGCCCTTTCTAGAATCAATGAAGAGGGTTTCAATGAATGTGTCCGTTGTCAAAATGAAATCCGAATTGAACGACTTAGATTGATGCCCGCAAGTAGATTGTGTATAGCTTGTGCAAGAAGACGATGAAAATTGATTTCACTCAAAATAGAATCTCCCCGATTAAGTTCAAGCTCTTCCTCTTGATCAAACTTCCACTCGCCTTTTTGGCCGGATTAAAACTGATGCATTTGAGTGATGATCAATGTATGGTTCAAATTCACCATCGTTGGATAAATCAAAACCCTTTCAGATCTATGTATTTCAGGGCTATGCTTATGGTTGCGGAAATGAGTACTGGTTTACTTGTGGTCCGTGAAATTCAAAAATCTGGTCTTTCCTTTTCAATGCTTGTTCTGGAAGTGAATTCAAGTTATTATAAGAAGGCAAGAGGAACTATTGAGTTCATTTGTAAGCATGGGGACTTGTGCCAATCCAAGCTCAAAGAGTGTATTGAAACCAAAGAGCCCATTTGTTTCAAAATGAAGTCCGAAGCTACGGATGAATCAAATGATGTGGTTAGCGAAACGGAAATCGTTTGGACGGTTAAAACCAAACAAAAAATCTGACCGAAAGCCGAAAACACTATTTTTGATCCCTTATGAGCGCATCAGAAATCTCACAGAAAGCCTCAGCAAAGGACTATCTTTCTTTGATCAAGTTTAGTCATACCATCTTTGCCCTTCCATTTGCAATGATTGGGTTCTTTTTGGCCTCTCATTATGACGGATATGGATTTCATTGGTTGAATTTTCTATTGGTTCTAGCTTGTATGGTATTTGCGCGTTCAGCAGCTATGGCCTTCAACAGGTATATTGACCGAGATATTGACAAGTTAAATCCAAGAACAGCAGAAGTTCGGGAAATTCCAAGTGTTAAGATCAGCGAAAAAGGTGTGCTCAACTTTGTAATTCTTAACAGTACACTCTTTATCGCTTGCACCTATTTCATCAATCCCATTTGTTTCTATCTATCGCCTATTGCCCTTGCAGTGATATTGGGGTATAGCTATACTAAAAGATTTACCGCTCTTTGTCATTTAATACTGGGACTTGGTTTATCCTTAGCCCCCATTGGCGCCTATCTTGCGGTAAGCGGTCAGTTTGATATCGTGCCTGTGCTTGTGTCATTTGCTGTTTTATTTTGGGTCGGGGGATTCGATATTATCTATGCACTCCAAGATGATGAGTTTGATCGATCCAATGGCCTCAGTAGTATTCCTTCGAAGTTGGGACAAAAAAATGCGTTATTACTCAGCAGCATTTTACATTCTGTTACCAGTGTTTTTCTAATAATTGCTGGATGGTATGCAGGATTTAGTTGGTGGTACTGGATTGGATGGGGCACCTTTACTTTGCTTATGATTTATCAGCACAGCATAGTAAGTACCGACAATTTAAGTCGAGTAAATCTGGCATTCTTTACGACCAATGGTATCGCATCTGTCGTGTTTGGTGTTTTGACACTAATAGATATTTTCAGTTCAACTTTTTGATCGCAGCAGTGAAGTAAAATTTGTATTTTTCGGTCTCAAAACCTACTAAGTGAATCTCAAACAGGCCCTGATATACAATTTAGAAGAGCTTCAATCTTCGGTGCAAATCCTTACCAACGAAGAATACACCTCCAAAATGGAGATTTTGTCGGGTTCTAGCATTGGTCAGCATTACAGACATTTAATCGAGTTTTTACTTTGCTTGAATGAGTCTTTGATAAGTGGAGTTGTTGACTATGATGCGCGTAAAAGAGATCTTGAAATAGAGGAGTCTCCTGTAGTAGCACTTCAGAAAATTGAAGCGATAAAAGAATGGCTAGAAAACGAAAAAGGAAATAGGAATTTAAGCCTACATGTTTCTTATGGATATGAGAATCCAGAAGAGACAATCTTAGATACGGACCTTTTTCGAGAATTGGCCTATAATCTGGAACATTGCGTGCATCATATGGCTCTTATTAAAATTGGTTTCCGTCAATTGGGCAAACAACATGCACTCTCTTCTCATTTTGGAGTAGCTTCTTCGACCACACGTCATCACCAGTCATCAAAGGCATAAACTATGTGCACGGTTAGTTTCCTTCCTTTGGAGGAAGGTTACATTCTGACATCCAATAGAGATGAAGATCCCGGACGTGAAAAAGCACAGAGTCCCGGAAACTATCTCCCAGACAAAGCTGACATCTACTTCCCAAGAGATCCGGTAGGATCGGGGAGCTGGATAGCCTTCAATAGCTCCGGGAAGACCATTTGCCTTTTAAATGGCGGAAGAATTAGGCACAAAAGGAAACTGCCTTATAGGCAAAGTCGCGGATTGGTTACTCTAGCAGCCTTTGATTTTGATTCCCCATATGATTTTAAAAAACATTTCAATCTAGACCGAATAGAACCCTTCACCCTCGTTTGGATTGAATCGAAATCCAAAGTGTATTCCGTTGTTTGGGATGGATCTGAATTGGGGATTGAAGAGAGGGATGCTACTAAGGCGTGGATATGGTCTTCGGTGACATTATATGACGAAGACACCAGATTGAAAAGAAGAAAATGGTTCAAAGAATGGCTTGGTGCACATCCGACCTACGAACAGAAAGATATTCTTCGATTTCATCATTTTGGAGGTGAAGGCGATTCCGCTACCAATTTCATGATGGAACGCAAAGGCCTAATACCTAAGACCATTAGTGTGACTTCCGTTAAGAAGCAAAAAGATGGCGTTCATTATCTTTATGAAGATCTGTTGAACGATCAAATTCATGAAGGTTCGATCTAATTCTTGGGATGAGTCCCATTGTTCAAAGCTAGAGGAGCGATATCTCGGGTACGATGAGCGAAGCCTTAAATTCTACTTTAAATCGAAGTTTTTAACCAGGGTTTTCAATTGGGAGTTCTGGCCACAAAAAGTACTCTATATCCCGGTATATTTAACCGACTACATTCTTGGCTTTGGCTCGTTTAATCCCGTTTACTTTGCGGATGCCAACCCCAGTATTCCGTATGGAGGAATGTATGCCTGCCCAAAAAGTGGCATTTTGGATTTGCTTCCAAAAGAGGTACAACCAGCTTATATCCATCTTCCATTCGGAAAGAGTGTGGACCAAAAGATGCAAGTCTTCTCGAAACACGATTGGACCTATCCTCTGATCTTAAAACCCGATCTAGGCGATCGTGGAATTTTGGTGCGCAAATGTGCAACGGAAAAAAAGGTTAGAGAATATTTATCCATTGCCAAATTCGATGTTCTCGTACAAGAATTCATTCTCCTCCCGCTTGAATTTGGGGTTTTCGTATACCGAGAATCTGAAGATTCACCATTTATAGTAAGCTCCATTACCTTCAAAAAGAACATGCACGTCATCGGAAATGGAAAGGATTCAGTAAGCACCTTGATTGCCAATCACCCGAGGCTTCGTCTCTTTAAGCAAGCCATTTCTCAGCGACTCCCGAAATTGATATTAGAGAGTATTCCAAAAGAAAATGAGAAGATCAAAGTAGTCTCTTTTGGAAATCATAGTAAGGGAAGTATGTTCATTAATGCAAATGAGCTGATCGATTCTCCCCTTTCCGATCATATTGGCCAACTGTGCAATTCAATCGATGGATTTAATTATGGTCGATTTGATTTGATGACCAAATCCGTATTTGACTTGTGCAAGGGAAAGTTTCAAATCATCGAATTAAATGGTGCCATGGCTGAACCAACACATATTTACGAACCGGCCTACCCCTATCTAAAAGGCATCGGTGAACTGATCAAACATCACTACATCCTGTTCAAAATAGGTCGTTCAAAACGCAAATTTAAACGTAACCATCCGGGCCTATTTAAGTCTATATCCGACCTAAGGCGATTTCGGAAATTTGAATCTGAATTAAAAAAACTAGACTAACTATTTGATTTTCTTATACTTAACCTAGAGGGTAAAAATATTTATAGTACTTTGTATTGCATAGTACTATTTTTTATTTATATATTTGCATAACCGACTACTTGGTTAAAACAAGATTCTGGTTATGAAAATAGAAAACACGAAAGCACAAATGAGGAAAGGCGTCCTCGAGTATTGCATCCTCTCCATTCTTAAGAGTGGAGATGCCTATGCTTCCGGAATCATCGGTACACTCAAAGATGCCAAGTTGATTGTAGTGGAGGGTACGCTGTATCCTTTGCTCACTCGACTAAAGAACGCAAACCTTCTCAGCTACCGCTGGGAAGAGTCCACTTCGGGTCCGCCCCGAAAGTATTACCGTCTTACCGCAGAAGGTGAGTCCTTTTTATCAGAGCTCGACACTACTTGGAATGAGCTTGTAAAAGCAGTGAAAGTAACAACCAAAACAGTAAAAACTACTAAGGATGAATAAAACGATAAACATCAATCTCGCTGGAATTATATTCCATATCGATGAGGTTGCATTCAATCGTTTGAATAGTTACCTCAATTCCATCAAAGCATATTTCAAAGGCCAAGAAGGTGCCGACGAAATCATGTCAGATATAGAATCACGAATTGCCGAACTGTTTAACGATAGAATGGCAAGTGAAAAGCAGGTCATTACGCTTGCCGACGTAGAATCGGTGATAGGTGTAATGGGTCAAGCTGAAGATTATGCCGGAGAAGACGGTCGCGAAGAGTATCAAGAAGACAGTACTTATGCTACCAGTGAAAGCTCAAGCTCAGGAAACAAAAGAAGAAAGCGCATTTTCCGTCATCCAGACGAGAAAATACTAGGCGGTGTTTGCGGTGGCGTTGCAGCCTACCTCAACATAGACCCAATCTGGTTGCGCTTGGCTTTTGTCCTCTCTGTTATTCTTTGGGGAACGGGAATCCTCTTCTATCTTATCCTCTGGATCATTATTCCAGAGGCTAAGACCACAGCTGAAAAGCTGGAAATGAAAGGAGAGGATGTGACCATCTCGAATATTGAGAAATCGATCAAAGAAGAAGTTGAGACGCTGAAGCAGAAGATCAACGATTTAGGTAAGGGCGGAAATAAAAAAAAAGTAAAGAACACTACGGAGCGGGCTAAAAACGCCCTTGAAAGTTTCTTTGACTTAATCATTGATTTCATAAGCCTGATTTTACGATTCGCTCTTAGAATAATTGGATTGGTCCTATCTTTTCTGGGTGTCTTCTTACTTATCGGGTTTATTGTACTACTTCTAGGTTTTCCAAATTTTGGCATCCACTTAGAGAGTCATAGGTTGACTGGATTTGATTTCTATGAGGTTATGGGTGTGATCTTTAACTCACCCGCTCATTTCACTTATACCATGATTGGTTTGGTGCTTTTCGTTGGAATTCCATTGATCTACTTGATTTTATTTGGAATCCGGGTACTGTTTAAAACAGAACCCATGAACTCTATTTTTAATCGAGGATTTAGCATTCTTTGGGGACTGAGCTTCGTACTTCTAATCCTCAGTGGTGTAATGCTACTCAAGAGTTTTGAAATGAAAGGCGTTCATAGCACTAGAGAATATGTACACGATTCTTCGGAAGCCATACAAATAAGCGTCAATCAAAACGACATCTACGAGATTATTGATGATGATCAAGAAGTTTATGTGGATGAAAATGGGGATTACCTCTATCTCGGAAATGTTGAATTTGACATCAGAGATAGTGACTCAGAAGAAAGCTATATCGAAGTGCGATATGCTTCTAATGGAAGTACTCGTAAGAAAGCAAGAGAACTTGCTCAGGCCATAGAATATACGATGGAATTAGATTCAGGTAAAATTGAGCTTTCGAACTATTTCTTCACCGACATAGATAATAAATGGAGGGCTCAAGAAGTGCGAGTAGTACTCTATTTGGCGGAAGGTCAGCGCGTGTATATGGAGGAAGAAATGGTTGAAATCATTTACGACATACACAACGTTCACCGCATGTGGGATGGAGATATGACGGAACATGAATGGATAATGACCTCCAAAGGTCTTAAGTGTACGGATTGCATCTTTCACGGTGATGAAAAGGAGGAAGATGATGATGAAGAGGAAGATGATGACAAAGACGAATGGGAAGAAAACTGGTGGGATGAGGATTCCACTGGAGAAACCATCTAAGCCTAGACAGAAACACAGATAGCATAGACCGATGTTAAGCTGGATGGTTGAAGGGACGTAAAACGAGAGTTTTCGTCCCTTTATTTTTATATTCACTTATGCCAATTCGAATCCTGCTACTCGGCCTATTGTTTTCCCTTTTTGTTTTCAGCACTCGTGGTCAAGAGAATTATTTTCGGCAAGATCTGGATTACAAGATCTATGTTTCTTTGGATGCCAAGAATAAGATGCTCCATGGATTCCTAGAGTTGGAATACACCAATAATTCACCGAATACCCTTGACAGTATTGCTTTTCACCTTTGGCCCAATGCCTATCAAGGAGATCATACCGCTCTAGGCAAACAAGAACTCGAAAATCACAAGACCTATTTGCACTTCGCTTCTGAGGACGAAAAAGGATTTATAGACTCTCTGGATTTCAAAGTGAATGGTCAAAGCGTAAAGCTCACTAGCACTTCAAATCCAGATATAGTCTGGATTCTACTTAACGAATCATTAGAATCAGGAGGAAGTATTAGCATTTCAAGTCCGTTCCGAGTAAAAATACCAAGCGGCCAAATTAGCCGATTGGGATATACGAGGAATGCATTTCAAATCACCCAATGGTACCCCAAACCAGCGGTTTATGACCAAAAAGGTTGCTGTTCGTTGGAATAACTATGACAAACTCATGCTTGGGGTTTCATTGTACAACACCATGGTACCCGTCCGTCCATTCCACTATAAGATATCTCCGGTTTATGCCTTTGATTCCAATCAACTAACCGGTAGTGGTCAGATCTCTTATACCTTTTTCAAGAATACTGAACGAATTCGAGCTCTTCGCCTGGGGCTTTATGCAAAGACGTATAACTACAATCAAAGCCTTAACTATACGTGTCTATCACCGACAATAAACATTGACTTCAGAAAAAAATATGCTCGCAGCCCAAATAGACATTCGTTGCGTATACGGAATGTTTACGTGGACCGAGAACAACCCTCGTACGGAAATGATGGGATTGTAGTTCAACTGGAAAATAGTCGCTACGGCGTATTGGATTTACGCTATGTTTGGGACCATACCGATGTTCTTAGGCCATTCAGCTTTACCGTAGATCAGCAGATTTCTTCTGATTTCGGAAGATTAAGTGCGGAAATGGAATACCGAATCATGATGTCCAATAAAAATCGATTTAGCTTGCGTTTCTTTGCCGGCACCATGTTGTGGAATTCCAATCGCTCATCGGAGTCCTTTTATAATTTCGGAATGAGTGGTACGCAGGATTATTTGTTCGATTATTATTTCTTTGGGCGATCGGACACAAGCGGCATTCTGAGTCAACAGTTCTTCACGACCGAAGGCGGATTTAAAACACAAATCTCAAGTTTTAGTGATCAGTATATTCTTAGCACCAACCTGCGATTGCCTGTATGGAAGATACTAGGATTATACGCAGATCTCGGATACAATGGCGGCTCAAACAAGAGCACACTTCAACGAGAGCACTGGTTTTATGGATCAGGTATTAAATTGCGCCTAATCGAAGACTTTTTCGAGATTTATTTCCCACTCATTGATCAAGATGGATGGAAATTTGTAGGCAATTATGCCGTCCACATCCGTTTTGTCATGGACCTTATTAATATCGATCATATGGTGCGAAAGGCTTCGCGATCGTTTTATTAATCCGTCGTCTCTTCATCTGATTGGTCTTCAGAAATCATCTTAGAAGACTCATTCTTGGACTCATTCTCCACAGCAAGATATTCCGGCAGATCCAATCCAGCCATTTTGAACATATCTTTTAATGGAGGAACACTCTGGTATAGTCCGGAAATAAAGTTGGCCGTATTGGTCTTCCCATCGCCATCACCAGATCCATTCCCCGAATCCCAAACCGTGACCTTATCAATTTTAATATTTTGAATCGCATCGGCTTGCAACTTAACAAGGTCGGTGAGTTTATCTGTAATAAGAAGTAAAGCTGCTTTACGCGCATCATCACCTGAAGCTTTTACAACGGCATCCAAACCTTGCGCTTGCTTACTAAGAATCTCATAAATACCTCTTGCCTCAGCCTCTTTTCGTAGGAATATCGCATCTGCTTCCCCTTTTGCAATCCGTCTGATTTGTTCAGCTTTTGCTTCCGCCTGAATTTCAATTTTTTCTTTCTCAATTTCAGTCGGGACAATGATATCTGCCTTTTGAGTAGACATGTCTCTCTCTGCCCGCTTCTCTTCTGCCAAACGTTCAGCAGCATAAGACTCTTCCAAAGCTTGTGCAGCTTTAACTTTCTCTGCTGCCACGGCTTTTCTAGATGCCTCAGCTTCAAATTCTCGTCGATTGGCGTTGGAGTTGGCGACATCAATCTTAGCCGTATTCTCTCCTTCTACCGCTCTTGCATTAGCATCAGAAATATTAATCCGTTCTTCTTGCTGGGCGCGTGCTTCTCCAATCTTAGCCTTGGCAACAGCATCGGCAGTTTCAATACGTTCCTTTTGATTGGCCTGAGCCTCACCAATCTTGGCATCGGCAATGGCGCTAGCAACTTGAATGCGCTCATCCTGGACCGCAACCGCTTCTCCAATAGATCCATCTCTTGTTTTCTCAGCAACACTCCTTCTAGCATCGTTAATGGCCTTGGCAGCCGCTTCTTTCCCTAGAGCCTCGATATATCCCGACTCATCGGTAATATCCGTTACATTCACGTTTATAAGCTTCAGACCAATCTTTTTCAATTCTGCCTCTACATTGCTCGCCACATTGGTCAAGAACTTATCTCTATTGCTATTAATTTCCTCAATATCCATGGTAGCAACTACCAAACGTAATTGACCAAATATGATATCACGGGCCAAGTCATGAATCTCTTCAGGGGAAAGACCTAGCAAACGCTCCGCTGCATTGTTCATAATCCCAGGCTCCGTAGAGATACCAACCGTAAATCGACTAGGCACATCAATTCGGATATTTTGTCTACTCAATGCTTTGGTCAAGTATACTTCAATTGATATGGGCGTGAGATCTAGAAATTCGTATTCCTGGAAGACAGGCCAAACGAAGGCGGCTCCCCCATGAATACATTTGGCCGATCGAATGCCATCAACATTCTGATCAACTCGACCATACACTACCAGTATGCGATCGGAGGGACAACGCTTATATCTTCTCAGTACCGTTATAAATAGTACAAAGAGGAAAAATATCACTAAGACAACTACAAAAAGAAAAAAGGCACTAGACATATGGTTGGCTGATTAAATTGAACGTTCTACTAATAATATATTTCCGTCGATGATTTGCTTGACTCGAACCACCGTCCCTTGTTTCAAATCTTCCCTTTCATCGGTTATGGCAGACATCTCGCGAATGCTTCCTTGAATATTGATTTGAATTTTACCAAAGCCCGCTCTCGAGGCAGGAACAGGAAGATAAACTTCTCCCGTTTTATTCAAGGCATTTGAAATCTTCATGGTTCCACTTTGAACCATCTTTCCCATAAAGAAAAAGATGGAGGCCATAAGTAGCATCATTATAGCTCCTGCAATAGTGGAAATCAAGATCGTCATACCCAATCCAAAACCAGAATCAAGACAGGCTATTCCAGTCCATGAAAATATGCTGAAGAAAGCGACCATATTCTTGAAGCTGAAGAATTGGAAAGGCACTCCCCCGTCCTTACCTACATCGGTATCAACATCCAATTCTGTTTCGAAATCGGCTTCTGCTTCAGCCCCAAAAAAACTAAGTGCTAGAAGAATAAAAAAGATAAGAGTACTTGGAATGGCTATCGCCCAAAAAACCTGCTCAGCCATTTCCATAGATTCCCACCACAATGTGAGGTCCATAGTTTGAAGTTTGTTTAAAAATAAGATAAATCGACGTCAGAAGGAAAGGATTTCTGTCATGATTTGACATTCGCTTCGTTCGTGTGTCATCTAGTTTATTGCAAAATATTTGCCGCTTTTCTAGAAACAAAAAAAGGGCCCCTTAGGCCCTTCATTCATTCAATTCCGCTCACGTTTAAAACAAATTCTGAACGATATGTTCTTCTTTCACACCTTCGGCTTCTGCCTTGTAGTTCCGTACGATTCTATGCTTGAGTATGGCATGCGCAACTTCTCGAACATCTTCAATATCCGGAGAGTACTTCCCTTTAATGGCTGCATGGGCCTTGGCTCCAAGCACCAAATTTTGGCTAGCTCTTGGGCCTGCACCCCAAGAAAGGTATTTCTTGACCATTTCGGAGGCACCTTTTTCAAAAGGTCGTGTACTTGTAGCCAAATGAACCGCATATTCCAACACATTATCGGCAACAGGAATTCTGCGAATCAGCTCTTGAATCTTGACAATCTCCTCGGCATTAAGCACATTATTCACCTCCGCACGATAATCGCTAGTGGTGTTCTTAACAATTTGCATTTCCTCTTCGAAGGAGGGATAGCCCACTTCGATATTGAACATGAAACGATCTAATTGCGCTTCAGGAAGTGGGTAAGTTCCTTCCTGTTCAATTGGATTTTGTGTGGCAAGCACAAAAAACGGCTCACCTATTTTATATCGGTGTCCTCCGGCAGTAACTGTCTTTTCTTGCATCGCCTCCAATAGGGCCGATTGCGTTTTAGGAGGTGTTCGGTTAATCTCATCAGCCAGAATTATGTTGGCGAAGAGTGGTCCTTTCACAAACTGAAACTTTCTGTCTTCATTCAATATTTCACTACCAATAATATCCGATGGCATTAAATCAGGGGTGAATTGAATCCGGCTAAAACTTAAGCCAAGGGCTTCAGAAATGGTGTTAACCAATAGAGTCTTAGCTAGGCCAGGAACTCCAACCAATAAGCAGTGCCCTTTACTAAAGATGCTAATAATCACATCCTCCACGACTTCATCCTGACCAACAATTACCTTGGCTATCTCTTTCCGTAAACTATCATATTGACCAACTAATTGATCTATTGCTTGTACATCCGACATTAAGGAGTATCATTTTTGACCCATTTGTACTTGAATTCACAATTCAAATACGAGTCGTTTAACCTTACATAACTATCCTCGATTTTTTGCTCCACCCAATCGGCAAGAATTTCATCCTGCTTGCTCATTAGAGCAAATTGTTCCAGTTGCTGGTAGTCGTCTTCCAAATTCGCACGGTGTGGCTCCGATCGACTAATGAGCTTAACAATTCGATATCCCTTTTTGTTATCAACTCCCGTAAATAACATAGGTTGTGAAATTCCGCCCACATTTACATCTTCAATGCTAAAGTAAATGGAGCGATCCACTTCTTGAATTTCAAATTTTGTTGTCCCAGTGTTCATGTTAACGAGCATCCCTCCACTGTTCCTGGTCGTTTTATCGTCGCTATACTCTTGAGCCGCATACTCAAAGCTATAGATACCGTCATCAATAATTACTCTGAGGCTATCTAAGAACCTCCTAGACTCATCAATATCGGATTGTTCGGTTTTTGGAACCATTAAAACGTGACGCACATCGATGAGTTGGCCTCGTTTGGCCTCCAGTTTACAAATGTGATAGCCATACTGGGTTTCAAATATTTCAGACACTTCCCCTATTTCCAAGCCAAATGCCACGGCCTCAAATTCTTTTACAAATTGACCTCGCTTAATACCTTCATACAATCCACCATTACGAGCCGATCCAGGATCTTCAGAATACAAGATGGCCATGGTTGAAAACTTGGAACCTTCCTCAATCCTAATTCGAATTTCTTCCAGTCTATTCCAAGCCTCCTGCTTGGATTTTTCACTTAACACAGGGGATTTTACGATCTGAGCAACCTCAATCTGTGAGTTAATGAGCGGAAGGCTATCCTTTGGAATGTTATTGTAAAACTCTCGAATCTCTGATGGAGTCACTTCAAGATCGCCCACGATGGTTTGCTGCATGCGCTGAGCAGTGAGTTGTTCTTTCATAAGCACGCGCATCTCCTCTTTAATCTCGGTCACCGTTTTCCCGTAGAATTCTTCCAATTGCATTTGGGATCCAACTTGACGAATAAGCATGTCTATCCTTCGGTCCATGTTCCCCTCTACTTCCTCATCGCTAACAAAAGTGCTATCCAATTCGGCTTGATGCAAGAGCAACTTTTGGAAGAGTAGCTCTTCGTACACATCGCATTTGGTAATTTCCATTCCTTCAGGCTGACTTTGAATCATCTGGATGTACTGGTTTTCAACATCCGACATAAGGATTTTATTATCGCCCACCATGGCAACGATTTGATCAATCACTATGGCGCCCTCTGGCTGTGCCTGAAGCGATCCAAAACCAATTAATATGGCAAACAGTAGGACGACCTTTTTCATTCGTAGATTTCAATTAATCCTTTGTCTGCACCATCACGATACAAATCATCTTCCATTTTGGTAATCAAATCTAGTTTTCTTTGATGAAGAATAAGCTTTCTGATCATACCTTCAACGTAAGAAACCGGGGAATATGATTTCTCTATTCTGTATTCGCTAATATGCAGCAAATACACGAAGATTGAATCCTTTAATTCAATTGTTTCCGTATCCCTTAGAAATTGTACTTCATTCACATCCCAAAGCGGAACCATATCTTTCAATTCATCAAATCCGATCCAAACAGAATCCTTGAGAAAAGATTGATTGGCAAACTGAATGACATAATCTTCTAAGTCCATTTCCTCATCCTCATCCTCCGGAGGAAAAAGCTCCCGAAGTTCGTCTTGATTAGGGGCTTCTTGATCAATCTTGACTAACTTAAAACGTAGGATATTTTCTTTGAGTTCAAAATCAGCCAAATGAGTTTCATAAAACGCTTGAACCTCTTCATCACTCACTAGAGTGTCTAAATACTGATCAATAACCATTGATTCGTATTTGTTTCTTAGCAGGCTGTTCTTATAGCGCTCAACAAGTTCTTCGACATCTTTCTCTGTATCGCTCAGATTCAACTCTGCTTTACGTAGAACCAATTGCTGTTTAATCCAATTATCGATGTAATTCTTGGTGATTTGGATTGAATCCTCAGTCGAAAGCTCAGTGGAGTTTAATCCAGCGAGATCTGAAGTATACAAGAAGTGATCATCCACTCTGGCAACTACAGGATCCTTCTCCTCATCTGTTTGAAACCATTGGCATGAAACAAGAGAAGATAGAATGAGTAGTATGATTCCTAATCTCATTTAAGCCCTTTAAGTACTTCAGGATAGGTCTCCCACTCAAACCTTTCACGCAGCTCCGTTAAAAGGCTTTCTTCTAGATATTCTTGATAGGAGGTGACAACCAATCCTCGGCATTCTTCAAGTTCTTTTGGTTCTGGATCTCTGTTTTCATTCACCTTAACTACATAGAATCTGCCGTCATGAGGAATATTGCCAAAAACACCAACAGTCCAATCGGTACTATCGACCACCACAGAGCTTCCTCTAGTGAATAGTCCTTCAGAATGTCCGGCACTTAACTCGTATTGGATATTGATTTTATCTGAGATCCATTCCACAGATTTCCCTGCGCGAACATATCTCTCCACTTTCTTTGCAATCTTTTCCGTTTCGCAGGACCAGATCTCCGCTTGGGCGCGCTCAGGCCACATATAGGAAGATTGATTTGCTTCAAAGTATTCGGCCAATCCAACACTATCTTTTAATGGCTTATCCCAAACTCGATCGCGCATTAGTTCAAATAGCAAGATACCATCTCTATACTCTTGATATAGCATTCGGAAATCCAAGTACTTCTCTACAAGCTTTGAATCTTCATATTCCAGCACCTTATCCTTTACCCAATCTTCGTAAACATCGCGAAGCATGATTGGAATATCTAGATTATGCCTTCCTTTCTTCATATGATCTTCCAAGTAAATGGCAAATTCTTCCTGACCATATTCCATTCCATCCAACACGAACATTGTTCTATTCATTTCTTCTGCCGATTCAGCCGACCATTTAAAAGTATAAAAGGAATCATCCACGATTTTCTCAAAGTCCTTAATTCTCGAGGGGTATGATTTATACTCGTATTCTTTTTTAAGGCGGTCAATTACCACGCGTTGACTTAAATTACTTCTGCTATCGCGCTCAATTCGTTTCTTAATTTCGTATTCGTTTTCTTCTCTTGTTAAAGGAGGTTTCTTTTCCAACAGCTTGATAATATGCCATCCATATGGAGTAAGAACAGGTTCGCTGATATCTCCAATATTTTCCAAAGCAAAAGCTGCTTCCTCAAAGGAGTACACCATTTTATTGGTTCCAAACAAAGGCAATTCACCTCCTTGAGCTGCCGAAGCGTTGTCTTCTGAAAATTGGCGTGCCAATTGAGCAAAATCAGCATCTCCAATCGCACGCTCATAAATTTCACGAATTCGAGCCTCTGCATTTGCGCGATCTTCCTCGCTGGCATCCTCAGCTACTTTCACCATTATATGAGCAACTTTTCGCTCTCCTTGTGCGGGCCTTTTATCCGTCACCTTAATTAAATGATATCCAAATCGAGTACGTACAATATGACTGACTTCTCCTACTTCAAGATTATAGGCTGCCGACTCAAAAGGATACACTAGGTATAGTGCCGTGAAATAACCTATATCTCCGTTATTTCCTGCAACAGAAGGATCATCACTATAGACTTGGCCCAACTCCTCAAACGACTTCTCGCCCTCATTTAATTCAGTCTGAACTTTGAGCATCCTATTGTATGCCTTTAATGTATCATCCGGAGCAGCATTTTCATCTACTGATATTAGAATGTGGGAAGCGCGCACTTCATACTTTAAGCGTTCAAACACCTCATCAATAAGTGTTTCTTTAACTTCCTTATCGATGAGATATGGGCGAGCCAATTGCGTTCGGTAGGCTTCCAATTCTTTTTGAAATTGAGGAATGGTATCTAGGCCCAATCGTTCGGCTTCAGCTACTTTAAGCTTGAAGTTTAAGAACAAGTCCATATAATCAAGAATCTCCTTTTGATCAATGGTCTCTTCCGTTCTGTTTTTATTGAAGATGTAGAGAAATTCCGATAATCCTACCGTGTCTCCATCAACAATCATTACCGTCTCATTCTGCCCAAATCCATTGAAGCATACAAACATACTTAGTAGAACTAAAATCTTTTTCATCTTTTAATCTCTTTTTTTAAAAACACGTAAAAATAAGGAATACAAGCGTTCAATTAGCGTCGGCTATAATTAGGTGCTTCCCTTGTTATAGTCACGTCATGTGGATGGCTTTCTTGAACTCCTGCCGAAGTAATCTTCACAAACTGTGCCTGTTTCAAGGCTTCAAGATTTGGAGCTCCGCAGTATCCCATTCCAGCCCGTAATCCACCGATAAACTGATACATCATTTCCTTTAGAGTCCCCTTATAAGGAACTCTACCAACGATTCCTTCTGGAACCAATTTCTTAATATCATCTTCTACATCCTGGAAGTAGCGATCCTTTGATCCGGCTTGCATGGCTTCAACAGAACCCATTCCACGATAGGTTTTAAACCTTCTACCTTCATAGATCACTGTCTCACCCGGGGATTCCTCTGTACCCGCCAACAATGAGCCCAACATTACTGTATCTGCTCCTGCCGCAAGTGCCTTAACAATATCACCCGTATAACGTATACCTCCATCAGCGATAATTGGCACTCCTGTGTCCTTGATGGCTACACTCACCATTAGAATAGCGGACAATTGAGGCACACCAACTCCGGCAACTACACGAGTGGTGCAAATAGAACCGGGACCAATACCAACTTTTACGGCATCTGCTCCCGCCTCGACCAAATACTTTGCGGCTTCTGCTGTGGCAATATTTCCTACAATCACTTCTAATTCAGGAAAAGCTTCTTTAACTTTTTTCAAGGTCTCTGCCACTCCAGCACTGTGTCCGTGTGCCGTATCAATCACTACAGCATCTACATTGTTTTTGTACAGGGCGGCTACTCGATCGAGGGTATCGCCGGTAACACCAACTGCAGCTGCTACTCGAAGCCGACCATATTGATCCTTACAACTATTTGGCTGATCTTTTTGCTTAATGATATCCTTATACGTAATCAACCCACACAGTTTACCATCTTTATCAACCACTGGTAACTTTTCAATCTTATGTTCCTGTAAAATACCTTCGGCCTGTTGAAGGCTGGTATTTTCATGTGTTGTCACAAGATTCTCTGAGGTCATTACTTCCGAAACTGGGCGAGTATCATCTTTTTCAAATCGCAAGTCTCTGTTCGTTACGATACCCACAAGCCTCGAATTCGCATCAATTACTGGAATTCCGCCAATCTTATGTTCCCGCATCATATTCTTGGCATCCGCAACCACTGCAGTTCTCGAAAGCGTTACTGGGTCCAGTATCATTCCACTTTCGGAACGTTTCACCTTTTTCACTTCCATGGCCTGACGCTCAATACTCATATTCTTATGAAGAACCCCAATTCCGCCTTCGCGGGCCATGGCAATGGCTATCTTATGCTCCGAAACCGTATCCATAGCTGCCGACATGATTGGAGTATTCAGGACAATGTTTCGACTAAGTCGAGTTTGAAAATTTACATCACGTGGTAGAATGGATGATGCAGCGGGTACTAGAAGTACATCGTCATAAGTTAAGCCTTCACCTATGAACTTGTTCGAATCCTTAAACATATCGGGAGTATTGCAATTATAAATTGCACACAAATTTACAATAAAGAGTTGAGTTTCACAGCACATACCATCTCAGTACTACGCAATAAAAAAAGACCCATCATTGATGAGCCTTTTCGTTCTTTAAATCATGCGTTTTTAGCGGAACAGACTTAGTGTACCACGGTATTCTTGTTCTTCTCCATTTAGATCTATGAACTTAAAGAAGTATACGTAGGTATCTTGCTCCACCAACTTTCCTTCATAGGTTCCGTCCCAACCTTCATCTATATTATTCGAATAAAACAGATTCTTTCCCCAACGATCGTAAATAAACAGTTCATATTGATTTGCG
>LXNJ01000866.1_pt1 | contig 19350 bp, 18 predicted proteins | sample 809081 | NCBI WGS metagenome assembly LXNJ01 (sample SAMN04870510, study PRJNA318959) | sponge metagenome | biome: sponge; feature: marine sponge reef; material: water | host: Petrosia ficiformis | place: Greece: Milos, Mediterranean Sea | collected 2013-05-29 | depth 5-7 m
CTCGTGGGGGGTGAAGCGGGCCAGGCGCTCGTTGCCGTGGACGTTCTCGTTCGTGAACCAGTAGATCTCGCCCATGGGGCCGCCGAAGGAGACGATGAGGGTCGGCGTGTTGAGGACTTTCGTCTCCGAAAAGAGGCGGACGACATCGCGGTAGAGCGGGTAGACGGGCAGGTTGTGCTCGATGGCGGGGTAGCCGTCCATGGCGTGCGTCAGGTCGAGCTGGAAGTCGAGGCCGGCCTCGGTCGCCGGCATGAGCTCCAGTTCGCGTGCGGCCATGACGAGCCACTGGCGCTGCTGGCGGTTGCCCGAGAGGTACATCTTGAAGGTCTTGGTGTCGTAGTAGTCGGAGTAGCGTCTGAGGACGTCGCGGGCGTGGTCGAGGTCGCGAATGCCCTCGAGCGCCTGGTAGTTGCCGAAGACCCCCGGACCGGTGGAATAGATGCGCGGGCCCAGGATGTCGCCTGAGCGCACGCGGTCGGCGTAGGTGAGGACGTCCGAGACGCCGGTCTGGGGGTCGCGCGTGGTCGTGACGCCGAAGGCCAGGTTGGCGAGGTATCCCCACGGCTGCGTGGTGTGGACGCCGGCCGGCGGACGAAGGTGGGCGTGCGTGTCGACGAAGCCGGGCGTGATGGTCATGCCGGAGACGTCGCGGACCTCGGCGCCGTCCGGGACGGTGAGGGAGCCGGATGGGCCCACCGCGGCGATGCGGTTGCCGTCGATGAGGATGTCGCCCCGTTCGATGACTTCGTCGCCGCGCATGGTGATGATGCGGGCGCCGGAGAGCAGGAGTGTGCCGGTGGGGAGGTCGCGGGGGACGTCGAGGGCGACGCGGGTTTCGGTGGGCTGGTAGCGGGCGTCGGAGGGGGACTCGGCTGGGGCGTCGGTGGCCGCGGAATCAGCGGCATCTGCCTCGTCGGATTCCGCAGCCTCGGCGGCCTCCGCGGCCTCGACGCTGTCGGCGAACGCCTCCGCGTCGGCCAGGCTGTAGCGGAAGTAGGCGTTGCCGAGTGCCCAGACCGCCTCGTCGCCGTTGCTGCTCCACGACTGGAACTCGCCGCCGAAGTCGGTGATCCGGGTGACCGGGACCGGTGCGCTGGAGGGATTCCGGACCGAGACCGTCGGCGCCTCGGCGCCCACCTGCGGGACGGTCACCAGGTAGAGGTCGTTGCCGACCTTGGTCAGCGCCCGTCCTCCGGCCGGCGAGATGCGGATCGAGGACGCGTTGGCCGGGGGTCCGCCCCTGTTGGCCGAGAAGCCCGTGACCTTGAGGTGCTCCTTCTCGTCGGTGCCGTCCCAGCGCACCGAGACCAGGCCGCGGGCGCCCGCGTGCAGGTAGATGCGGTCGGGCTGGTCGGTGCGGAAGTGGGGCTGGGAGCGGCCCAGGGATTCGGCAACGACGGTGGGCGCGCCCGGGCTCCCGGCGTCCGCCCCGTACCAGACGATGTCGGGCCGGCTGCCCCCGCCCGCGCCCGGTAGCCGACCGCGCACGGGCGCCTGCAGCACCACGATGCGGTCGCCGGAGGGGGACCATGCGGGCGATTGCAGGTAGCGCGCCGCGTCCGACACGCGTCGGGCGTCGTCGCCATTGGCGGGGATTGCCCAGAGATGGCCACCGTCCGGCTCACGCCAGCTCACCGCCGCCAGCGTCTCGCCATCGGGTGACCACGCGGGATGGAACAGGGCACCGTCGACCTCCGCGCCGATCCGGCGCGGGACACCCCCATCGGCATCCATCACATACAGCTGCCCGAGCGCGGTGAACGCGATCTCGCCGCCGTCCGGCGAGAGGGTCACGTCGCGGATCTGGCGCGCGCGGAAGGTCGGCGTGTCCTCGACCGGGTAGTCGAAGTCGAGGCGGGGCCCCGCGTGGACGGTCACGTCGGCGGTGAAGGGGATCTCGGTGGGATCGTTGCCGTCGAGCGGGACGCGCCAGAGGCGGCCGCCGTATGAAGCGACGAGCGCGGTGCCGTCGTGCGTGAACGCGTAGCCGGGGAGGAGGTCGAGGGTCGCGCGGCTCTCCATGTCGTCGCGCTGCACGGGGTAGACGAGCCAGCGTTCGTCGCCGGTGGCCAGGTCGCGGGCGCGCAGGCCGGTGGCGTCCTCGTGGCGGGATCCGTAGACGAGGGTGGCGCCGTCGGGGGAGATGGCCGGGCGGAACCCCGACCCGTAGCGGCCGGTGACCGTGGCCTGCCGACCCGTCTCGCGGTCGTAGCGGAGGAGCTGGTACTTCGGGAACGCCGCGTCGTAGGTCCAGTCGCGCGTGCCCTGGGCCAGGTAGATGTAGCGGCCCGTGGGGTCGAACGCGGCTCCGATGGCCTTGAGCTGCTCGGGCTCGTCGATCAGGGCGATCCCGCTGCCGCCGTCGCGGTGAAAGAGCCACGGCTTCGCGGCGCCGCCGAGCGGGCTGAAGGTGCGGGACGCGACCAGGTACTGTCCGTCCGGCGACCAGTCGGGCGACGTGTAGAGGTTGTCGTTGCCGCGGGTGATCTGGGTGGTGTCGGAGCGGTCGGTGCTCAGGATCCACAGGTTCTGACCGCCGCTCCGGTCCGAGACGAAGACGATCTCGTTTCCGTCGGGGCTGAAGCGCGGCTGACTTTCGAAGGCGGGGCCGGTCAGGAGCGGGGTCGCGGTGCCGCCTTCCACGGGGAGGGTGTAGAGGTCGCCGAGGAGGTCGAAGACGAGGGTCGTGCCATCCGGGCTGATGTCGACCGAGATCCAGGAGCCCTCGCTGGTGGTGAGGCGGATCTCGCGGGTGGGTTCGAGGGGGAGGGACTCGGTGGCGAGGGAGTCGGGGGACGGGGTTTCGTCCTGCGCGTGGGCGGCGGGGGCCGGGAGGGACGCGATGGCGATGAGGCTGAGGATGGCCAGCGCGGGCCGAGTGAGCGCCGTGACCGTCTTTGGCGAGAGACTCTTCATTTTCGGTTTACTCCCCGATGCTGTAGCGTGGGCTCCGGTCCGGCACGCGAGGCACCGTCTCGAATCCAGCTTGAGAAAAGTGGCGATTGGTCGTCAAGGCTCGGAGGTCCTTGCCGATCCACCCGTCGCTTCCGTTCCAATCAAAGAAGCGCATCCGGGCCTTCTCGGCGCGCGAGGCACCGATGCGTTCCCAGCGAATCCGCGAGCTGGCGTCGATCTGGGCCCACCATGCGGCAGCCGCGCGCGACCCCAGGCGAAACCGCATGAGCGTCAGCGTCTCGTCGATCACATAGTCGGATCGGCCCACCGCGTCCGCCCGGTACAGCAAATCCTCTTCCAAGGGGCCCAGAGCAACCCCGCCATGCAGCGGCACGATCCGAAACGCCGGCCGGCTGCCATCGATGGCGCATCGGCACACCAGGCCCGAGGGGCCGGAGGGCGAGGGGAAGCGGGTGCAGTGCGCGACGGGCTCGGTCAGCTCTTCTTCTTCCGGGCCTCGCGCTCGTAGTATACCAGTATGCCGGCAAGAATCAGAGCAGCCGCAACCGCCCGCCAGGGCGCCAGCGCCGGATAGGCGGTCACAAGAGCCGCTTGCGCGGGAAGCACCAAGAGAAAGCCTACGGCAGCAGCAAGCACGAAGCGTATCTGCTCGTATCCCATCGGTACCCTTCTTTGGTTGGGCCTTCCCATCCGCGCTGATGATCGTCCTCGCTATAATACCAGACGACCAGCCGACGCTCAAGATCACCCCGGCTGCCCGAATATCATCTTCACGATCTCGGGGACACCCAATTCGTCCGTCGCCACGCCTATCGCCACATCGCCGCGGATTGCACCGTAGTCCAGAGCTACTTCCCGCGGCCACGCCGCATTGAACAGTAGCTCGCCTCCGCCGGAGTAGACATGCGCCGTCGCGAGCGAGTCTCCTTCCTCGCCCCAGAGTCGAACCCAGAGTCTGCTGTCCTGGTCGAACCACAGATCCTCGATTGGCGGCTTTCGCTCGGGGACTTCGAACGGCGGCCACTCCACCGGTGTTGGCTGTTGTCGGTAGACGGTGGCGATGCTGTCCATCAGGAATTGCTCGCGTCGACGTTCGGAGGTCGACACGGGCGGCCCTGTATGGTCCCTGCGGATCGTGGCGATCCGGTCGCCCGCAGCGTTGAACAGGTCGATCTCATATAGCCAGGTGACGACCCTCGCGTATTCGCCGGTTGCCGAGCTGGCCAGCAGATCGAGCGGCGCGAACGGACCCGGGAGTGGAGGGTACATTGTGTCGACCCGGCCGTCGCTGAAGGTCGCCGTCATCCGCTGGTGCCCCATTTGCTCCGCATCCAGAGCGGCTGGCAGGGTGTCTTCACGCAGGACGGTCCCCGCCGGATCCAGCCAGACACGCACACCATGCAATCCTGTCAAGTACGAACGCAGGCCGACTTCGCCGTTGGGACCGAACACCGGGGTGCCTCCCGGTTCGCCAAACGACACCGACCTGACGTAGGCCGCTCCGGAGGCCGCAGGCGAAAAAATCTCGTAGTCGCGGTACGTATTCACCCAGATTCTCCCATCCGGGGCTATGGCGACGTCCGAGACCTGCGAGAATTCCCCCGGACCCTCGCCGGTTCCGCCAATCCTACCGACAAACTGCCCATTCCCGGCATACAACGTGACCCGCGGGCCGATCCTGTCCGCCACCACGAATCGGAAGTCGGGAAGCAGCGCCATGTCTCTAACTTCGCCGAAAAGGTAGTCCGGGTCGTTCGTGTTCCCACCCAAGCGGAACGCGACGGACGCCACCCGTTGTTCCACGCCAATCGTCTCCTCGCATGCGCCCGCGCCGGTCGATTTCCGCTCGGAATCGCAGGCCGCCGCGGCCACCATGATCAGGGCGCAGATGAGCCGCCCGCTCAACGCTTCCGGGTCTGCTACGGTGCCAATCTGTCCGGCCCTCGCCGCGTATTTCGTGGCAACCACGCACGCACCATCAAAACAGCTCCTCTCCAGGCAGCGCCGATGCCTGTCCGAGCCAGGCTACCAGGAGGTTATCGTCGGGCTCGTCCCCCTCATGGACCAGGTACTGTCCGTCCGGCGACCAGTCGGGCGAGGTGTAGAGGTTGTCGTTGCCTCGGGTGATCTGGGTCGTGTCGGAGCGGTCGGTGCTCAGGATCCACAGGTTCTGGCCGCCGCTCCGGTCCGAGACGAAGACGATCTCGCTTCCGTCGGGGCTGAAGCGCGGCTGGCTCTCGAAGGCGGGGCCTGTCAGGAGCGGGGTCGCGGCGCCGCCCTCGACGGGGAGGGTGTAGAGGTCGCCCAGGAGGTCGAAGACGAGGGTCGTGCCGTCCGGGCTGATGTCGACCGAGATCCAGGAGCCCTCGCTGGTGGTGAGGCGGATCTCGCGGGTGGGTTCGAGTGGGAGGGACTCGGTGGCGAGGGAGTCGGGGGACGGGGTGTCGTCCTGCGCTTGGGCGGCGGGGGCCGGGAGGGACGCGATGGCGATGAGGCTGAGGATGGCCAGCGCGGGCCGAGTGAGCGCCGTGCCCGTCTTTGGCGAGAGACTCTTCATTTTGGGTTTACTCCCCGATGCTGTAGCGTGGGCGCCGGTCCGGCACGCGAGGCACCGTCTCGAATCCAGCCTGAGAAAAGTGGTGATTGGTCGTCAAGGCCCTACGGAGGCCAAGTTCCCTCATGACGACGAAGCTCGTGCAATCCGTGAACGAGAGGTCCCTGTCGGTCCACCCGTCACTGCCGTTCCGGTCGAAGAAGCGCATCCGGGCCTTCTCGGCGCGCGCGGCACCGATGCGTTCCCAGCGAATCCGCGAGCTGGCGTCGATCTGGGCCCACCATGCGGCAGCCGCGCGCGACCCCAGGCGAACCCGCATGAGCGTCAGCGTCTCGTCGATCACATAGTCGGTCGAAACCAGGATCCCGCCGCCCTCCAGCCACGAATCGCGTTCCCGACGGCTGGCTTCATGCGCCGGATCGGCGGCGTCGGCCATGGCCAACCAGCCGGCCGCATCGACGAAGAGCGCCCGGCTGCCCGGCAGGCTACTCACCGCCCCGTCCATGGAGAATCCGGCCGTGATCCACGGAGGTCAGCCCGTCGGTCGACCTGCCCACCGCTTCCGCGCCGTAGAGGGGATCGTCTTCCAGGGGGCCCAGAGCGACCCCGCCGTGCAGTGGCACGATCCGAAAGGCCGGCCGGCTGCGGTAGAGCACGGTGAAGTGCTCACCGCGCTTCACGCGCGCGATGACCCGGCTCATTTCGTGCCGGAGGGTCTTGACGTTGATCGTGTTGGACATTGGTGAAGCTCTCGGATACTCGGTGGCGGGTGGTTGAAGGTAAACTTAAGATGATCTTCGGCAATACGCAGGTCTTTCGGAACGGGGCACCGCCCCCGTCCTTGCGGCTCACCCGCACCCTTGACACTCAGGCTACACTCCTTCGTGACAAGCAAACGACAGATAAGGGTGGCGGCCACCGCTACGGTGGCCGCCACTCTTTCTTGCGGCACCGATTCCGCTGCGAAGCCCACATTCGCTTTGGAGCCCGTCGCTTCGGTTCCAGTTCCGTTCAGCGAACGAGACGATGTCGCAATCGTTGATGACGGTGTCTTGTGCGTCACCAACTCTTATGAGGTGCGAGTTCGATGCTTGGGGCGGGACGGGTCGCCGGTCGGCGTATTCGGACGAGAGGGAGACGGACCGGGCGAGTTCCCACTCACACCGCAGCTGGTCCGCGGCCCAAACGGCACACTTGGTGCGGTCTCGTCCAACCGGTTGACCCTGTTCGCCCCAACCGGGGCCATCATATCCGAAACCACGTTGCCCTTTGGCTACGTGAGGCCTGCGGCGCCGGTCGGGGACAAGCTATTCGGTCAGCATTTCGGCGGCGGGGCGGAGTTGACGCCGGTCGAGATCAGCCTGTCCTCCGGAGAGGTCCTATGGGAACGTCCCGGACTCCACTCCGAGGTCCGGACGGAATGTGGGGGTGTGGCGCTCGGCGTAGCCTCGCCCAGAGGTGGCTGGACCTTCCCCGCCTGCCAGCGGGAACTCGTTTTCTTCAGAGAGAGGGACGCTTCGACTCCCTTGATCATTGTGGCCCCAACCTACGATGCTGAGCTTCCCAACGACCGCGATATCGCCGAGATCGAATTCCGCAATTCACGAAGTGCCTTTCGGTTGGACATCGAGCAGTACAAGGAAACCCCGAAAAGGAATCACCTGACGATCAGCTCACTTGCCTATGACGCCCGCGGGCGCCTGTGGGTCGCGACGCAGCGCGACCGTCAGCGGCACTCCTACCTCGACGTTTATGTTGCTGCCGAGCACGTTGGGACCGTCAGGATTAAGGGTCGGCTCCGGGGGTATGACCTCTACGGGTCCACCCTTGTCGCTCTGGTCGAGCGCGAGCCGGATGCCGACGGAATCGCATACCGCTGGGCGGATTGGTATGACATCAGTGGCCTGGATTTTGCTGCGCAGCCCTCGACTGACTAGTCGCTTAGGGCGCGTCGGCGCACCAAGCCTGAGGGCCGGAAGGCGAGGGCAAGCGGGTGCAGTGGGCGACGGACTCGGTCAGCTCTTCTTCTCAGAGCAGCCGCAACCTCCCGCCAGGGCGCCAGCGCCGGATAGGCGGTCACAAGCGCCGCCTGCGCGGGAAGCACCAGGAGAAAGCCGATGGCAGCGTTCAGAAGGGGAATGAGCGGCGGCGCCTGCACTCGGTCGAGGTGCCCGTACTCTACAAGCACAGGATCGCGATGACACCCATTTGCTGGTGGGCCCGGCACCCAGCTACGGCAACTATCTGGACGTTGGTGCGGTGATCGGCCTGGCCACGCGAGCGGAGGACCGCCCAATCGGTGCAGATTGTGCGCTGGAAGTCCGGATTCTAGCTTAGTATGCGAGAGTCTTTTATCCTGCTCGCCCTGCGAAGGAGTTCCCATGTCTGCGTTCGTGCTGGTTCGTCGTGTCCACGCATCCGATACCAAGGCGTGCGGATCTTTCACAGCACTTCCTGCGGAGCAGGGCGCTTGCCGCTAGCCTGATCGCTCAGGCTCCCGTCAAACGAAACGATCTGGTCGTCGAGATCGGGCCGGGCCGCGGCATTCTCACTCGAGAACTGGCCCGCCGCTGTCGCAGGGTCGTCGCGGTAGAATTCGACAGAGGACTGTCCGACGCGCTTCGCACGAGCTTCCTCAGTGACAGCCGTGTCACGATCGTCAGGGCCGACTTCCTGCGTTTTCGCCTGCCCGAGGTCCCCTACAAGGTCTTGGGAAACATTCCGTTCAATCGGACAGCCGCGATCGTGCGGCGGCTCGCCCAGGCCGATGCCCCGCCACGGGACGCCTATCTCGTGATGCAGCGTGAAGCGGCGGAACGATTTGCCGGAGGTCCCTGTTCCCGGGAGACACTATCCTCGCTGCTGCTCAAACCGTGGTGGCAGGTCGAAATCGCCCGGCGCTTTCGCCGTACCGACTTCGATCCCCCTCCCTCCGTCAACGCCGTCGCGCTCTGGCTTGCCCGTCGAACGAGACCGCTTGTGGACCGATCCCAGGCTGCGGACTACCGGCGCTTCAGCCGGTCCTGCTTCGGTCGCGGTGGCAACTCGATCCGACGGTGTCTGCAGGGCGAGTTCACACGAACGCAGATCTACCGGCTAAGTCGCGATCTGAGATTCGACCCGTCGGCGCCGCCTTCCAGGCTCACTTTCGACCAGTGGCTCGCGCTGTTCAGATTCCGGAGGCTGAGTCGAGGCTCAAGATAGACATGCGCCGTCGCGAGTGAGTCTCCGTCCTCGCCCGGAGTCGAACCCAGAGTCTGCTGTCCTGGTCGAACCGCAGATCCTCGATTGGCGGCTTTCGCTCGGGGACTTCGAACGGCGACCACTCGAGCGGTCTCGGCAACATGACCTGCGGGCGGGAGCCTGAGCGTCTCCTTCGGGTGCACACCTGGACCGTGGCGCACGCCGACGTGGAGCGCGAGCGCACCCAGCAAGTCGCGCGCATCGGGAATAACCTCAACCAGATCGCTCGCTGGGCCAATACCCACAAGGGGGCCATCGAGGCTTCGCGTTGCTCGACCTCAGCGCCGTGTTTCGATGCAAAAGTCGAACCACGTTGCGCCGGCAACATACCCGTCTTATTGACACATCATGTCATCTGACCCATGGGCACAGGGGTGCAATCCCAGGATCAGGATCTCGTTTGCAGTGATCGCAATAATGCGATCAGGCAGGACGATCGCATCCATGACCCATTTGTCCGCAAGAGCGCCGGGGTAAACCAGCGAAACCAGCGATCTCCGATCGTCGCCGGCCGCCGAGCCCAGCGGAGCAGTGAAGCCGAAGAGATCGGGACCAAGCCCGTTGGTCATGACCCACAGGTTTTCGCCTACAGTGCGCACCCCGGTAAGCGGCCTTAGCCGCAGATCTGGCTCCGGGCTCTTCACGTTCCGAACCAGGTCGACGATGCCCTGGGGAATCGATATGGATTCGATTTTCACGATCTCGCGATAGTCCTGGCTCAATGCCAACCGCCAGCCCGCGAGCACACTACCATTCAGGAAGATCGCGACCTCGTGCCCGGACACTGGAGCCAGAGTCCACCCCATTGCCCGGTCCATGAACCCGCTTCGGGCAAGCACTTCGGGAACTTCGACACCCTCCGTGGCGAGGGTGCGAATCCCATCCTCGGAGACATGAGCAAGCAGAGGCGCACCGGTTCCTCCGGGAATCGGCGACACGGCACCCGGAACTACCAACCCACCCGCCATCGGAGCAAAGATGGTTGCCGGATTCTCCTCGAAGGCCAAGGTCTTCAACACCCGGCCATCGGGTCCGAACAACAGCGCCCTGGCGTTTCTTGAATCCAGGGCCCAAACACCATCTTCGACCGCACGGATGGCCGTCGGCATTCCCATTTCGCCGGGGCCCTCACCAAGAGAGCCCATGGACGCCACCACCGTCCCCTCCAGATCGAGCCGGTGAATACGGCCCGCGAACGAATCGAGCACATAGAATCCGAACTCGTCATGGGTGAGGGCGAGCTGCGCGAGGTTCTGGAATGGCAACCCCGGATCCGCCTCGACCACTGTGGTCGTGACCGGTCCCGCCTGCCAAGTCATGTACTGAACCGAAGGGCCACTGCTCCACGTCACTCTGGTGCCGAAAAGGAGGATCAGCGCGACAGCGACCGGCAGTAACCATGATGCCCAGAAGCGGAGAGGACTCTTCATCTCAATCCGGCAAACGCGCTCTGACGACCCTGACCTGCGGAAACGGATCATTGACGAATCCATAGAGCAGGTTGTCCCTGCGGGCGGTTACGATCATATCAGATTCACTGCGAGCCACTTGGACTCCAGACAGAGCGTCGATCAACGCTACCGAGAGGCCACTCGACTCGATCGACCCTTCGTGGACGCTTACTGCGATCCGGCCCGCGCCGCCGTCAGCGAGGGCCTTGAGAGTGCTCGCGAATCCCGTATTCGGATCAATGCCCATTCGCATTCCGCCGTTGCCGAGCACCTCCCAGCGAGCCGGGCTGAAGCCGATCAGCTCGGTGTTCCACCGCTGCACTCCGCTGGTCGAGTACGACTGAACTACACCGAGTCGCTCACTGCCGACCCACACTTCGTCCCCATTGCCACAGAACAGTACGCCCCGCCTGTTCAAACTGGCGATCAGATCGGCGGATCGGCTCAGTTCCGGAGTCATCTCGACGGAGACAGGGTCACCGAAGGACCGGATGGGTTCTCCGTCCAACGACACCTCGTGGAGAATGTACCCTCCTGGTCCGTCCCCGGACGTTTCACCAAGAACCACAATGTGGTCGTCTAGGACGCAGGCATCGACTCCATAGACAGGAATCCCGAATCCCCTGGCAAAGCGAAGCCCCGCCTTGGTCATTTCGAAGACTACGACCCTCTGCCGCCCGGCGTCCAGGACGTACACGCTGTCCTCGTCGCTCACGGCCAGACCGGAAGGGGAGCGAAACTCCGCTGGTCCGCCCCCCTTCCCGCCCGCACTCCCTCGAAAATCACCATTGGGCGAAAACCAGGACAGGGTATGGCTCTGGTCATCGAGGATCAGCATGTTGCCGTTGCGGTCAACTTCCAGATCCCGGATGTTGCCGAACAACTGTCTGGGATCACCATCGATCACGCCGATCTTGACCAGGATTGTGTCGACTACTGCTGCGGAATGCGGTTCCGGCGACCGGCTGCCCACCACTAACCCGGCAAGGCCGAGGAGCGTGGGGATCATCGCGAGGGCGGCGGAGGGCGTCAATGCGACTACGGAGAGGGGTAGTGTCCGCATACGGTCCAGGGAGGCTTAGCGCTCTGTAGGCGTCATGAGGACGGGACTCCAGGGTTGGCGTGGTTACTGTTCCGGTGGCTACGGCCTGACTCGCTGGGAAGACCGCTCCGGCGGGCACGATAAGCTCCCGCAGCATTGCGCACCATTGCGGGTCCCGGTTGGGAATCGCTCTGACCTCGGCGGCGGGCGTGTTCTGATCCGACCTACTCAGTAACCTGGCGGGAATGCGCACGCACCATCAAAACAGCTCCTCCCCCGGCAGCCCCGATGCCTGCTCCAGCCAGCTCACAAGCACCCTCTCGTCGGGCTCGTCCCCCTCATGGATGTGGAAATACCGCACGTGCTCGTACTTGGAGGCCACCGGCGGCACCGGCCGCAGCGAAGCGCCGTTGAGCAGGGTCACCTTGATGTACTTCGTGAAGCAGTGGAACGAGAGGAACCAGCCCCGGCCCTCGATGCCGTAGAAGGGCGAATTCCACCGGACCGCCTTTCGCACCTCGGGCACGGTGCGCTCGATGAGCGCGTCGAGCTGGCGGCCGACCTCGTGCTTCCAGCCGGGCATCGCCGCGATGTAGGCCTGCACGGGCCCATCCCCGTCGCCCGTCGGGATCTGGGGATTGCCGCCCGAGAGGAGTTTGGGCTTCGCCATCCTGGCCGTCAGCTTTCCCGCCGGAGCATCTTGATGTTGCCGGTGTAGGACATGGCCAGATATTCCCGCGTCTCGGTGGCGGGCGCAAGCGGCCCGCTTACCCCGCTCGCTCTCAAGGTAAACTTAAGATGAACTTCGGTGCAGGCCTCGAGGCATCGCTAGACTAGCCGTCTTGCCAAACACCTTCCCTCGCGAATAGCCACCATTGACTAGCCCTCCTTATGAATCCGGTAGCCCGCTACCATCTCTCTGCCGTAGTCATCGACCCTTAGGACGAGCACGAAGTCTTTGCCGAACCAACACGGCAGCACGTTCCCGAGACACAGCCACGGGTCCTCGGGGCCTTCAAGGACACCCAGCCACCGCCCTTCCTGGCTGAAGACGCTCCACTGATTCGGCATACCGGTTTCGGATGTCGACCATTCTCTGGTCCACAGATTCCCCTCGCTGTCCACCGCCAGGCTGGCAATGGCGGGGTAGTAGGCCCTCCTTGGAAGCGCCTCCATCATGGTCACCAAATAGTCCTGGCCCATGGACTCGGCGAGCCACACCAAGTGTTCCTTCCGAGCGGCGTCCGCTGCGGCTGTCACTCCAACGGGACCGGTCGTGCGGCGGATGACGCGAACGAGAGTCCCGTCGAGCGAGAACTGCAGCACTTCGTTTCGGTCCGCGTTGGTGATGTAGACCGACGCCGGATCGCCGCCGGTCGCGATACGTGAATCGAGAACCAGGTCCGTTTCCTCGATGTCCGATAGCTCGGGCGCGGCATTTCGAGTCCGCTGCGGCACTGCCCACACCTCCGCTCCGTCCCAAGTCCCCAGAGAACGAGATACGTAGGTGCGGAGGTCCAGTCTCACGAACTCCACTGGAGGATAGCGAAAGACGGTTCCGTCCCCGGGGCGTGTGAAGTTCGGCCTCGGACGCTGCACCCTGACCACGAAAGAGCCGTCTGCCAATGGGGTCGTGGAAGACTCCGCCGAGCCCCCGGACAATGCACCGAGCGTCCTGCCAAGGTCGATCCGCCTGCTGCCAAGGAACGTGCCAGTCGTGTCAAAGTAGCTGACGGGACCCATCCACTGATCCCAAACCGCCAGGGTGTCTGGTGGAAGGTATTGCAAGTGTTCCGGCCCAACGAACTCGCCAGGGCCATTGCCGCGACCGCCGATTCTTCTGGAGAGCGTGCCGGAGGCTTCGAAGATGAAGATCTGATGGTTGCCTTGCGAAAGGAGTGCGACGCGACCATCAGACAGGCGAGCCAATCCTCGTACCTCGAAGACCTTCCCTTCCAAGTCGTCCCGAACAACGCTGTCTCCAGGCGCTTGCGCGCCCGCCAATCCCGGTTCGTTCACCCCCAGCACGAACTCGGGATCGCGGCTCAGGCGCCAGAACCGCCCGGCCGGTCGCTCCGGAAGGTGGTTCTCCACGATCGCCACGCCTGCGGAATCCCGGATCGTTACGCCAGGACCCGCGCTCGCGAAACTGGCGTCCGCAGGGTCCGAGCCGCATGCGAAACTGGCAACGCCAGACAAGAGAGCGGCAGAGCGGGCAACCCGCTCGCACCGCCACGGGACGGCAAAGCGATGTCGTATTCTTGTCCGCCGAGCGTGATTCACTCAGGAGGAGTTAGGTGGGGTCCCGCACCCAAGTTCGGAAGGACTGGTGCGGCTGACAGTCGCGCCGCGGTTCCCACTTTGAGATGCGCCTCGATATCTGAGCGCGCTTCGGGGGGGACAGCGACTACAGTTGCCGGAGCGCCCGCATTGCAAGCGAGGTTGAAGTTGATCCGGCCGGATTCCGATTGGTATTCGATAAGCAGACCCGTTCGGTCACTAAGGATCATTGCTGCCACCATGGGCGCGTCCCGGGCGTCGAGACCTAGCCTAATACTCGAGACGGCTTTTGTGAGGGCCTGCGCATAATCCCCGCCCCCGGGCCCGCAAGCGATATGACATGCGCCTCGTTGCTTGTCCGTGTGGCACTCGGAGTCGCCACCGCATCTGGAGCAACTGTCGTCTCCCGAACTCCCCTCGCAACCGTCACCGCCATCTGGAAACCAGTGTCTCTTGAAAAACCACCGCCCGCTCTCCTCGCACCCGCCGCAAGTTACTTCTCCTTCTTGTGCTTCGCTGGGCTGAGGAACAATGGCAATCGTGGCGAGTATCGCAAATACGGAGAACATCGCGGGTAGTACCGCGCTTTGGCGAAACATACCGTTACCCTCCTCTTGTAACAGGAACTCTGACCCGTGACCAAGTGTCGAGAAAAAAGTGAATCCTTCTGATGCCGGAAAATCCATGGCTCCTTGCAGCAATCAAGTCGCTGAGGAGTCAGCGTAAGGGATTGCTCGGCCGATGTCAAGGGCGAGCTAAGGCCGACGACGGCGCACCGTTCAGCCTCGCGACCGCTTCGGCCGGCAAGATGAGCTTGAGATGATCTACCGGCCTATCCGGATGTCTGTGCGGCCCCTAGGAAACGGACACTCTACGCGCTATAAGTCCGGACACTTTACGTGATAATGATCGTGGGTCTTGACGGCAGCGCGAATGTCGTTAAAGTCGACGCGCTAGTCTGGCCTCCCACCTCATCCTCGTTTCGCGGAGACGTCACAATGATAAGCCTTCTGCGCTGGATATCATCTTTCCCCTGCGTCTTGACGGTCCTGGCTTACGCGGCCATCGAAGCTATGGCAGTCGGCATCAAAGTGGTTCCGGCAACTGCGCAGACGGCTTCGGCCAAGGCACCACCCAATACCCCCACTGTGGAAACGACCCCTTTCCACGGAGATGACGGGGGCCATGCGAACACGCCAACGCCGCCCGGCGCCCCACACAGCGGTACCACGCTGTTGGAGGAGTGCGGGCACTGCCATGACACCCACTTTGGAATACACTGGGCCCACGGGTGGTGGACACCCATGCCTGGAGCTGGCAAGGGCCACGGCTGGCATTTCTGGAGTACAAATGGCTGGTGCTTGACGACCCACGGCATTTGCATTGTCGCTGCTGCTCCTGGCGTGTATGAGACAGTCAATACGCGAGAACTCGCGGAGGCGCTTGCCGCCGCAGTGGCTGCAGAGGATGCCGAGGATCTTGCACGTCTTGTGGGAAGTCCCTCTGTGCGCTGGATGTCTGCCCGCGCCGCCTTGCAGGTGCTAAGCTGCGACGGGGAGACTATAGTCGGTCACATTCCGGTTAACCGGTCCTTCTGGAGTGAAGTGGTGGCGACCAGAACATTGCTTGACCACTGATGGGACCCATCCCCGTGAATGTGCGCGCACTCTTGCTCTTCGCCGCGATTGCCGTCGCGGGGCCACGTCTGGACGCCCAGGAACCTGAGAGGGTGTCCGGCGCGGCCCTCTGCGCCGAGTGCGCCATTGTCCTGAATGACGTCGTTACCCTCGGCGGGTTGCAGGGTGCAGGCCTCGAGGCAATCGCTTTCGAGTCACACGTAGCGGTCGATGCGCACGATCGAGTTCTCGTCAGCTTGTATCGCGAGCCACAGATATCGGTGTTCGACATGGCGGGTACCTTCGTCCGTACGGTCGGGCGCCGTGGGGAGGGTCCGGGCGAGTACCAGTTCATTTCGCACGTTGCCGCCGACCCACGATACGTGCACGTATTTGACTACGAAGGCGCCCACACCGTGCTCGACGAGGACTTTCAGGTTGTGCGAACCGGCCGCCTGGCGGCAGAGGTGCTTTCCTCGGCTGCCCTGGAACCGGGAAGGATCGCGTTTGTCGGCGACTTGCGGACCCCGGCTTCGGCGGGCCACAAACTTCATGTGATCGACCTGTCGGGGTCCGTCGCTTCCTTCGGTGCGAGCAGCTCACCGCATATTGGACCGACGGCGCACAGGTTCGTGGTCGCGGGCAACGCCGAAACGCTTTGGGCGGTTCAGCAGGCCGGAGTCAATCAGTTGTTTGAATGGGACCTGTCGCCAGAGCCTCGGGTGCGTCGGGTGTACCACCGGGTGGTTGATGAGTTCGAAAAGGACAACACCCCGGGATTCAGTTTCCCCATGTCCTCCAATGTCGGCGCGATGCTCGACGGGGAAGGACTGTGGATCGCCTGGAACGCCCCAGACTCGGAATGGACCGAGCGGGACAGCAGGCAGGGCGAAAGACTCCCCGACGTACCCATGCAGAAGATATACGACGGGTGGCTGGATCTGGTCGATCCATCAACCGGTCAGACGGTAGCACGAACCCGGTTGGACTCCATGCTCCTCGGCTTCGCCTCCGGGTCCAGTTACCTCGTTGCCTACCGGGAGTCGGATGCGGGAGTGCCGTATATCACGCTGCTCGCGCCGACGTTGTCTCGCACTCCATGACCTGGAACCGTAGCAGCGCGGCCCCTCAGCTCGCCGCCGGCATCACCCGGTACTTCTCGAACCACGCCACGATGTTCGCGATCTTGGCCATCAGCTGACTCGGGCGGCGGCTCATGTCGTGCGACGCGCCCGGCAGCCGGATCACCGCGGTGTCGATCCCGCGCATCTTGAGCGCGTGGAACATCTGGTAGGACTCGGACAGCGGCGTCCGCAGATCCTCCTCGCCGGTGATGATCATCGTCGGCGTGTTCACGTTCCCGACCAGCGACAGCGGTGAGAACTTCCAGTAGGGCTCCGGGTCCTCCCACGGCAGCCCCTCGTAGCGGCTGAAGTAGTAGCCGTACCAGTTGTCCGCGGTCAGCGTCTTGCTGATCCAGTTGACGACGGGCTTCTGCGACACCGCCGCCCGGAACCGGTCCGTCTTGCCGACGATCCACGCGGTCATGATCCCGCCCGCGCTGCCGCCGGTCACGAACAGGTTGTTCTCGTCGACGTAGCCTTCGGCAATCACCGCGTCCACGCCCGAGATCAGGTCGTCGTAGTCCTGGCCGGGGTAGTTGTGGTAGAGCAGGTCGCCGAACTCTTCGCCGTAACTTGTGCTCCCCCTCGGGTTGGCGTAGAGCACGACGTAGCCTGCGGAAGCCAGAAGCTGCATCTCGGCGGAGAACCTGTCGCCGTAGTTCGACACCGGCCCGCCGTGGATCTCCAGGATGAAGGGATAGCGGCGGTTCGGGTCGAAGTCGGGCGGCTTGACGACCCACCCCTGGACCGGGCGCCCGTCGTACGACGACTCCCACCAGATCTCCTCGACCTCGCCGAGGGTCTTGTTCGCGAGCAGGTCGGCGTTGAGGGTCGTGATTGTGCGTGCGGCCGCGCCGCCGTGCTTGCCCACTGCAAGTTCGCCGGGCATGTCGGGGCGGGTCTGGTTGAGGGCGAAGGTGCCGTCGTTGGCGACCGAGAACGAGCCGCCGCCGTACGGCCGCCCGTACGAGGTGCCGCCCAGGTCGCCGGCGAGGACCTCGATGTCGCCGTCGAGCGTGACGAAGCCGACCTTGGAGTTGCCCTCGTCGTCGTACTGGAAGTAGAGGCCGCTGCCGTCGGCGGCCCAGACGGGGTTGGAGACGCTGCGGTCGAGGCCGGCGGTGAGGGTGCGGTGGCCGCCCCCGTCCATGTTCATGACCTGGAGCCGGCTGACCTGGTAGGTGCGGGTGCGGTCCTCGTAGCCGACGAAGGCGACGTGGCGGCCGTCGGGCGAGACGGCGGGGCTGCCGTCCGGACCGGGCCGGTCGGTGAGGGCGCGGACCTCGCCGGTCAGGACCGAGGCGGCGTACAGCTCCGAGTTGCGGTAGTCGAGCACCCAGTCCGGGTTGCGGTTCGACGAGAAGACGAGGTGGGTGCCGTCCGGGTGCCAGGCGGCAGCGCTCGAGTGGTGGAAGTCGCCGGAGGTGACCTGGGTGGGCGTCCCGCCGTCGACGGGGATCACGAAGAGGTGACTGTAACCGAAATCGAGGTAGCCGACGCCATCCTGCCGGCTCTTGAAGCGGTCCTCCATGATCGGCGGATCGGCCCACTCGGCGCCCGCGGGCGCCCTCGGCGGCGCGGCCAGGCTCGGCGGCGGGTAGGGCACGAGCATGTTGAAGGCGATGTGGCGGCCGTCCGGCGACCAGCGCAGCCCGCTCGGCGACTCGGTGAGCTGGGTGAGCGTCGCCGTCTCGCCGGTGTCCATCCAGCGCAGGTGGATCTGGCCGCCTGCCGTGTAGGCGATGCGCGTGCCGTCGGCGGACCAGCGCGGGGAGCCGCCTTCGCCCAGCCGCCGGTGGCCGGAGCCGTCGGCGCCCACAATCCAGAGCTCGGAGCGCTTGCGGTCCCGCATGACGTCCATCGACGTGCGGACGTAGACGACCTGGCCGCCGTCCGGCGAGATTTGCGGGTCGGCCGCGTACTCGAGCTGGAAGACGTCCATGGGCTCGAAGCGGGACTGGGCGTCGAGGTGCGTTGGCGCGAGGGCGGTCGCCGCGACGAGTGCGGTCAAAAGGACGGCAGTCGTGGCCACCGGGAGGACGGTGAGGGTGATGCGTTTGGTCATGGCACTACTTGTCGCTTGGGGGAGTCGGGTTGGATGGGCTGTCCCCAAGTTTCCCTTCCACGGCGCGGTGGGCAACCGCAACTGCACTCCGGGCCAAGGGCCGATCAAACCACCTGCCGTCTGACTTCGTCCCAGTCGCAGACCGGATCCGTGGGGTCGCGCCGACGGGCCATGGCCACCGTCAGGTCGTCATGGTCCTCCAGATAGCCTTCCAGCGCAACGCGAACGATCTCGGAACGGGTGCTGTTGAGCTCGGCCGCGGCCACATCCAGGGCCTTGGCCATCGCCGGCGGAATTGTTGCTGTGATCCGACTCATGATGACTACTCCAATTGACGTTCCCTGAAGACTGGCCCCCAATTCCAAATACGCAAGACTTCATGACACGAGAGGACCGCCGCCGATGAAGACGCCTGGACCCACCCTGCCCGCCCTTGCCCTCGCCGCCTTGACGGCACTGGCCGCCCCCACCGCCTCCGCCCAGCAGTACGACTACCCCGACCCGTTCCCGGGCGGCTACCCGAACATCTCGGGTGGCAGCGGGGCGGGCCGGATGTACATGGAGAGCTACTTCCCGCCGCCGGTCACGGCGTCGCCCACGTACCCGGCATGGTCGCCCGACGGCGGGTCCATCGCATTTGCGTACCAGGGGCGCATCTGGGTGGTGCCGGCCGAGGGGGGCACGGCGCGCCAGGTGACGGGCGGGCCCGGGTACCACTCGCAGCCGAGCTGGTCGCCCGACGGACGCCACATCGCGTACGCGGCCGACATCGACCGCAACTTCGACATCTTCGTCGTGGAGGTAGAGATGGGCGCCAGTGGGGCGGCGGGCGAGCCGCGCCGTCTCACCACGCACCCGTTCCTCGACCTGCGCCCGCGCTGGTCGCCGGACGGCGGCCGCATCCTCTTCACCACCGAGCGCGCCGGCAACTTCGACATCTGGGCGTACGACATGGAGCGTGGCGAGGCGGAGGCCGTGATCGCCGACCCGCTGGCCAACGACATGGCCGGGGACTGGGTCGGCGGGACCGGGGACATCGTGTTCGTGTCACGGCGGGGC
>LXNJ01000867.1_pt1 | contig 19347 bp, 16 predicted proteins | sample 809081 | NCBI WGS metagenome assembly LXNJ01 (sample SAMN04870510, study PRJNA318959) | sponge metagenome | biome: sponge; feature: marine sponge reef; material: water | host: Petrosia ficiformis | place: Greece: Milos, Mediterranean Sea | collected 2013-05-29 | depth 5-7 m
CCCCGACTATGAGGAGACCAGCGTGCGCGTCACCAGCTCGGGGGGCTTCGTCCTCAAGCGCGTGTTCTACACCGTCCCGTCGCGGCTCATCGGGCACCGTACGGCCGTCTCCTACATCTGGGCCGGGACCGTCTTCCGGGCTCCCGACCCCTTCGTGGCGGAGCTTCACCTGGAGGTGACGCGGCAGGACAGGGGGCCGCTGTGGGGAGCCGGGTTTCGGGCGACGCGGGGACGCTGGGGCTTCGAAACCCAATACATGCGGGTCACCGGCGTGTTCCAGCCCGGCAGCTTGTTCGGAGAGTCTCCTTTCGAGCCGTTACGAGCACTGGCGCCAAGGGAAGAACCCGAGAGCCTGTTGATCGCTCAGGGAATCTTCAGGCCCCGATCGGGGGTGGCCGCGCCCAACTCTTCGTTGGACTCGGGGCCGGTCTTGTCCGGCTACCGGCATTGGACACGAGCCGGACGGACGGGATCCTGCTTTCCGATTTCTTCGCCAGCGACGGGGAGGCGGGCCTGCAGCAGAGTCTTTCGAGCCGTATTGCGCTCAACGAAGAGCAGACCGGCCGATCCTCGTTCGTGGTCGCGGCATCCGCGGGAATCACCGTGAGGACCGGACGGTTCTTCGTCCGGCCGCGGGTTGACGTGGTGCTCGGCCGAACGCGCCAGACCGCCGCCAGTTGGGAAGTGGCTGGCGAATTCGACATCCCGGGAGCCGGCCGCCAGTGGGTTGATCTCGGAACCGAATCCGTCGAAGTCACCAAGCGTCCGCTCTTCGTCCTCTTCAGCGTGGACCTCGGCTGGTCTTCCCGCCGCTAGCCCGAAGCCTTGAGGCGACCTCCAGCCAGTTCTCTCGGTGCGGCCAGCAGGTCTTGGTAATGTCAACCATGATACTTGACCATGGTAGTCTCTGCTCATGGAGCGAATGCAGATTTCGAAGTTCAAGGCCACGTGCCTCGCCGTGCTGGACCGGGTTGCCCAGACTCGCGAACCGATCCTGATTACCCGCCGTGGGGAACCGATTGCCAGGATCATCCCTCCAGCTCCGAGCCCGGCGGCCAGTTGGCTCGGTTCGATGAAAGACTCGGTAGAGATCCGCGGCGACATCATCGCGCCGGCTTCAGAGCCCACCGAGTGGGAAGCCCTCCGTTAACAGCCTGTGGCAAAACCCGCGCGGCGTTCGACGTGCGATCCATCCCGGCTGAACCGCGCCGCCTTGCGGCGCTCATCGTTGCGTTTCGGCCGAAATACGCCCGGTATTCCGGCCTCACGCGCCTTGTCAGCCGGGCGCCTCGCCCCCAGTTCTCCCGGTGGGGGCCTCGGCGCTCACGCGGGTTTCACCACAGGCCGTTAAGTGCCGTTCCTGCTCGACACCCACGTCTGGCTATGGGGCGTGAACGAACCCGATCGCCTTCCCGCATCGATCAGGCGTGAGTTCGAGGTCGCGTCCGAACCTCCACGGCTCTCCCCGATCAGCTTCTGGGAAGTCCTGCTCCTGGCCGAGAAGGGTCGCATCGCGCTATCCCCCAGTCCGCAAACATGGCTTCGAGAAGCGGCGCGTTCCGTCCGGGAGGTACCCCTCACCTTCGAGGTCGCGGCCGCCAGTCGCCGACTTCGGCTCAGCCATGAAGATCCGGCTGACCGGTTCATCGCCGCCACCGCGAAGGTGTTCGGTTTGCGCCTCGTGACCGCAGACGCACGTCTTCTCCGCTGTCCGGATGTGGAAACTGTCTGGGGCTACTGACGGAACGTGCCTTCCAGGCGATGCCGGGCTCCCCGGCGGCCGATCACCGCGCGGGCGCCGAGAGCGGACCTACGGTCTGGAAGACCACCCCACGTCCACGCTGAACAGGAAGAACCGCGGCCGCATGGTCGTGTTGAGGGTCATCGTGGCCTCGGTCCGGTGCTCGACCTCGGCGAAGTCAAACTGCATGTCCCAGCTTTCTTCAGTACTGCGCGCCCCACCGAAGTAGACATCGAACCGGGGGCGCACGATCAACTGTCCCATCTTCACGGTAAGGCCGAGCGAACCACCAAAGACCGGGGTACCGCGATCCGCCAGGAAGTCGCCTCCGGTCATCTCGACCGTGCCGTCACGGATTGCGCCGTCGAAGCTGCCGCTTCGGGAAACCCCGGGGGGGAGGTCTTCCAGCACCAGCCGGCCGGAATCTCCTCCCATCAGCAGATAGCCGCCCCCCACCGCAAGATAGAACCGAGCCTTCCCGTCCACCAAGGGAAACTCCCGAACGGCGAACGCGCTCAGAAGATCATCCGCCGACTCGGTGATCGCCAGGTCCTGTGACCCCAACAAGTTGGTTTCGCGCATCATCGCGGACGGCGTGAATCCCCTGCCCGCGACCCGGTGGTGCCGCGCCTCCACTCCCCAGCGGTCCCGCATCAGCCGGAGACCCGCACCCCAACTTCGCTCACGGGAGTAGCCCACGGTTTCGTCCGCCGGGCCCAAAGTGCTCGCCAGTGCGAGTCTCACCTCTCCCCGCGAAAGCAGTCCGGCAACGCCGCCGTGACCCGCGACCTGAATCTCCCAGGCCGGACCCTCTTCCTGCGGACGCGGCCGTTGTGTCTCCTCCGCCGGCTGGACCCCGGACAGGCGCCGCTCCCGTTCTCCGGCACCCGTGGTGGCAGCCGCTGGGATGGGCCCCACGAGCGCTGCCAGCATCACCAGCCGAAGCATGGGCCCAACCATGCCGGCCCGAATGCCGGCGCCAGCTTTCCCGGTGACCGCACCGGATCCGTTCTTCCCGATCAGTTCGAGAGCCCGATGTCCACGGAGAGCAGATAAATCCGTGGGGTTACGCTGGTGGTGTAGCGGAACTCGGGAATGCCCAGTTCATCGGCCTCGGGCAAATCCAGATCCGCGAGGCCGGGAAAGGCCAGCGTCAACTCGGTGGTCAGAGCCCGCGAGATGATGACGTCCACCCGCGGACGCAGGAGGATCCGTCCGGCGCGAAACGAAAGCCCCAGCGCGCCGGCATACACGACCGAACTGCGATTGGCGGTGAACTCTACCTCGGGGACCAGCGCCGCCAGGAACTCCGGTGGGATATCCGGTGGCAACTCGCCCGTGATCTGATCCGGATCCGGGAACCCCGCCCCGGAGAGGAGCCGGTCGGTACTGGAATCCGAAGCCCGCATCCAGCCGGCGCCGACGCCGACGAACAGCTCCGTGGTGCGCGACAGCGGAAAGGCGCGCACAACCTGCCCGACGAAGACATCAGCCTTCGACGCGACCAGCGGTAGATCGAGGATCCCCGTCGTTACTTCGCCGGGCGCGACGTCGTCCGAGATGAGCCATCCGGGCGAAAGGGACAGGCTCTCGAAAACGCTGTAAGTGCCTTCGATTCCCCAACTCCCGGACATCAGCCGGGCGCCCCCTCCCCAACCGAACTCGGAGGCGAGCCGAGAGGCGGACAAGGACTCCAGATCTCCCGGGATTCCGGCTGCCAGCCCGATCGAATCCTCGGCCGTGACGTTCACGAGCGACAGCCCGATGCGGCCGAAGAACTCCATGTGCCTCCCGGGGGACCCGGAAAAGCCCTGTGCCGCAGCGGCGGAAAGCGTCGCCGCACTGCCGGAACGGAACGCGAACACCGGCCGGGACAACCCCCGGGGAGGCCCCTCACCGTCCGGTCGGATCTCTTCCACTCCGTTCCTGGCTCCCTTCTTTTCCCTTCGGTCATCGGCGTGCCCCGCGGCGGCGCACACCAGCATGAGAAGCGCCGTCAATGCCGATCGGAATCCGTATTTCGTCATGGACGCACTGTAGCGTGACGGCCGGTCCGGGAGGACGCCGGGAAACGCCCACCGCCGGGTACACTCGATGTCCGATTGCAACGTCGTTCACCGACCGTGGAGGTCTCACCGTGATGCGAATTCCCCGTGTGCCGCTCGCCCTGCTGCTCGCCGTGTTCCTGCTCCCCGCGGCCTCCCCCGCCCAGGACGGAGACGCCGACGCCGTCATCTCGCAGTTCCTGAACGCCCAGCGCACCGACTTCGAGGAAGTGGCGCTCCGTATCTGGGACTGGGCGGAGGTTGGCTATCAGGAAGAGCGAAGCTCCGGGCTCCTCCAGGAGCAGCTCACCGCCGGCGGCTTCTCGGTGGAGGCCGGGGTGGCCGGGATGCCGACCGGTTTCATCGGGGAGTGGGGCTCCGGGGGCCCGGTGATCGGCATCCTCGCCGAGTTCGACGCCCTGCCCGGGGTGAGCCAGGCAGCCGTTCCGGAGCCCATGGAGCGGGAAGGCGTGGGCGCGGGACACGCCTGCGGGCACCACCTCTTCGGTACCGCCTCGGTGGCGGCAGGCCTCGCGATCAAGGACTGGCTTGAGCGGTCGGGCACTCCGGGGAGGATTCGGGTCTATGGCACGCCGGCCGAGGAAGGCGGCGCCGGGAAGGTGTACATGGTGCGCGAGGGTCTCTTCTCCGACGTGGACGCGGTGCTCGCCTGGCATCCGGGAGACCGCAATGACGCGAGCCCCGGCGATTCGCTCGCGAATCTGTCGGCCAAGTTCCGATTCCGGGGATTGTCGGCCCACGCCGCCGGGGCCCCCGACCAGGGGCGCTCCGCGCTCGACGCGGTGGAGGCCATGAACTTCATGGTGAACCTGATGCGCGAGCACGTCCACGAGCGGAGCCGGATCCACTACGTCATCACCCGGGGCGGCGAGGCCCCCAACGTGGTCCCCAACTTCGCCGAGGCCTACTACTACAACCGGCATCCCTCGGTGGAGACGGCCCGCGCCAACTGGGAACGGATCCTGAAAATCGCGGACGCGGCGGCGCTCGGGACGGGCACCGAGGTCGAGCACGAGATGATCCACGGGATCTACAACCTGCTTCCCAACGAGCACCTCGGCCGGCTCCTCTTCGAGAACATGAAGGCCATCGGCGGCTTCGCCTACACCGAGGAGGAACGGGCGTTCGCGGAGGAAATCCAGAAGCATCTGCCGCGGCCCCGTCCCATCGGCTCCCAGGAAGAAGTCATGGAGTGGCGGCGGACGCCGGCAGGCGGCTCCACCGACGTGGCCGACGTGAGCTGGGTGGTGCCGACCGCGCAGTTCCGCACGGCGACCTGGGTGCCGGGAACGCCGGCGCATAGCTGGATGGCGGTGGCGTGCGGGGGCACCAGCATCGGCCTCAAGGGCATGCACCTCGCCGCCCAGGTGCTCGCCCGCACGGGGGCCGACCTCTTCCAGGACCCGTCCCATCTGACGGCCGCGCTCGACGAACTGAACGCCGCCCGGGGGCCGGACTTCGTGTACGAGCCGCTGCTGGGCGACCGGCCGCCGCCGCTCGACTATCGGCGGTAGGTGGCTGGCAGGCCGGCCATCGGTCGGCGTCCCCTCACGGGGTTCGCGTTTCTGCCATACTCGCGGGTCTCGCGGAGGACCCTGTACATGGCCAACACGACAAGAAAGTCCCGATTTCTCCTCGCCCTCGCGGCGGGCGCCCTGACCGCCGGACTCGCGGCCGAGTCCCTCGCCCAGGACCGCTTCACGATGGCGCTGACGGGGGATTCGATCATCACCCGCAAGCTGAGTGTGTACGAGGAGCCCGAGTTCCTGCGGATGATCGATCTCCTGCGGGGCGCCGACCTGGCGTTCACCAACGTGGAGGTCCTCTTCCACGACTGGGAGTCCTACCCGATGAGTTCCAGCGGGGGCACCTACATGCGGGCCCAGCCGGAACTCGTGCACGAGTTCGTGTGGGCCGGGATCGACATCGGGTCGCTGGCCAACAACCACTCCGGGGATTACGGCCCGCCGGCCATGCTGCTCACCGAGAAGTACATCCGGGAAGCCGGCATCGTCGCCGCGGGAGTGGGACGCAGCCTTGCGGAGGCCCGCGAAGCCAAGTTCATCGAGACCAAGGACGGCCGGGTGGCGATGATTTCGCTTGCCTCGACCTTCCCCGACCATTCGATGGCCGGGAAATCGCGGGACGACATTCCGCCGCGGCCGGGCCTGAGTCCCCTGCGGCACATCCGCACCTATGAGGTCACCAGGGAGCAGCTCGAGGGCGTCCGCGCCACCATGCGCGACCTCAAGATGGACCCGCCGGCGTCAGGGGACAGGCTGAATTTCCTCCGCAACCGGTTCGAACTCGCGGACGCGCCCGGGGTACGGACCGAGCCGCACCCCGAGGACATGGCGGAGATCGCCATGATCGTCAGCAACGCCAGGCGCCAGGCCGATTACGTCATGGTGACCATCCACGCGCACGAGGGCCGGCCCGGCCCTGACAGCCGCATGGTTCCCGCCCAGTTCCTCGAGACCTTCGCCCGGGCGATGGTGGACGCCGGCGCCTCGGTCTTCGTGGGGCACGGCCCCCACGCGCTGCGCGCCATCGAGATGTACAAGGGGGCGCCGATTCTCTACAGCCTCGGCGACTTCGTGTTCCAGAACGAGACGCTGCAACGCCTCCCCTACGAGAACTACCACCGGCTCGGGCTGGGCGAGGGCGACGGCCTCGCCGACTTCAACGAGGCCCGTTACAACAACGACACCACCGGATTCCCGGCTATCCCCGAGATCTGGGAAGCAGTCATCGCGGTGCCGGAGTGGAGCGGCCAGCAACTGGTCGAGTTGACGCTCCACCCGATCGACCTCGGATTCGGACAGCCACGCCACGTTCGCGGCCGGCCGATGATGGCCGAGGGCGAACTCGCTGACAAGATCCTGCAGGATCTGGTGCGCCTCTCGGAGCCCTACGGGACGCAGTTCGAAATCAGGGACGGCGTCGCCCGGGTGGTGTTGCCGATGGAAACCACCGACGAACAGGAGTAGGTGACCGTTTCCGGCGTTTGGCGAGCACGCTGCCGGCGACGGCTCCCGGCTGCGGTAGCGCTGCCGCTGGCGGTCGCTTGTCTCTCGGTATCCGCGCTCACCGTCAGTCCTGCCGCGGCGCAGGATGAGGATCCGCTCCGGATCGATCTCCACTCCCATCCGTCACGGTTCCACCGGGCCAACGTGCCCCGGATCAGCGACGGGGAGATCGCCCGCTACCTGGACCGCGGCATGGACGCGGTGGTGGCGACCATCAGCACGGATACCCCGTATCGGGGCGGTTACGTCCTGCGCGACGGCACCCGGATCGAATCCGGTAATCGCCGGCCCGATCCGGAAGAGCCCTGGGAATACACCCTCGACCGCTTCGAACGGCTGACCCGGACCGTCGCCGAAGGCAATGCGGTCTTCGTGCGGACGCCGGCCGAGGCGCGGCAGGCCCGGTCCGACGGCAAGCTCGCCATCCTGGCCGCGGTCGAGGGAGCCGATTCGCTCGAGGGCAGGATCGAGCGGCTCCACGAGCTGCACGAAATGGGGCTCGTCGTCGCTCAACTCGTCCATTTCCGGCCGAACGGGATCGGCCACATCCAGACCTGGCCCTACACGCCGGGAGGTCTGACCGAGTTCGGGCGCGAGGTCGTGCGCGAGTGCAACCGGCTCGGGATCGTGATCGACCTCGCCCACGCCAACCCCGAAACCATCCGCGACACCCTCGAACTTTCCACCGCGCCGGTCATCTTCAGCCACACCGGGGCGTTTGCGCTCGGCGAGGCAGACCGGAACCTGCGTGACCCCGAGATCCGCGCGATTGCCGAGGACGGCGGCGTGATCGGGATCTGGCCCAACGGGAGCCAGGTTCCCAACGTCTCCGACATGGCGCGGCACATCCGCCATGTCACGGATACGGGAGGGATGGGCGCGGCGGGCATCGGAAGCGATCTGCGAGGTATGTCGGCCTACAGCGAGGGATTCGGGGAGGAGGCCAACTTCGAAGCGATCGCCGAAGCCCTCGCCGAGGCCGGTTTCGGCAGCGATGAAGTCGAGGCGATCCTCGGCGGCAATTTCGAGCGGGTATGGGAGGCAGTGACCGCCCATTTGCCCGCCAACGATCCATAGGAGGCAAAGCCATGCATCGCCTGGCCGTCCGAACCCCTGACCGGCGGCTGCCGGCCGCGGTAGCGCTCTTCGCACTATTCGGCGGATGCAGCGGGTCAGAACCCGAACCCACCCTTGACGAGACGCTCGCGGCGATTGTCGCGGACGCCCGGGACGCCGCCGGCAGTCCCGGTCTCTCTGCCGCGGTCGCCGTGAACGGCGAGCTGATCTGGAGCGGCGCCTCGGGACTGGCCGATGTCGAGAATGGGGTCCCGGCGACCGCGGACAGCGTGTACCGGATCGCGTCCATCTCGAAGCCGGTCGCCGGAGTCGCGCTGATGCAGCTCGTGGACCAGGGCGCCGTCGATCTCGACGCCGAGGTCCAGACGTACTTCCCGGCCTTCCCGGAGAAGGAGTACCCGGTCACGGTCCGCCACCTGATGACCCACACCTCGGGAATCCGCCACTACAACCCGGGCGAAATGGACATGAAGGACCATTTCGACACGATCGAGGCCGCGATCGAGATCTTCAAGGACGACCCGCTCCTCTTCGAGCCGAGCACGCAGTACAGCTACTCGTCCTACGCCTGGAACATCGTGGCCGGGATCGTCGAGAACGTCTCGGGCCAGAGCTTCGATGACTACATGCACGAAAACGTCTGGGGACCGGCCGGAATGGACGCGACCTACCTGGAGCACCAGGGGGAAATCGTCCCGAACCGGGTCCGCCAGTACGTGAAACACGACGACGACGAAGGGGTCCTGAACGCCCCCTTCGCCGACCTCTCCATCAAGTGGGCCGGCGGCGGAATGATCTCGAGGGCTCCCGACCTCGTCCGCTTCGCGCTCGCGCTGGACGCCGAGACGATCCTCTCGGCGGACGCGCACGACCGGATGACCACTCCGTACCGGCTCGCCGACGGGACCATGAGCGAATACGCGCTCGGTTGGCGGATCTCGACCGACGACACGGGTACCTGGGTCGCCCACTCCGGGGGCGCCACCGGCGGTTCCACCCGCCTGCTCCGTCTGCCCGAACGCGGAGTGGCGGTCGCCGTGTTCTCGAACGTCCAGAGCGCGGAGGGTCTTCCCGAGACCGCCCGGCGGCTGGCGGAGGCCGCCCTGGAGCACACGCCCGAACCCTGATCGGTCCTATCGGGCCGTCTCCGGGATCCGTCGGCGGTTCAGCGACCAGGGCGCGACCAGCACTCCGACTTGCACAAGCGGCGCGGGACAACCCGCCCGGTGGCCACGGCCGCCCGACGCTCTTCCACCGGGAAGCGCCTCGGATGGCTTGCCGTGGTGGTCACGATCGCCGTCGTGGCGGCCTGGGCGGTCTTCACCCCCCACCGGGAAGACGCCCTCCTGACCGGGACGGCGAACCAGGCAGACCCGCACGCCGGATCAGCCTACGTTGACGATTCGCTCTGCGGCGGCTGCCACGTGCAGCAGTTCGCCGACTGGCGCGACTCCCATCACGACCTGGCAATGCAGGAGGCCACCGAGGAGACGGTGCTCGGCGACTTTGACGGCGCCACCTTCGACCACTTCGGGGTCCGGTCCCGATTCTTCCGCCGTGACGTAGCCTTCCTCGTCAACACCGACGGCCCGGACGGAGCCCTCCGGGACTTTGAAGTCCGGTACACGTTCGGCGTCGAGCCTCTCCAGCAGTACCTGATTCCCCTACCCGGCGGCCGGCTGCAGGCGCTCGGCATCGCCTGGAACACCGTCGAGAACGAATGGTTCCACCTTTACCCCGACGAAGCGATTCCCGCCGGCGATCCGCTTCACTGGACGGGGTGGCGCCAGAACTGGAACTCCGGCTGCGCCGACTGCCATTCGACAGACCTGCAGCTGAACTACGACCCCGCCAGCCACACCTACGAAACCACCTGGAGCGCGATCGACGTCGGCTGCCAGAGCTGTCACGGCCCCGGGCAACGCCACGTCGAGTGGGCGGACGGGCGCACCCCGTCCCTCCCCGCCGGCGGCGAAGAGACGGCCCTGGAGGTGCATTTCGGCAACGCCGCCCGGGAGGTCGAGTCGTGCGCCGCCTGCCATTCCCTCCGGGCCCCGATCCGCCCGGATCGCTCCCCCGTCCACGCCTTCCTGGACGCCTTCAGCCCCACGCTTCTCGATCCCGGGCTCTACCATGCCGACGGTCAGATTCTCGGCGAGGTCTACGAATACGGGTCCTTCGCGCAGAGCCGGATGTTCGCCGAGGGGGTGCGGTGCACCGACTGCCACAACCCGCACAGCCTTCGGCTGCGCGTGCTCGGAAATGCCGTCTGCGAGCAGTGCCACCATCCCGACGCGCCGCTGGACCGATTCCCGACCCTCACGGCGAAGAACTACAACTCTCCGGATCACCACTTCCATCCCGAAGGAAGCGACGGCGCCCGGTGCGCGAACTGCCACATGCCGGAGCGCACCTACATGCAGGTGGACCCCCGCCGCGACCACAGCTTCCGAATCCCGCGCCCGGACGTCTCGATGGCGGCCGGCAGCCCGGACGCCTGCACGTCCTGCCACACCGGTCAGACTCAGGAGTGGGCCGCCGAGACGATCGCAACCTGGTACGGCCCCGAACGGCGCCGGGAACCCCACTACGGGGAGGTCCTCGTCGCCGGGTACGAAGGGGCCCCCGGCGCTCTGGACCGCTTGATTGGCCTCGCCCGGGACGAGGAGCAGCCGGCGATCGTGCGGGCCACCGCGCTCCAGCAGATTGCGCCCTTTGGATCCGAGGGCTACTCACGGGTCACCGAAGTCTTTGAGGATCCGGCGCCGCTCGTTCGCATGGCCGCGGCCGCCGGACTCGGAGCCCTGCCTCACCCGGAACGCTCGCGCCTGGGGGCCCGACTCCTGGGGGACCCCGTCCGCTCCGTCCGGGTCCAGGCGGCCGAGGGGATTGCGCCCGTTGCCGCCAGGCTGACGGAAGACGCCGGCGCTGCTTTCGAAAACGCTCGAACCGAATACGAAACTGCGGCGGCCGCGGTTCCGGACAACCCCCTCGCGCACTACAACCTGGGCAACTTTCACACCGCGACCGGAGAACTCTCAAGGGCGGTCCGCGACTACCGGATGTCGCTGTCGCTCCACCCTTCCTTTCAGCCGGCAAGCCTGAACCTGGCGGTGCTGCTCAGCCAGCTCGGCCGGAATGCGGAGGCGGAAACCGTGCTCCGGAGCGCCGTCACGGCCGAGCCGGACGCCGGGGACGCCCACTACTCGCTGGGGCTGCTGCTGGCCGAGCAAGGGGAGCTCGCCGCGTCCCTGGAGCACCTCGAACGCGCCGCGGCTCTCCTGCCGCGGAACGCCCGCATCCACTACAACCACGGGCTGGCGCTCCAGCGCCTCGACCGGCGCGCGGAGGCGGAAGCGGCGCTCCTGCGGGCCGAAGCGTTCGAACCCGACAATCCGTCTCATGTCAATGCGTTGGCGATCCTCTACGTCCAGGAGGGCCGCTGGGCCGAGGCGCTGCCCTGGGCCGAACGGGCGGTCGAACTTCAGGCAGATTCGGGCGCGGTCCGCCTGCTCGGGAGGGTCCGGACGGAACTGTCGCGGTAGTCCGATTTCTCATTCTCACGGTGCCGAGGACGAAGCAGGAGGGTTCCACGTGTAGCCTGTCCTGTCGTCGCACTGTCCTCCCGCAACCAGCGCCACGCTTCTCGGGCGTGGAAAACGCCGACAGCCTGCCCGAAGCGGCCCGCCGTCTCGCGGAGACGGCTCTGGAAAATGCGGCACCGGAGTAGGGAACCGACGGCAGCGACCCGTTCCCACCGGGGCCGCCAGCGTTCCATTCCGTGGAGGGTTCGTGACGCGTGGCAGGTGCTGCGGCCATTATGCTCCCGCTGTTCCATCCCTGAGGCAACATGACTCCGAATTCCGACGCTGAACTTGAGGCTCTCATGATCGACCTCGAGTCGGATCGGGCAGAACGGAAGGAGTCTGCTGCCGATGACCAGAAGATCCGGCGGAACATCTGTGCGTTTGCCAACGATCTGCCGGGCAACCAGCAGCAAGGTGTCCTGTTCGTGGGGGTTCGGAACGACGGCTCCTGCGCTTCGCTGCCAATCACGGACGACCTCCTGACCCGGTTATCGAACATCCGCGGAGAAGGTTCGATTCTCCCCCTCCCCTCGATGACCGTCCAGCGACGCGTTCTGAAGGGTTGTGATGTCGCCGTTATTGCGGTCAGCCCTTCCTTGGACACCCCCGTCCGCTATCGAGGGCAGGTATGGATCCGCGTCGGCCCCTCAGTCCACTTGGCATCTTCTGAGGATGAGCGACTCCTTGCTGAACGGCGGAGGGCGACAGACCTTCCGTTCGATCGGAGAGCCACCAGGAGCCTGCACTACTCGGACCTGGACAAGGACTACATCGAACGCGAGTACCTCCCGCGAGCCATCGCCCCAGAAGTGTTGGAGGCGAACGCGCGTTCTCTGTCCCACCAACTCCGCTCACTTCGTCTGCTTCAGGGCGACCGGCCTACCTGGGGAGCCGCACTGGCGTTCGCGCACGACCCTCAAGCTTGGTTGCCGGGCAGCTACGTCCAGTTCCTCCGCATCGCCGGCCGGGAAATTACCGATCCGATCCTGGACCAGAAGACCATCAGCGGACGCCTCGAAGATGTCCTTCGTCGGATGGACGAAGTCTTGGAGATCAATATTCAGGTACGGACGCAGGTCGCAGGTGTTCCGCGAGAAATCAGACATCCGGATTATCCGGTAGCGGCGCTGAAACAGCTTGCCTACAACGCCGTGATGCATCGCACCTACGAGGGAACGAACGCACCCGTTCGAATTCACTGGTATGCGGATCGAGTGGACATCGTGAGCCCAGGGGGCCTCTACGGCCGCATGACGCGTCAGAACTTCGGCTGCGGAGACACGGACTATCGCAATCCACTCGTCGCCGAGATCATGCATCATCTGGGCTTTGCGCAGCGTTTCGGACTCGGACTGCGCCTCGCCCAGGAAGCGTTGGCCAGGAACGGCAATCCGGCAGCCGAGTTCGAGTTCCAAGCGTCACTGGTGGCCGCCACGGTGAGGCAAGCGGCATGAGGACCGTCGCGGTCTTCAACAACAAGGGCGGAGTCGGAAAAACCTCCCTTGTCTACCACCTGGCATGGATGTACGCGGAACTGGGTTCCAACGTTCTCGTCGCTGATCTCGATCCACAGGCCAACCTCACCAGCATGTTCCTTGATGACGACGCGATGGAGCAGCTCTGGGCGGAAAACGGCAGCAGCGGAACCATCTATTCATCCCTCCTTCCGCTTCTCGAAGGAATCGGTGATATCGCCGCTCCCATCGTTCACAGGCCGACTCCAGGCATCGGTCTGGTCGCGGGCGACATGCTGCTATCCGGGGCGGAGGACGAGTTGTCGAGTCAGTGGCCGGACTGTATGGACGGGAAGCCACGTGCCTTTCGGGTCCTCTCGGCGCTTTCCCGGGCTATACGAGAAGCCGCGAAACAGGTTGCCGCCGACCTGATATTGGTCGATGTCGGACCAAATCTAGGGGCATTGAACCGGGCTGCACTCCTCGCAGCAGACCACGTGGTGGTGCCACTCGCCCCCGATCTCTACTCCATTCAGGGACTCCGAAATCTGGGGCCGACGCTACGCCGATGGAGACAGCAATGGGCCAGTCGCAAGGGGCAAAACAAGGTGGTGGGCTTGGAACTGCCGCGCGGCGGGATGCGGCCCATCGGTTATGTCGTGCTGCAGCACGCGGTACGTTTGGATCGACCGGTCAAGGCTTACGAGCGCTGGATGGATCGTATCCCTGGGGCATATCGGGACCTCGTACTGGAAGAATCCACGGAAGACACTCCATCGGTCCAAGACGACATCCACTGCCTCGGGACGCTCAAGCACTTTCGGAGTCTCATGCCCCTCGCTCAGGAGGCGCGGAAACCCATGTTCCTCCTCAAGGCTGCCGATGGCGCGCTCGGGGGGCACACGTACGCGGTGCAGGGTTGCTACAGCGATTTTCGAGCACTTGCCAAGAGGGTGGCACGGGCAAGCAAAGGGTCCTCCTAGGGCGACGAAGTCTCGGGCATCGGCACTTGTCCTTCCCGCCGACCGATGTGTTTGGCAGCACCGACTTCAGCCCGTCAGCGCGCCGAAGAGGCTCGGCGGTCCCCGCTCGACCGCGTTCGCGAGCGGCTGGATGCATCGCCGGTCGTCGTTGGTGGGGCTGTTCACCAGGGGACTGACGCGGAACGTCTCCATCGCGTCGGGCGGATAGGGCCCGAGCCGGACGTCCTTCCCCGCAAGCCATGCGTCGAACGCGGACGGGTGCAGGATGACCGGCATGCGGTCATGGACCGGCGCCACCACCTCGTTGGCGTCCGTCGTGAGGATCGTGAAGGTCTCGACGGCATCTGATGGTTTCGCTGGGGACGCCCGCGGAGCGGGAATCCCGGGCGGCGCCCGCCAGCGCTCGTAGAGGCCGGCGAGCGCAAAGGGAGACCGTTCGCGCATGCGGAAGAGCCACGGCTGGCGGCGGCGCCCCAAACGCTCCCATTCGAAGAAGCCGTCCACCGGGACGAGACACCGCCGCGCCCGAAAGGCATCGCGAAAGGAGGGCCGGACGCGAGCTGTCTCGGCGCGCGCGTTGATGAGGCGGGTCCCGATCGAGGGGTCGGGGGCGCCGCTCGGGATCAGCCCCCAGCGAAGCATCCGCAGCCGGCGGACACCCTCGTTCCGCACCACCGCGGCGAGTTGGGTCGGCGCCACGTTGTAGCGCGGAGGCAGGTCGTCGGGAATCTCCTCCAGATCGAAGAGCTCGGCGGTCTCCTCCCAGGAACACGACTGGGTAAAGCGTCCGCACATGACTCCGGCGGGCCCCGGTTCCCCGGACTATGGATTCTGGCCGTCGGTGGCGGCCGTCTCCTTGCCCTCTCCCTCACCGGGGGCCGTTTCCCACTCGTATTCGATCCCCCGGACATGGCGCTCGAACCAGTCGAGCTCCACGTTCACCTTGAAGAGCTGGTGGCGCAGTTCCCGAAGTCCGTGCGGCTCCCGCGGCGCGATGTAGAGATGCGTGTCCACTCCGTTCGTCCGCAGCGCCCGGTAGAGCTCGACCGACTGCGGCATCGGCACGCGCACGTCGTTCTCACCGACGATCACGATCGTGGGCGTGGTGACCTTGTAGATGTCCATCAGCGGCGAGTTTTCCCAGTAAACGTCGATGGGGGCATCCTCCTGCCAGGGCGTCCCGCCGAACCAGGGAGTGCGGGGAAACCGCACGTCGCTCTGGCCGTACATCGAGATCCAGTTCACTGCCCCGGCGCCGGACGACGCCGCCTTGAAGCGGGTCGTGTGGGTGATGATCTTGTTGGTCATGTGACCCCCCGCGCTCCAGCCCATCTTCGCCATCCGGTCCCCGTCCGCGATACCGAGTTCGATCAGATGGTCCACGCCCGCCATGACGTCGAGATGCGCCTGGTTGAAGTAGTGGCCCACCATGTCGCGGAGGAAGTCGTCGCCGTAGCCGGTGCTGCCCCGGTAGTTGGGCTTGAAGACGGCGTAACCGCGCGCGGTCAGGACCTGGACGTAGTTGCTCCAGCGGCCGAAGGAGAACTTGTCGGAGGACCGCGGTCCGCCGTGGGTCTGCACCACCAAGGGGTAGCGCCGTCCCTCCTGATAGTCGAGGGGATAGAAGAGCAGGCCCTCGACCTCGACGCCGTCTTCGCCGCTCCAGCGCACCGCTTCCTGGACCGGCAGCTCGAAGGTCTCGTCCAGGTAGTCGAAGACGCTCGTCACCTTCACCGGATCGCCGCCACCGGCGGGCAACAGGTGGATGTCGCCGTTGTTCTCGCGGTTGCTGATCCCGAAGACGTGCTGACCCGCCGCCGGGGCGAAGTTCCATCCCACGATGGCGTGGTCACCCGCCGTGAGCGGCGTAGGCTCGGCGCCGCCCAGTTCCGCATGGAAGATCTGGCTGCGGACGCCGGTGTTGCCAATGAAGTAGATCGAGCCGTCCGCGGCCCAGGTCGCTCCGTTCGCCTCGTACGGCCAGTCCTCGAACAGAACCCGGTGTGGTCCGCCGGCTGCAGGCACGACGAAGACATTCCTGTTGAAGTACGTCTCGAATTCTGAACTCGACGCCGAAACGAACAGAACCTGGGAACCGTCCGGCGAGAGCTGGGCGCCGCTCTCACCCACCGTGTTGTCGGTCAACCGGAGGGCGTTCCCGCCGTCAGCGTCCATGATCCAGACCTCCCCCTCGTCCCGGTTGTCGAGGAGGGGAGAAAGGGATCTGGAGTGCGCAATGCGCTGCCCGTCGTGCGAGATCCGGAACTCCAGGATCGAGAAGTCGCCCCGGGTGATCCGTTCGGCGTCGCGCGGGCCGTCGCCCGCAGTCGAGACCCGGAACAGGTGCCGCTGCTTGTAGTCCTCATCGAAGGCGAAGAAGTCGTCCCGAAGGTCGTCCTTCTGCTTTTCCTCCGCGGACTTGGGGTCCGGCGCGAGGAAGTAGATGTGCTCTCCGTCCGGCGCAAAGGCGTAGGACTGCACCGAGCTCGCGTGCTGCGTGAGGGGTGAGGCTTCCCCGCCCCGGTTCGACATCCGATGGATCTGCTGGAACGGACTCTCTCCCCGGCGGGCCAGGAACGTCACCCACGCCCCGTCCGGCGACCAGCGCGGGCTCGACTCGCCGTGTTCGCCGTTCGTCAGCCGGACATCGCCGCTGCCGTCGGTACCGATCCGGTAGATGTGGGTGGTCCGGCCGTTCTTCTTCCAGTCGGTGTCGGAGCGCGTGTAGAGGAGTTCGGTCCCGTCCGGGGACAGTCGCGGACTCCCTACCGAGGGAACGTCGATCAGTTCGACGATGGTCATCGGCCGCTTTTCCTGCGCCGACGTGATCGCCGCCACGACGGCAAATCCGGCCGCGGCAAAGCGGAAGAAAGAAACTCGGGGCTTCGTCATTGAGGAGCCTCCTCCAGCGGATTCTCTCCGCCAACTACGGGCTTTCGCCGTCCGTAGTGACCTTTCGATCAGGATCGCCGCCATCCAGTGCGGTTTCCCAGCGATATTCGATGCCGCGGACGTGGCGCTCGAACCAGTCGATCTGGGCGCCACAGCGGCGATGCCGGCGAGGCCGGTCGCCACCAGCCTCCAGGACGGCGCCCGGAACCTCGTCATCGAGGTTCTCCCCCTCGCCCTCGGCTCCCTCAGGGACTTTCTTCGTCGGTGGTGGCCGCCATGTCCTCTTCATCGTCGCCCGGAGCGGTTTCCCACTCGTACTCGATGCCGCGAACGTGGCGCTCGAACCAGTCGATCTCCACGTTCACCTTGAAGAGTTCGTGGCGGAGTTCCCGCCAGCCATGCGGCTCCCTGGGTGCGATGTAGAGATGGGTGTCCACCCCGTTCGACTTGAGCGCCCGATAGAGCTCGACCGATTGTTCGGGCGGGACCCGGACGTCGTTCTCGCCGACGAGCACGATCGTGGGGGTCGTGACCTTGTAGATGTCCTTGAGCGGCGAGTGGCCCCAGTAGGTGTCGATGGGCGCATCTTCCTGCCAGGGCGTTCCCCCGAACCACGGAGTCCGGTAGATCCGCACGTCGCTCGTCCCGTACATCGAGATCCAGTTCACCGCGCCGGCGCCCGACGCCGCCGCCTTGAAGCGGTTGGTGTGGGTGATGATCTTGTTCGTCATGTGGCCGCCGCCGCTCCAGCCCATCTTGGCCATCCGGTCGCCGTCCACGATTCCGAGTTCGATCAGGTGGTCCACGCCCGTCATCACGTCGAGGTGCGACTGGCGGTAGTAGTGCCCCACCATGTCCCGCAGGACCTCGTCGCCGTACCCGGTGCTCCCCCGGTAGTTGGGCTTGAAGACCGCCCAGCCCCGCGCGGTCAGCACCTGCACGTAGCTGCTCCAGCGGCCGAAACCGAACTTGTCGGAAGCCGCCGGCCCGCCGTGGGTCTGGACGACGAGCGGATACCGCTCACCCTCCTGGTAGTCGAGCGGATAGTAGAGAAGCCCCTCCACTTCCGCACCGTCGTCGCCTGTCCAGCGGATCGCCTCCTGGACCGGCAGCTCGAAGGTCTCCGCGAGGTAGTCGAAGACGCTCGTGACCTTCACCGGATCCCCGCCGTCCGCGGGCAACAGGTGCAGATCGCCGTTGTTCTCGCGGTTGCTGATCCCGAACACGTGCTTACCGGCGGCCGCGGAGAAGTTCCACCCGGTGAGCGAGTGGTCGCCGGCGGTGAGCGCTTTCGGCGCGTCGTCGTCGAGCGCGCCGTGGAAGAGTTCGGTGCGGACTCCGGTGTTCGCCGTGAAGTAGATCGAGCCGTCGGGCGCCCAGCGCGCGCTGTTCACCTCGTGCGGCATGTCCTCGTACAGCACCCGATGCGCGCCTCCGGCGGCCGGGAGCACGAAGATGTTGTCGTTGAAGTAGGTCTCGAAGTCAGCGCTCGAGTCCGAAAGGAACATCACGTGGGCGCCGTCCGGAGACAACTGGGCGCCGAACTCGCTCACCGTGTTGTCGGTCAACTGCAACGCGTTCCCACCGTCCGCGTCCATGAGCCAGACCTCGCCCTCGTCCCGGTTGTCCACCAGCGGGCTGACCGACCGGTGGTGCGCGATGCGCATACCGTCATCGGAGAGCCGGAACCCGATCACCGAGTAGTCACCCTCGGTGAGCCGTTCGGCCTGCTGCGGTCCGTCGCCGTCGGTGCCCACCCGGAAGAGGTGGCGCTGCTTGTAGTCCTCGTCGAAGGCGAAGACGTCGTCCTTGAGTTTGTCCTTTTTCTTCTCCTCCGCGCTCTTCGGATCGGCAGCAACGAAGAAGATGTGCTTGCCATCGGGGGAGAACTGGAACGACCCCACCGAACTGTCGTGGTTGGTGAGCGGAGAGGCTTCCCCTCCCCGGTTCCGCATCACGTGGATCTGGGTGTGCTCGTTCTCGCCGCGCTTCGCGAGAAAGGCGACGCGGGTCCCGTCAGGCGACCAGCGAGGACTGGATTCTCCTTCCACCCCGTTCGTGAGCTGGACCTCGCCGCTACCGTCGGAATCGATCCGGTAGATGTGGGTGGTCCGGCCGTTCTTTTCCCAGTCCGTATCGGTCCGGGTGTAGAGGATCTGGCTCCCGTCAGGGGACAGGCGCGGACTGCCCACCGACGGAACGTCGATCAACTCGACGATCGTCATGGGACGCTTTTGCTGTCCGGAAGCGAGCGCCGCGGCCAGCAGACCGCAGGGAAGAACGAAGAGAAGGCGAAGACGGGGCATGGAGAACCTCCCGGAACCAGACATTGTCCCATTGTCCGTCCGGGGTGGCCCGGCTTCAACCGGCGGTCCCGGCCGGGCAACCGACCGCTAGAATGCGGTTCTGCGGATGCGCATTGGAATCACCGGAGCGACCGGCCTGATCGGCGAGGCCCTCGCTTCGGAACTGGCCGGCCGCGGCCATCAGGTCGTGGCGCTGACCCGGCGCCGCGGCG
>LXNJ01000868.1_pt1 | contig 19343 bp, 12 predicted proteins | sample 809081 | NCBI WGS metagenome assembly LXNJ01 (sample SAMN04870510, study PRJNA318959) | sponge metagenome | biome: sponge; feature: marine sponge reef; material: water | host: Petrosia ficiformis | place: Greece: Milos, Mediterranean Sea | collected 2013-05-29 | depth 5-7 m
ACATCCGGTAGGCGCCGGGACCGTCCTTGATCACGCACGGACGTCGTCCGCTGTGATAGATCGGCTCGGGATGAACGTCCCATTTCAGCCCGTCGCGGCTGGTGGCATAACCCAGTTGCTGCTCGAAGCTCACGAGCCAGGTTGGACCGCCCCGGACCACGGTCGACATAATGAACCACATTTTGTACAGGCCCTCGTCCGCGTCGAAGATCACATGGGGCGTCTGCCAGGCGTCGCAGGCGGGCAGATCGTCGCGGGTGAGGATGGGGTTGTCCGGGTGCTCGTTCCAGTGGATTCCGTCGTCCGACTCGGCGAAGCCCACGACCGAATCGTCTGTACGGGTGGCGGTACCGTGAGCGATGTACCACATCATGTACCTGTCTTCGACGCGGACCACGGTCGGATTGTAGAGTTCAACCCGGCACCAGTCCTGCCGGGTGGTCAGCGCGGACAGAACCGGCTCTTCCCGTCGCTGCCATTTCGCAAGATGCATGGACATGCATTCAGTCCCTTCGCCAGCGTCGAGCCGCGCCACTTCCCGGCACGACAGGTGGATTGGATTTACTGCCTTATTCGCGAATCAATCATCTCAGCTCCGCACAATGGCTTGTGGAGCCGTTGAGGAAGCGTGTGTGAATGTAGGGCAGACACTTCTGTCTGCCCTTCTAATTGACTTGAGTAAGGAAACTACTTTTTTGTGAATTGTCCAGATTAAACACGTTCGCCGCCGCTCATGCCTGTCCGGTGTTCCATTCTGGCGACTCGGTCAATTGATGATGGGAAGCCCGGGCCGTTTGCCCGGGTCCGGCAAAGCCCGCAAGGGTGCCGGACAGTTCCTCGATCGATATTGCCTGCTTCTTCAGGGGGCGCGAGGCCATGGTGCAGGCAGTCTCGCGATACCCGGAACCGCTCACGACGGCAACCACGAGATCCCCTGGATCCACACGTCCCGAATCCATCAGGCGGGTTGTGCCGGCCAGGCAGGCACCCGTGGACGGCTCCACGAACAGCCCTTCCTGCCGCCCGCAAAATTCCTGGGCCGTCAGGGCCTCCTCGTCCGTGACGGAAATGAAATTTCCCCTCGACGCACGTATGGTCCGGAGGGCTTCCATTCCGTCGGGGGGATAGCTGTGGGCAAGCTTCACAAGAATTGAGGGCGGCGGGTTGTCATAGGGCAGCGCCAGTACCTCTTTCCATTGTTCCAGCCCGCGTTCGAAGGCTAACTCGAGTGCGTTGTAGTCACGAGGAACCACGCCAATCATTCTGGGAAGGAAGTCAATAAGCCCGAGCGCGTGGCAATCCCAGAACCCCCGCCAGACACCCGAAACCGTGCCGCCGCCGCCCACGGGAACCACCACCCAGTCCGGCGCCCTGCCAAGTTCCTCCACAATCTCGTACGCGATCGTCTTGTTTCCTTCGCACTGGTACGGATTGGAATTCCGGCTGGTGGTACTCAGATAGAGTCCCCGTTCACGACATACCGAAATGACGCCCTCCACAATCGGGTCGATCTGCGCCTTCACCTCGAGAAGCACGGCGCCCAGACCGTACATGGGGTAGAGCCGCTCCGGCGGCGTCCCTTCCGTCATGACCACCGCACTGCGCATTCCGGCCCTGGCTGCCAGCGCGGCGTTGGAGATGCCGGCGCTGCCCGTTGAGACAATGACGGAAACATCCGCGCCGACGGCCTTCGCGTGTGTGATTGCGACCGAAAGCGAACGGTCCTTATGAGACCCGGTGGGGTTGCGGGTTTCGTCCTTCAGATAGACCCGCTGTCCTTCGAAATTCCGTGCCGGCAGCAGAGGGGTACCGCCTTCGTCCAGGGTGACAGCTCCGTCCGGACCGTCGACCGGAAGCATGGGCCAGTAGCGCCACATAGTACCTGCGAAGCGGTCGTCCCACGTAACGTCGTCATAGCTGTATCGGAACCCAAGAGGTCCTGCGCAAACACCGCAATTCAAGGCCGCGGCGTCCTGTTGTTGTGCATCGCACTTCAGGCATACTTTTCGAATTCGACTCACTGCAGACCTCTAACCTTGATGCGTCGTTTTTCGGGGACCCTGAATCGACCGTACCGCAAACTGCCAGTTTGCGGTACGGAATCATGCACCGTCAGCCCTGATTGAGTCCTCGTCCCGCTATAGGGGCGTCCCTTGTCGGAATCCGGCACCTAAAAAGAAATGGCAATCCCTGAGGACCGCCATTTCTCTTACAGACGATTCTTCCTGAAGACTCAGAACGCGCCGCTCAGCGTGAATCGCAACGGGGCATCCAGATACGTGCCGAAATCGCTGTACGCGACGTCGGCCTGCACGATCCGCCCGTTCGGCATCGAGAATTTCAATCCCGCCCCGACCGTCCAGGACTCTTCGTCGAAGTTTGCCTTATAGCCCGCCCGGAGGGCAAAGCTGTTCTGAAGCCAGAGTTCGCCGCCGAACCGGTACTGCGGATCCGCGAAATCCGTGGCGTACGTGTTTTCAAACGTTACCGTCATATACGTCGGGTCGCCGGTGGCGCCGACAATTTCCATTGCCGCGGCCGTGCTGAAGGAAACCGGCATTTTTCTGACGTCATCGATCACCTTGACGTCCTTGCCCATATTCTCGAAGGTCATGCCCAGACGCAGGCTCCTGAAACCGGTGTAGAAATACGTGGATACGCCCACGTCCCACGCGTTCAGCCGGTCTGTATCGAGTGTTTGTTGCGTCCAGCGGAACATCGAGCCGACGGAGAGCTTGTCCGTCAGTTTCCTGGCGTAGACCACCCCCAGCGAGAGATCGCCCATATCCGGTTCGCGACCCGTCCCCGTGGGCTGAAAAATAGTCGTCTCTTCGAACGCCTTTGGGGTGAACGTGACCACGTTAACGCCCAGAACGCCGTACGCCGTGTTGTAGGCCATCCCACCCGTAAGGATGTAGTCGTTCATCAGCCACCGGGTGTATCCGAGCGTAAACGCGCCACGTTCGATATGCGTGAGACCCGCAGGATTCGAAAAGATGGCGTCGATATTGTCCGATACGGCCACAAACGCACCGCCCATACCGGCCATTCGCGCCCCGTGATCGATCTTCAGAACGGGCAGGACCATCCGCGACAAACGCCGCTGGTCCTGGGCATCTGCCCCTCGCGGGTAGAGCAGGGCGCAGATCACCGCCACTGTCAGTCCGATCCACAACGTCCGTTTCATCGTGTCATCTCCTTAGGTTCAGAAGCTGCTTTAAAATTCCCAGCAGTCTTCGCGCGGCTGCAAAAGCGTCGGTCGGCGTTGGTCAAACCCACCCGTATTTACAAATATGGTCGGATTCTCCCGCCTTGACCGCCGCTCTTTCGCTCGCGCTCGGGAACTCACCGGTAATTTCAAAACAGCTTCTCAGTATGCACCTGAGCCGAGCAGAAATAGAGAACTGCCCCTACTTGATGATCATCAACGTGCCCCGCTGTGTCTGGCCCGAACTCCCAGGCATCTGGGATTCGACGATCCAGTAGTAGACGCCGGCGGGCACGTCCCCGCCGCGCGAGTGGGGGATCTGGTCCCATCCGGCTTCGCCCCGGGAGGGATCGTTGTGTTCAATTAAGGCAGCAAGTTCGCCCGCCACGGTGTAGATCCTGATCGTGCAGCGTTGCGGAATATTGGTGAACCGTATCAGCCCCGCGGACGGGTAGTTGTGAGCCCCGTCCACTTTATGCGGATTGGGGACGACGATCACGTCCCGCGCCAACTGGTCCGCCGAAGCGTTGGCCGGCACGAAGGGAACGCTGGTCATGACGCCGCCCGCCCACTGCTCGGGCGCGCTGTTTCCTCCCTCCATGGACGGAATGGCCATCCCGGTCCCGTTCCAGTCGTCGTGGCCCGAGTCGTAGGCGGCCACGCGGTAGGTGTATTCGAAACCCGCAACGGACTTCCTGTCTTCGACCTGGTAGGTGCCGCCGCTATAGTATTCCGGGTCCTTCAGCGGAATATCCGCCATCAGTTTCCAGTCGTCGATTTTATAGTCCGAGCGGTAGACCCGATAGCCCACGATATCCTGCGCCTCGGCGCCCGTGTAGTCCGGGTCGGTCGCGTCGTCGCCTGCGTCGGTCCACTTTACAAGGTTGAATCCGTCGACTGAAGCGGTCACCTCAGTCTTTACATCTGGCGGGGGATCGGGCAGATCGTAGTTCCACCTGAAGGCGTCGGTGGCGGCCTTATGGTGTTTCAGCAGGTTGTTCATGGGTTTGTCCGACAGCATATCTTCCTGCCGGCTCTGCTTGGCCCAGCCCCAGATATTCTCCTCCACCGGCGCGGCCGCCACCAGAGCGTAGACAATTCTCACCTTGTCGCCGGGGGCCAGGTCGTACGGCCCATAAGCGAAGGAAGCGGTGAGCCCGTCTACCGTGGTGGGATTGTCCATGATGGATGGCGCGGGACTGGTCAGTTCGTTGTAGATTTGCTCCGAACTCTTGTTCTCGGAACCGGGTTCCGAAAAATCGGTGCGGTCCCGGTAGTCCCACCATTTTACCGTGTGGGGCTGATCCGCTACCCGGGGCGCCACGAAACTCGCGTCTCCGCCGGTGTCGAACGTAAAGGTCGAGGCATCGTTGGCCGACCCGGGGGTATATGCCAGCGGGGCGGCGCCGATGTACTGGAAGGCCCCCATCTCGCCCTCAATCTTCGTCTGCTTGAGACAACACTGGTGCCAGCTCGAGTTCGCGCGTTCCTCGCTATACGGTTTGCCGATGTCGTTTCCCGGCAGATCGGGATTCTCCCCGTCGAAGGCGTACCACATCTTGAGCCCCATCGCTTCGCCCGGCCCGTCGAAGTTGGCCGCTTCCGTATACTTGTACCAATCGTCCAGCGAGATCGGGATTGTGCGCCGGAAGAATGAATCCCCGGCATAGTGGGCCTGGCCGCACTGGGAGGTGTAGAAGCGGGTGGAGAAAATCAGAAACGTATCGTTCAGCTGCAGCCCGCCGCCGCCGAGGTCCGCCACGCCGTCACCGTCGGAGTCTCCGGTGTTCTCGAACGTATATTCCATAATCTGGAAGTCGTCGAAGTCCGGATAGCTCCATGCGTAAGATTTCTTGGTTACGGTGATGCCGTTCTTCGTGGTCCATTTGCTGACGATTATGCTCTCCGGAAAATTGTCCTTGTCGGCCTCCATGTATTCGCTGTACCGGTAGTTGTGGATTTCCACCGGCGAACCGGGCCCAGGCGCGGGCTCGCCCGCCCACCAGTTGGCCATGACGGGGCCGAGGGGCGATACCTTCCGGTAACCGATATTGCTCTCCGGCCCCTGCGAAGGATCGTACGCCATCGGCACCACGTCCTCGGATTCAAGCGTGGCCTTGGATTCGGAAACGTGGTACTCGCCGCCGACTCTCGTCGCGATGAACTGGTTCCAGCCGGGCATGGTGCCGCATAGTTCGTTGTAGTAGACCACCCACTCGGACCGGACGCCCCAGCGCCTGGTGCCCCAGTAATCCACGAATTCCTGGGGGAACTGCACCCAGAACCTGCCGGGATAGGACATACCCACGGGCCGGTACCAGCTCATGGGCGTAGCGGCGCGCACCCCCTGGGTGCCCGAGTTCCAGTAAATATCCCACACCTTCGCGCGGGACTGGACCCGGAGTTCCGCATTTCCGGCGCTCACGAACACCTGGGACATGACCAGGAGCGCGATCGTCCGTAACATTGTCTTTTTCATCACCTTAACCTCCTCAAAGATGCCAAAGGGGTTCTGTCCCTCCGTCTCCGGAGGGGCTCACCCACGTCAGAAGCTCAACCTGATTCCCACGTGCGTAATCCGGGGATTGCCGATATAGCGCGAACGATCGGAAAAATCTCCGTAATTCAGATAATTCGCGTCGTCGGGCCTGGGCTGTTGGAGTCCCCACCACATGTAGTCCGTACCGGTGACGCTCGCCGCGTCCTGCTGGTTGAAGAGGTTGAACACTTCCACGAACACATCGGCGTTCAGATTCCCGAAGCGGAAGTGCTTCTGCAGGTTCAGGTCGGCTTCCGTGTGCAAGGGACTTCTCGCCGGTGTGTTGGCTCCGGTCAGCTTGATGTAATTGAACTTGCTGCCCGTGTAGATCCGATAGATCAGGTTGGCATTGATGCCGCCAAACAGCGTGGCGCCCGCGTACCTGGCGCCCGGACCGAAGTCGAGCGGGGAGGAGAGGAATATCTGAAGACTGCCCTGGCTGCGGCGCCCGCGCGTGAAGATATTGCCGGTACTGAACCAGAGCTTCTGAAACCAGATGCCCTGAAGATATTCCCTCGCTTCGTCCGTCAGCCCTTCGACTTCCCACGCCGGCTGAACCGGTCCGGCGCCGCCGCTGGTGAGAAAGGCCTCAGGATTATCCCGGACCTTTTGCAGGTTCTCTTCCGCCTTGTCGCCAAGCGCCTGGATCTCGCTGGCGGTAAGCGGAACCGGTTCCCGTCGACCGCCCGCGGCGCGCCATTCCTTGTGGTACTTGCCGCTGGCGATGAAACTCCGGTCCGGATAGACCAGGACGCTGGCAACCGACTCGAGGTCGCCCAGCCAGTGGATGGCTTCCAGCCACTCCAGGTTCATGGCGGCGCGGAACGCGAAATAGTTGCTGAAGCCCTTCCTCATACTGAACTCGAACCCCTTGACGTCTTCCGTGCGCTCGGAACCGTACGTGCCCCCGATGGCGCCCGTCCTGCCCGTGACAGGATCGACGGCGTCGTGCCAGATGCCGGTACTCTGCAGGTGGCCGCTCTTGTAGAACGCCGCCAGAGAGAAGACATAATCGCTTACGAAGTTCCAGTCTGTGCCCACTTCGAAACTGTTCGTGGGGTGACCGTGGTCCCAGACCGGGCTGATGACGTTGGCGCCGTAGCTTTCGTCTTTCGCATTGAAATGACTCCACGGGACGCCCGGAATGCCCTGCGGTCCTGAAGCCGTCTCCCAGTGGCTGCCGAACTGTTGCCGGAAGGAGGGGATCATCATGTATCGGCCGTAAAAGAAATGCATGCTGGACCTGGCCGTGATGGGGTGTGAGATACCCAACCTGGGGCTCCAACCCTGAATGGTCCGCATGGGCCCCGTGGGCGCCTGGATGAACGTATCCATCGCGTTGTACCAGCCCGATGTGAACGACGGCAGCAGCTGTACGTCCTGACCCCACAAGCGGTCGTAGCGCAGGCCGACGTTGACGATCAACCCCTCGAACTCCATCTTGTCCTGGACGTAGGCGCCGAACTGCCTGGGCGTCACGGCCTCGCCGGGTTCGGGCTGTCCGATGTAGCGGATATCCCGCTTCGCGTCGCCGGGCGTCATGCCGGTCCACGTCCACCAGTTCTCGAACGTCATGAACTCAAAGCCGGTCTTGGCGAAGTGTCCCCGGGTCATCTGGCTGGACAGGTCGGCCTTCAGGCTGAAACGGTTCTGTTCGCCGACCTTGAATGCCCAGACGTCTTCCCGGCCGATGTAGAAATACCCTTCGCTGTCGGTCCTGACGGCCGTGGTTTTATTCCCCACGCCGCTGGTGTCCGTTCGGCTTCCGTAGCGCGATACGCTCACTTCGTAGAACGTGCGGGGGCTGATGGTATGGGTGATCACGCCGTAGATCATGTTGTCCGTCTGCGTTTCCTCGCCCGCGACCGAACCATCGGGAATGAAGAGGTCGCGTCCCGGTCCCCGAAGTACGTTCGGGAAGCTGTACCTGGACAGCCGTCCGTTGTTGATGCCCTCCGCGAAGTCGTACATCCATCCGATCCTCAGCTTCATGTTCGACCCTGCCGGGACCGTCAGCTTTGCCGTGGTCCTCAGGTTCGCCGGCCTGGTTCGCCACGGGCCGGGAAGCACGGCGGCGTCACGTAGGTGCCGGGCGCTGGCGAAGAAGGACGAGTTCCCGAACAACGGCCCGCTCAGAAACCCATCCAGGTAGTGGCCCCGCCAGTCCGTATAATTCGTACGCGGGTGGACCAGATTGCCCGTTTCCGGGTCCACCTCGGACGTCCAGGACGGGTCGTTCCACCTCGCGTTTCCGCGCAGTTCCGGCGCTTCGTAGACGTTCGCGCCCCAGTGTTTCTTTCCGGCAGGGGTGAGACGATACTCCGCCTCACCGTGATATTGCGCGCCGCCGTCGCGCGTTACGATCTGGATGACGCCTGCCTGCGCGTTTCCGTACTCGGCGTTCATTCCGCCCGTGATGACGGAGACCTCCTGCACGGCCTTCAGGTTGACGCCGTACCACTGTCTCTCGCCGCCGTCGCCCCATCCGCCGCCAATACCGCGCCCGTCCCTGCCTGAAACGGGTACGCCGTCGACGTAGACGACGTTGTGGCTGGCCACCCAGCCCCGGATGGCGCCGCTGCCGTCAACGGCATAGCCCGGCTCCAGTTCCAGGACCTCGGTGACGTTTCTCAAAATGGGCGTTCGTTCGATCTCCTCGGCGGTGACGACGTAACGGCTGTCCGTCTTGTCGGGGTCCACCGGCGGTCTTTCGGCCACCACCACCATTTCTTCCAGTTCAAGTTCGGTTTCCCGAAGCTGGAAGTTGACCGTTGTGGTGAAGTCCACCCGCACGCCCACCTGCTCCTGGACCACCGGGTGATAACCCACCATCGATGCCGTCAGCTTGTACTGGCCGGGCGTTACGGAGACGATGACGTAGAATCCGTCGGCGTCGGTGGTTCCGCCCTGGCGGGCGTCCTCTATCGCAACGCTCGCCCCTGGCAGGGGTTCCCCCTTCTCGTCGGTCACGCGACCGACGATTTTGCCGGTTGTCGCCGCCAATACCGCACTGGCGGCAAAGCACACGGCAAACAAGACGACCCCAGCGCCCGTGAAAAACCTGAGCCTGCTCATGGTTCCTCCTTTTCGCTGCGTATATTTCACTTGCAAAACATTCCAACCGAGATCCAACAAGCTTTCACGCCTTCATCGCTATTTCTTGAAGTAGAACCGGATGCCTCCGCGCGCGTTCACGAACTGCATTGGAAAGGTCTGGCCCTCGAGGCCCCACGCTTCCATGGGCCTCAACTCGCCCAGCAGGAGATTGTACCGCGCGCGCACGTCCAGCGAAATGTTGTCGAACACGAACGCTTCCACGCCCACGCCCACGTTGGCGCCCAGCGCGGTGCGCGAATCGCTGAACGGCTCGATCACCAGGTCTTTGTCTATAGGGGCTTCGCGCTGCCCCGGAAAGATCAGGCCGCTCACGTCCGTCTTGTAGTCGTAGAATCCCGCGCCGACGGTCACGTAGGTGGAATAGCTTTCTTTGACCAGGATGCCCCTGTTCCCGCGTCTGACCACCGCGTTTACGAGAAAGCTGCTGATACGCATCTCGCTAACGGCGTTGGGTGACTTATAGTCCCTGCCGTCTATGGGCCAGGTAAACGGGGTGTCTTCGAGTGCTCCGTTCTCGAAGATGGAGCGGTGAAATTCCATTTCCACGCTGGTGCGCGGTCCCATCACGTAGGTGAACACCACGCCGGCCTGCCCCCGGCCGGTTTCATACCAGTTCTTCAGCTTGAAGATGGACCGGTTGTAGTCCAGGAACGTACCCAGGCCCCAACTTCCGGCCACGCCGCCGCCGTAGACCGTTCCCGCCGAGAGCAACAGCAATGCCGCCGCCATACATACCAACACACCGTTACGCATATACAACCTCCTTACATTATTCAGATGTCACGAACGACATCCGGACATTCCGGTGCCTTATTGTTAAACGTACCGTCAATATTCTCGGCGCATCACCTCCTGTATGTATGGTTATCCATCGTCTATGCGTATTTTCGGATTCCTGGCGTTCTATTGATGGTCCGCGTGACCGTTTTTTCCCTGCAGGGCGTGGATCAGCGTGCGGACGCTGGCCATTTGTTTGTACATGATTGCCGTTGCCTTCGCGCCGTCTCGTTCCGTAAGCGCATCGACGATGTGCCGATGTTCCGAAATAGCGACCCTGCCGGAACTCTGGGCAGCCGGCCGCTCACCGAAAACCGGGATATTTATGTCGTATGCCTTGAGGCGCAATGCCTCGGCAATCAGGTCGGCAAATCGCTGCAGCGTGGGGTTATGCGTTGCCCGCAACAGAGCGCGATGAAAGCGGATTTCATACGCCATCATCCCCTGGTCGCGGTCCGACGCATTGAAGTCGGCAATGTCGTTGAGATGCGCGAGGTCTTTGTCCGTCGCATTCTCGGCCGCCATACCGGCCACCGCCATCTCGACGGAAACGCGCAACGCGTATATGTCCGCGCGGCTGGAGATGGATGGAAACAAATCGAGATGGCCGCTCTGGATATGGCCGGTGTCCACGTTTCTGACAAATGTGCCGCGCCCCTGCTTTCTTGATATGGTGCCTTTGCCGACGAGCACGGCCAGCGCCTCGCGGATGACCCGGTAGCTGACGCCCAGATTGGCGGCCAGGATCCGTTCGGGCGGAAGCCTGTCGCCTCTTTTCAGCTTTTCAACCAGAATGTATCGTCTGAGAATTGTTACAACCTGGTCTGCCAGGGTTTCCCTGGAAACCGGTTTCAATTCCTCCAAATTGACGGATAGCGGCATTCCTGACATAATGTACGCAATTTATATATGATATTAGCTTTGTCAAGAGTTTTTCCGCCCGGGCATGATCCGATGCCGCGCCAGGATTTAATGAATAATGAAACTGTGTTACATTGATGTCGCGTCTGTGTCACAAACAGTTAATAGTTCAGGTGTTTTTTCGTGTCTCTGCTTCGGGCGGAATTTCGCGCCTGCCGCTTCGCTGACAATATCGGGAGCCTGCCGACGTCGTTATCCGTCGATATATCCCTGCAGCAGGCGCGCCGTTTCCAACGCCACGCGATAGAGGTCTTCGTCCTTCGCATACGGCTCGAGGACGTTGACGTAACCTTCATATCCGATGGTTTTGAGATTCGATATGAACTGCGGGACGTCGAGATGGTCCTCGTCGCACAGGTACACCCTGCGGAACGTTGGCGTGGATTTCAGGTAATAACGGCGAATGGTCTGATCGCCCTGGTGCAACACGCCGCCCTGTACGTTGACGATGCACAGCAGGTCTCTCACCTGTTCCAGGGTGGCCAGTCCGTAGTCCTGCCCGGCCATGTGGATATTCAACGGATCGACGTTCAGCCCGAGATTCGGGCGGTCCACCTTTCCGATGAAATCGCGTGCGCGGATGATATTCTCAAACAGGCTGTTGACGTGACAGGCGATGACAAGCGTGATATCCTGCCGGGCCGCCAGGTCGCACCATTCACGGATCAACTCGATATCCGTGGGATACCCGATCATCAGCTGATCCAGTCCGACGCGAGGCAGAAGCGCCAGTTTCTTCCGGGTCAGGTCCGCGTCGAACGAAGCCGAATCCAGCCGTCCCCAGAGCATGCTGCAGCCCAGCCCGTGGTCCGAATGGAGGGCTTCAATCTCATCGAAGCGTTCTTCCCTGATGAGGTGATCGATCTGCCCGTCCCTCAGATGTACCGCCTCGTAGCCCGCGCGTACCGTAAGCGCAAGGAATGCTTCCACCGTCATCGCATAGGACTGTTTTGTCATTTCAATCAGTCGACCGGACAGCGATAACTTCATCACATTCTCCTGAAGCAAACGAAAATCAAAACGCATTTTTCACGTGGACGGGTTTTCCGCTCTCGATGGACTCCGCGCCCGCTATACAGGTGGCAGCAGATTTCGCGCCGTCCCTCACATTGATCATCGGCGCTTTGTCGTTCAGAATACAATCCACGAAATGCGCGATCTCTTCCCCGAACGTGGGGTGCTCGGCCAGAATCGTAATCGGCAGCCGGATGAAGTCCTCCAGTTCCTCGACTTTGCTGAGGTATAACCTGTCATTGATCGCCGTGCCCCTGGTTCCGTAAATGGCGAGGTTCAGCTCGTACGGACGCTGGCAACCGAGAAAGGCGGCCATCTTTCCCATGCAGCCGTTCTCGAACCTGAAATTCATCAGGTACGCGTCGTCGTGCGGGAATCCGGCGAGCACCTTGTGGTTGGATATCGCGAATACTTCGTCGATATCCCCCACGATCCATCGCAGCAGATCGATGGGGTGGACGCCGCCGCCCATCAGTCCGAAGTGCGGATTCCTGTCGTCGACCCACCAGTCCTTGATCCGATTCCCGATGTTGTGCAGATAGTCCGCTTCGGCGTAGAAGGCCTCTCCCAGTTCTCCCTCGTCGTACAGCCGCTTGATCGTCTTGCAGATGGGATTGAACCGCGCGCTCTGCCCGACCATGAATTTCGACGAAGGTTTCGTGTCGGCCGTCCGCACGATCCGCTCGCAGTCTTCCAAAGTGGTTGCCAGGGGTTTCTCACAGATTACGTGCTTGCCCGCTTCGAGTGCCGCAACCGCCTGATCGGCGTGCGCGTAGTTGGGGCTGCACAGGGAGATGATATCGATATCGTCGCGTTCCAGCATCGACTCGAAGGTCGGGGCAAACAGGTCCATCGAGCCCGGAAAGAGGTCCAGCCTGCTCACGCTCGGCGCCCAGGCCGCCCGCACATCGGCATCCGGATTCTCGTCAAACGCCTTGAAATGTTCCCGTCCCGCGTGTCCGATCCCCACGATCCCAACGCCCGGTTTTTTCATTGCAAGACCTCCCCGGCGGGTTCCGCGGTCCGGCAGCAGTACCGCCGCGTTTCTTCCCGCGCCGACATCCGGATCACCTTTCAGCCTCATCCAGCAATGCCAGAAGATTGGCCCCTTCGATTCGCTCCCGGTCCGCGTCGTTCAGGAACGGCATCTTCGAAAACAGGTCGTACGTCTGCGGGAACGTCAGGCAGTCCAGGCAGGGTGAATAGTCCGACGCCCAGAGCAGACGCTCGACGCCGTAGGCATCCAACAGGGCCTCCACGTAGGGCCACGCCGCGCGGTGCGGATAGTCGTGGCCCGGATCGGTCAATGCGTAAAATCCGCTCAGCTTCACCTGCGTATGCGGAAATCCGGCAAGCGCCAGTACGCTGGCCATCGCCTCTCTTGCACCGGAGGCGCCGGGCGCTTCGGCCTGTTTTGGGGGCAGACCCAGGTGGGACACGACGAGGCGCAACTCAGGATGGCGCGTGAGGACCTCCTGCCAGGCATTCCAGTCGTCCCCCTTTGAATTCACGCTCACGAGCCAGCGCTTCGAGACCAGCCAGGCCCAGACCTCGTCCGATATGCTCAGGAGCGCGTCCACGCGCTCCTGACCGAATATGTAAAAGCTCACGCCTACGAATCCGTCTGCCTGCAATCGCGTCAACTCGTTCGTCGTTGGCGGTTCGGCGGCATCGAAATAGGCCGCGGGATGGACCCAGTCGTATTCGGCCACCATTTGCGTGAGATAGCGGGTATTCTCCGCCGCCCATGGAACGTCCGCGTATCCCACGATCAGCGCTGCCGTCACCCCGTGGTCCCTGGCCAGCGATGCGTAGACGACGGCTTCATCCACGGGCCGGTTCAGCCGCTTCATAAACGAATCCTGGTAGCCTCCCTCGAACAGATGAATATGCGCATCGGCTCGTTCGGACATCGTTCGCTTCCTCCGTGGTTTTGGGGCTTACAGTAAGACTGCGCCGCAAACTGCCAGTTTGCGCTACCCGGTCGCGCATCCGCGGCGCCGTTACTCCCATTGTAGTTCAACCGCCAGAAATTCCCGGTCGCCGGGCATCTTGACGGGCATCCGGACGATCTGCCCGTCAACCGCCGCAGAGACCATCATATCCTCGCCGGAGAAAATATCCACCAGCGTCGTGGCCGCCGCACCTTCCGGTACCCACATCTCCAGATTGGTCTCGTATGCCAGACCGAGATAGTTGAAAATCAGGCAGACGAGACACCCGTCCCCAAGCATCGGAAACATCTCCATCGTAGGCACGTCCCGCCGGTCCCACGGGCGAAGGTCTCCATAGTCGTTCCTGGGAGGATAGGGCCAGAGCCTGGCCGCGGGCGCTTCCGCGGACAACCAGGACAGCGCGTTCCTCAGCAGCGTCATCCCGCCCGTGGGCGTCCGGACCGCTCCGTGATCGCCGGGTTCCACGTAGTTGAACAGGGGCGTTCCAGCCAGCCAGACCTCCCGACCGCCCGAGGACTCGTGCGCAATGAGCGCCGGACGACCTTCAATTTCGGCAATCGTTTCTCCCGCCAGGCCCGGTTCCAGGAATGCCGATCCCAGCATTATTGGCGTATCGATACCCTCGAGCAGCGGGTGACCGGAGACGACCGGCGTCAATTCCGAAAGCCCCGCCTCGGCGCCGGAAGGCGGCGGAAAAGCGCCTTCGCCGGACCAGTCTCCGGACGGCGTCCTGCCCACCCGGAGCAATCCGTTGCCACCCTTCGCATGCGCGTTCAGTACGTCGCACTGTTCTCGCGTCAGACAGTGGGTCTCCGGCAGAATCACAGGGCCGCTCAGCGCGTCTTCCGCGTCGGCAAGCCGCCCGTCGAAAACCCATCGCCATGGCAGCCCCACCTGGTTCATCACGTCCGGCCATATGGTCAGGACCTCGCGTCCCCACCGTTTATCCGGATACCCGTAGATTTCCGTCTGGGAGGGCTTGATCAACGTGGCGGCGCTATAGGGGCGGGTCTTCTCAAAACAGGGAATCAGCCGCGAGGCCTCTTTCAGCCCGTCGTAGTAACCCGGAATGATCTGGCAAAGATCGAACGTATAGGGCGAGATATTCTCCGCGCCCAGCGCAAAGGGAACGGATCCCGCCATGAACCCGTCACGGCGCGTCATCTCCAGACTCCCGGACGGCGGCATGAAACCCTGGGGATAGATGAACAGGGAACGGCCCACGGTCGCACCGGCCAGCGCGCGCGTCGCCTCCGCCTGGATGCGGCGCATGGGACGATAGGTAAAATGGGAATAGTGAATGTGGTGGTACGGGTCGGTGCACAGTACGTCCATCGCTTCCGCGTCGCGGGACAGATCGATGCCGGACAGCCAGGGGTTGTCGTTAAAGGTCACCACCTTCGGCGAATGCTGGATGCCCACGACGACGTCGGGCCGCACCTTCTTGATTTCCTCGCGAAAATAGGCGTGAACGGCGGTCCAGGCCTCCATCCGGTGCTGCACCCACCGCCACCAGGCCGGAGACGTCCAATCGACCTCCCGGGGCGGCGGTTCGCCGGAATCGCGTTCGTATTCCGCAATACAGTGGTCGCAATAGCAGCCCACGTCTCCGTTCGAGAATCCGATTTCCGCCTCGTCGTTCAGATGAATTTCCCGCAGCGACGGCATCCCGATCACCTTGTGAATCAGATCCACGTATTCGGCCTTGTTTTCGGGTTGGAACGGGCACAGCCACCGGGTCCTCACGATGTTGTCGCTGTCCAGGGCCGTACCGCTTCCACCAATGCACACCAGGCTGCGTTCGGGGTGGGTCCGCAGGAAGGTCTCACGGTATTTCATGTATCCCGTAAACACGATCACGCCCAGCCCGAATTCCCCGGCCCACGCCGCCAACCGGGACACCTTTTCCCAGACGTATCCCTGCCCGGTGAATTTGTCGTCGTCGGGCTTCAGCCCCAGTCCGATGTCGGTAAATCCCTCCTCACCGACCCATTTCACGTAGTCCCGGGAATAGCTCGCCTTCTCAAAGTGCAGCATCGCGGTCCTTCGAATGGTCCTTTTCATCCGTACCCCTTCGGTATTATTCACCCCAATTCAAAAAAAACAGCAACCCGGCAATGCGACGAAAACCCCTGAAACGGAGCGTAACGGTCGTCAAGAAGGACATGCTTTCCGTTCACGTCCAGTGACCTGGTGAATCCTGGTAATCAGCCGTTAAATCGCCTTTATCTACTTACATATATCCGGTTTTACTTCCCCGAAGAATCACGAATCAAGGTTAACCTCAATTCGAAAAAAACAGCAACTCGGCAACGAGGCGAAAACCCCTGAAACGAAGTGAAACGTTCGTCAAAGAGGACATTCTTTCAGTTCACGTCCAGTGACCTGGTGTATCCTGGTAATCCAAAGTTAAATCGCCTTTATCCACTTGCATATATTCGGTTTTACTTCCCCGAAGAATTTCGCATCAAGGTTAAAGGGTTGTCTTTTCAACGCGGACGGGAATGGCGCTGGTCCAGGCCCGGCGCCCGTATTCGTCCTCCACACAAGCGAATACCCAGTCCCGCATGCGGTAACCGTCCACGGTCAGGTCCACCTCGAACCGTTTCGAAGGCGCCTCAGCCAGGACGCTGCGGACGCCGAAACCCTTCGAACGGATGTGACACGCCGTGCATGGGCTGCATTCCACCACGACCGCGCCCCGCGTCTCAATGCGGAAACCGTGAATCTCAGGCCCCTCGCTGGCGTAGGTCCGGTGTGCCCGAATTCCCTCCAGAATGCCCTCGACCCCCGGCCGCCGCGCGAGCACTCCGGTCCAGGTCCGGCCCGTTACGTCCGCGTCCTTCAGCACAATGGCATCGTCCACGCCAATTGCGGCCAGGCGGACCCCGGCGTTAATGAGCATCTGCCAGAGTTCCTCGGAACGCTCCTTGCCGTTGATCTGCCAGGTCAGCCGGTTGCTCACCTCCAGGCCGACGACGCCGGACTTTGCCAGGGCAAAGGCTTTCTCCCAGGAATAGTCGCTCCAGGCGGGGTGGGCCATTACCGCCAGCCCGCCCTGCGCCGCGGTGTCCCGAACCAGGCGGGAGACGTCTTCTACCGTGCCGTCCAGCGGCCGGGGCAGATGCCGCAGGCCCAGACAGATAATGTGGGTCAGATCGTCCCCGTCGGGGCAGAAAACTTCTGCTCCGGGCACGGTTACGAAGGCTTCCGTTGTATCCGGCATGGGCGTGATGCTGAGATAGTCGGTTGTCGCAAGAAAATCGAAGCCCAGGTTCCTGTAGTGCTCGCAAACTTCGCGGGACTCGCCCATCTGCGCCACGTGGGAATGCAGGCCGCCCCGTAGCCACCGGCCCCCGCCGTCGAACTGGTTTTCGACCTCAAGTTTCAGCCGGATGGGACCCCGCTTGTCCCGGCCGTCGATCTCGATTGTCTTCATCTTCAGCCCCAAATCGAAGGCGCCTGCCGGCACATCAAAATGAGAATGCCTTCCGAAGCGGCGCCGTCCTTTCCGCACTGTCGTACCATCCCTGGGCCGCGTAATCGCTCATATGGAGATAGCACCTGATCTTGACCTCCGACGCTCCTTCCTTGAACGTCAGCAGCCTGCTCATCGAAATGTTCCTTTTGCCGTGATATCGGGAAATTGCCCCCACGTTGACAAAGGTCGCCCCCCATTTCCGCTCCACGTGTGACCGCCCGCCGTGGGTGTCGTCCGGATTCGTATGCGTGTGACCGCCCAGCCAGAGGTCGATCGCCCCCGGATGCGCTTCAAGGCAGGATTCGAATGCCCCGGCATCCGGCGTTCCCCCTACGAAATAGAGGTAGGACGCGCCGATGGGCGCGCCGTCTTCGAACCGGCCGTGATATCCGCCGTCCACGCCCTCCCAGGGTCCGGACGCCACCGTTGTGTTTTTCAACACATGGTGGTGCGTCGTTACAATGATCTTGTCCTGGTTCGCTTCTACTTTCTCTTTCCACCATTCGAATGTCTCCCGCGTCACCGCGCCAGCCGGAAACCCGCCTCTGGCGGCCCGCCCCACCGGCGGACCGCCGTCGTTCCGGTCTCCCATCGCCAGAAACAGGATATTCCCAACCTGGAACGAATACCGCTCCCAGGTACCCTTGATCGGATACGGCCGCCTGCCGGCGTGGACGTTTGAATATCCGGTATTCTCACCTGTCGGGTCCACCCATTTCCGGAACCACCACTGGCACGGCTCGTCCGGTCCGCTGGCGTCGTGGTTGCCCACGATATTGTAGAAGTCTTCGCGGGGATGAAGGGTCGACACGCTGTACTGCCGGACGACCTCTTCCCCTTCCTCGTCGCCCGGCGGCGTCTGCGACCCCGACAGGTCGCCGATATCCAGCATGATATCCCACTCGAACGGGGGCCCGCCCGCCGCACCGCCCTTTTCGGCCTGCATGATCGCCTCGGCCAGGCTCCGGCGATTGCCCGCCGCGAGGTCTGTCCCCACGTGGGCGTCTCCTCCCGCCCACAGCCTGAACGTCTTTCCGCGCATGCTTTACCTCACTTCGCGGTGTAGTTCGTTGTCAGGAGACACCCATCCCCGTGCATGGCGAGCAACGCCAGCCTCGCCATGCCGTGAAGCAGATCCCCCGGAACCATCTGGGACTCGTACCAATCGATACCTGCCGCGCCCCTCACGAGATCACCGTCCATATAAACCGGAATCAGCGACCGGGCCGTCTCCAGACCCCGTTCCAGCCAATCGGTGTCACCTGTCAGATCGTAAAGGTCGGCCAGCAGTTCGATCGCCAGCCCGGCATCCATCGCCGGGACCGGTACGCCTTCGGGGAAGGGGGATTTCAGATACCGGCGCCCGGCATTTTCCGCCCAGTTCAGCAGCCGTTCGTCCTCCGTCATCCTGTAGATGCACAGGGCGATCAGCGCCACGTAAGCCAGCGGCCAGTTCCCATAGATGCTTCCCCAGACGGGGTTCGTGCTCACCACTTCATTCGTCTCGCGCCGGCATGCTGCCACGAAGACGCCCGCGTCCGGATCGTGAGGGGCCGACAGAAAGCCTTCGATATACACACCGGCTCGCCTCCGCATAAGGTCGATCAGCTCCGGCGCATTTCCATTGAGCAGTTCAGCGGCCTCCAGCAGGCTGGCCGCGAGTGAAACCGTCTGTGGGGGCGTGTTCACGTTGTGCATCCGCGCCGACGCTTCAGGACACCTCGTCTTGGACAGCAGCAGGCCGGCGGCGTCCCGGTGGGGCCACCAGTAATCCAGCATGATCCGGATCTGATTCAGAAAATCCCCGCGTTTCGACTTCGCGTGGGCGAACGCCCAGTCCAGGATGTAAAACCCGCCGTGACGGGGAAAATCCGTGGACTCCGGCCCGCGCTCAAGGCGCTCATTGCGCTCGATGTGGGCGTGACGGATGTATTCCCTGGGCACCCCGTCCTTATAGTGATAGTCCAGCCCTTCGGCAAACCGCTCGACGCACCCGGGGTTGAATGCATACAGCTTTTCCCACAGCCAGACGGGCGCCTGCCGCAGATGGTCGTGCAGCGTGGTGCGGGGCTCCTTTTTCGGATCGCCCAGGCGATGGCTGTCGCCCACCCGGTCCTCTAAAAGGTGCCAGTACGCGTGCTCGCCCCACGGAAACAGGCCGGTAACCGTATCGGTGCAATGGGTCGCGAACCGGCGGAGGTACCGGTCAGCCGCTTCCCGAAAACCGCCGCGGTCCAGGGCGTACATGATCTTGAGCACGTGCTGGTCGTGCATGAGATTGCTGCCAGGGAAGGCGCGGTCTCCCATGCGCTGTCCGTGAATCGGCGGGGG
>LXNJ01000869.1_pt1 | contig 19339 bp, 18 predicted proteins | sample 809081 | NCBI WGS metagenome assembly LXNJ01 (sample SAMN04870510, study PRJNA318959) | sponge metagenome | biome: sponge; feature: marine sponge reef; material: water | host: Petrosia ficiformis | place: Greece: Milos, Mediterranean Sea | collected 2013-05-29 | depth 5-7 m
GGGGCTTGGCGACGGGGCGCCTCGGGCGACGGGGCGCCCCGGTTCCGGGGTGGGTGAGCGGGGGTGCCCCCGGTGGGATTCGAACCCACGATCTGCGGATTAAAAGTCCGATGCCTTGCCGGGCTTGGCTACGGGGGCTCCTCGATTATCGCAGTTGGGAGCGCTCCGCCCACCCGACCGGGGTGCCGCCGGGACCGCTGTGTCGGCCCGGTCAGGGTGCGCCGGCCCCGCGGCCCGCCTCGACCGCCTGCGAGCTGTGCTTCTCGGCGTCGCCGACGGTGACCGCCTCGCCGACGGTCACCGCGTCGTCGGTGACGGTCACCCAGCGCCCCGAGAGGTTCGGCATGGGAGCCATCGGCAAGCCGGACCGGATGGTGAGGTTGCTGATGACCCCGCCGTGGGTGATGACCAGTAGCTCCGGGGTACCCCGGCAGTTCGCCAGCGCAGCCAGGTCGATCAGGGCGGCATCCACTCGAGGCGCCAGCAACTCGTCCGTCTCGTACTCGTCGGGACGCCGGCCGCCGGCCAGATAGCCCGGCCAATCCCGCTCGATCTCGTCGACGGTCAATCCCTGCCACGGTCCCGCGTACCGCTCGCGCAGGCGCGGTTCTTCGGTGATCGTCTTGATGCCGGCACTCGCCGCGATGATCTCGGCGGACTGGCGGGCACGCCGCAGGTCCGAGCTCACGAGCATCTCGAAGCGCGCCAGCAGCGGGCCGGCTTCGGCCGCGTGGCGCCGGCCGCGCTCGGTGAGCGGGGTGTCGGCCTGGCCCTGCCAGCGCCCCTCGGCGTTCCATTCGCTCTCGGCGTGTCGCAGGAGCAGGAGTCGGGCCACGACGGGCGACGATACCGGCGAGCCGCCCGCTCCGGCGGTGCCACGGGCGGCGGCGACTTCTACGCTCATGGTGTGCCGACCCTGCGACTCTTCGCTTCCGTGCGCCAGGCCGCCGGTGTGGCCACGGCGACCATCGGGGGTGCCACGGTGGGCGACGTGCTGGCCGCTGCCTCCGAACGGTTCGGGCCGGCCTTCGAGGAGCAGCTGCAGTCCTGCCGGATCTGGCGGAACGGCGAGCCCGCCGCGCTCGCGGACCCCGTTGGGGACGACGACGAGATCGCCGCGCTGCCGCCGGTCTCCGGCGGTGCCGGCGGCAGCGGCCGCCTTGCCGTCATCTCCATGCACACGTCCCCGCTGGTCCAGCCGGGCTCCGGCGACAGCGGCGGGATGAACGTCTACGTGCGCGAACTCTCGGCTGCGCTCGCCCATCGCCAACTGGAGTGCTCGGTGTACGTGCGCCGGTTCCGCCACGATCTGCCGCCGGAGGTGCACGTGGAGCCCGGCGTGCGGGTCGTGCACGTCCCCGCAGGCCCTGCCGACCTGCCGAAGGAGCAGCTCGCCGCCGCGCTGGACGACTTCACCGACGGCGTTCTGGCGGACATCCGGCGTCAGGGCGGGGTCGCTGCCATCCACGCCCACTACTGGCTGTCCGGCGTCGCCGGGCATCGGATCAAGCACGCCCTGGACCGGCCCCTCGTCACGACGTTCCACACGCTGGCGAAGGTCAAGGAGGTGCTGGGCGAAGTGGAGTCGCCGGGACGCGCCCGCGCCGAGGAGGAGGTGGTGGCCTGCTCGGACGTGATCTGCGCCGCGGGACCGACGGAGGCCGAGCAACTCGTCCGCCTGTACGGCGCGCCCGCCGACCGGGTCGAGATCGTCGCTCCGGGCGTCGAGCACGCCCTGTTCTCGCCCGGCGACCCCGACGGCGCCCGGACGGCACTGGACCTCGGTCCCGGACCGGTCCTGCTGTTCGTCGGGCGGGTCCAGCCGCTGAAGGGACTCGATCTTGCGGTCGAGACACTGGGCGCTCTCGCGAGCCGCCGCGCCCAACTGCTCGTCGTCGGGGGCCCCAGCGGGCGGCAGGGCCGGGCCGAACTGGCGCGGGTCCGGCGCTTGGTGGCCGACGCCGGGCTGGGCGATCGCGTGCGCTTCGTGGCCCCCCAGCCGCACCATCGGCTTGCGACCTACTACCGGGCCGCGGACGTGGTGCTGGTGCCGAGCCGCAGCGAGTCCTTCGGCCTGGTGGCGCTGGAGGCGGCGGCGTGCGGCGCCCCGGTGGTGGCGGCCGAGGTGGGCGGCCTCAAAGCACTCGTGCGGCACGGGCGCACGGGCTACCTCGTGGCAGACCGAGACCGTGCCACGTGGGCGCGCCGCACCGAGGAGATCCTGGATGATCCGCTCACGGCCGCGGCGATGGCCCTGGAAGCGGCCACCCGCGCCAGGGAGTATTCCTGGGAGGCCACCGCCGAGTTGCTGTCCGGCTGCTACCGCGGCCTGCGCCGCCGCCGCCTCGTGGAGTGCGTTGCCTGATGGGCTTCCGGCCGGCATCGCCTGCCGAACTCGACGAGATGGAGCGGGGGATCGATGCCTGGGCGGCCCGGCAGCTGGCCGAGGACAACTGCGTGGCCTCCGTCGAGCGGGCCGAGGCGCCGCTGCGCCGCTGGTACATCCGCGTGCTCGGCGAGGAGAAGGCCGTCTTCTCGATCTGGCTGACCCTGCAGCAGCGCTCGCTGCACTTCGAGACCTACTTCGTGCCCGCTCCGGAGGAGAACCACGAGCGGCTCTACGAGTACTGCCTGCGGCGCAACCTCCGGTTGCGGGGCGCGCGCTTCGCCATCGGGGCCGAGGACGCCGTCTTCCTGGTGGGTGAGGTGGATGCCTTCGACGCCGACGACGACCGGCTCGACCGCATCCTGGGCACGCTCTACGAGGCCACCGAGCAGCACTTCCGTCCGGCGATGCGCATCGGCTACGCCTCCCGCTTCCGCGGTTGAGCCCGGCGCAGGTTCGTGGGCGCCGAGCCGGCCGGCGAACCTGATGACTTGAAACATCACATTATCTCAAGAGACTCCTTGACTTAGTAGTGATATTTTCCTATATTTCCATATACGCCACCACAGAGGGGTGTCGGACCGGCTCTATCGGGGAAGCGGCCGGCCCGGCGCCCCTCGCCTTTCCGGGCCCCCCGGCGGCCGGGCTAGGGTGCAGACGTGGGCTTCCGGCTGCAGTTCATCGGCGGCGGCAAGATGGGCGAGGCGCTCCTGGGGGGGCTCTGCGCCGGGGGCTGGGCGCAGCCCGGCGAGTTGGCGGTGGTGGAGACCTTCGCGGCGCGCCGTGACGAACTGGCCGGCCGCTACCCCCGGACGCTCGTGAGCGACGTGGCGCAACGGGGCGTCGATGCGGTCCTGGCCGTCAAGCCCAACGACATCGAGGCCGCCGCCGGCGGGCTGCGCGGCCTGGGCGTGCCCCGGGTGCTGTCGATCGCCGCCGGTGTGCGCACGCGTTCCCTGGAGCACTTGCTGGGCGCCGGCACGCGGGTGGTCCGCGCCATGCCCAACACGCCGGCACTCGTGGGCGCCGGCGTCTCGGCGGTGGCCCCCGGTGCCTCGGCCACCGACGACGACGTGGCCTGGGCGGTCGACGTGCTCAGCAGCGTCGGCGCCACCGAGATCACCTCCGAGCAGCAGCTCGACGCCGTCACGGGACTCTCCGGCTCGGGTCCGGCCTACGTCTTCCTGGTGGCGGAGGCGCTCATCGCCGCAGGCGTGGCGGAGGGGCTGGCGCCCGGCATGGCGGACACCCTGGTGCGGGAGACCATCCGCGGCGCCGGCGAGTTGCTCGTGCGTGCCGACCGGCCTCCGGCCGGGCTACGGGCCGACGTCACGTCGCCCGGCGGCACCACCGCAGAGGGGTTGCGGGTTCTGGAGGAGGCAGGGATCCGCGACGCCTTCGCCGCAGCAGTCGCCGCCGCCACCCGACGCTCGCTGGAGTTGAGCGGCTCCTGAAAATCCCGCGCCCGGCAGCGCCCTGTGGCCACTGTGGCGTGCGGGCGATTTGTTCGGCGTGTTGCGCCTGCCTACTGTGTGCACTGCGGAGTAGGGGGAGCAATGGACAAGGCACAACAGCGGCCGCGGTTCATGACCGTGGCAGAAGTGGCGGAGTTGATGCGCGTCTCGACGATGACGGTGTATCGCCTCATCAAGGCCGGCGATCTTCCCGCCGTCCGGTTCGGCAAGTCGTACCGGCTCGACGAGGCCGACGTGGACCGTTACCTGGCGGGCCAGTACACCACAGCCGTCTGAGTCCCTGCGCTACCGCACGGTCTCGTTCCTCTCCGACTACGGGCTGGCCGACGAGTTCGTCGGCGTCGTCAAGTCGGTCATCCTCTCGATCGCTCCCGACGTCCGGATCGTCGACGTCACCCACGACATCGCCCGGTACGACATCCGCGGCGGCGGCCTCACCCTGGCGCGGGCTGCGCAGTACCTGAATCCCGGGGTCGTGCTGGCGGTGGTGGACCCCACCGTGGGCACCGACCGCCGGCCCATCGCCGTGGAGGTGGGCGGCGGGTCGTCGGTCCTCGTGGGTCCCGACAACGGGTTGCTGGCGCCCGCCGTGGGCCTCGTGGGCGGCGCCACACGGGTGGTGGAGCTGCGCAACGAGCAGTACCGGGCCGGCGGGGATGCCCGCACCTTCGACGGCCGCGACGTGTTCGGCCCCGCGGCCGGCCACCTGGCCGCCGGCGTGCCGCTGAGCGACCTGGGTCCGCTGATCGATCCCGCGGGCCTGGTGCCGGGGATCGTCGCCAACGCCGCGGTGCACCCGGACAGCGTCGAGGCGGAGGTCCTGTGGGTGGACCACTACGGCAACGTGCAGCTGAACGTGGGCCCCGAGGACTTGGCGCACCTGGAGGATCCCATGACCCTGCAGACGGCGGATGGGCGGCGGGCGGTGCGGCGGGCCGCCACCTACGCCGCCATCGCACCGGGCGAGGTGGGGGTCGTCGTCGATTCCTACGGGCTCGTGTCCCTGGCGCTGGATCGCCGCAACTGCGCGGCCGAACTCACGCTGGAACCGGGATCGGCGGTGACCCTCAGCCGGCACGATGGCACCGCCGGGGCCGGCGCGGCGGGCCGCGGCAGTACCGTGACGGTGCGTCTCGGCGACCGCACAGGAGGCACCCGATGAGACACGGCACCAGCATCGTGATCGCCATCCTGCTCGTGGCCGTGCTGGTGGCCGGCGTGCTGCAGATCTTCTTCCTGGCCCGCTGAACGCCCGGTCCGCCGCGGCGACGCGGCCGACGGGACACTTTGTGAATTAGAGAACTCTCACTAGCCTCACGCCATGCGCGTGGGCGGTTCGATGGGCGACGGCTACGACTCCATCCCCGCCGCCGCCGTGGCACGCCTGCCGATCTACCGGCGCGTCCTGCTGGAACTGCTGTCCACGCGGGTGACGACTGTGTCCTCGACGCGCCTGGCGACCCTGGCCGGTGTGAACGCCGCCAAGGTCCGCAAGGATCTCTCCTACCTCGGCTCGTTCGGCATCCGCGGCGTGGGCTACAACGTGGAGCACCTGCTCTACGAGGTGAGCCGGGAGCTGGGGCTCACGCACGACTGGCCCGTCCTCATCGCGGGTCTCGGCAACCTGGGCTCGGCGCTTGCCAACTACGGCGGTTTCGTGGAGAGGGGCTTCCCGGTGCGGGCTCTCGTGGACACGGATCCGGCGAAGGTCGGCGGGGAGCTGGCCGGTGTGCCGATCCGGCACCTGGACGAGTTGGAGGCGATCGTGGCCGAGAGCCGGATCGCCATCGGGATCGTGGCCACGCCGGCGCCGGTCGCACAGGACGTGGCCGACCGCCTGGTGGCCGCCGGTATCGGTTCGATCCTGAATTTCGCCCCCGTCGTCGTGACCACCGCGCCGGGAGTCAGGCTGCGCAACGTGGATCTGGCGGTGGAGTTGCAGGTGCTCAGCTTCTACCAGCGGCGTCACGTTCCGGCCGGTGCCGCTGACCTGCTGGAGCCGTCGGCGGTCTCGGGGCCGGTCTCGCGCCCCGCTGGCTAGATTGAGCGCGTGTCCGTCCTAGCCATCGGGCTGAACCATCGCTCCGCGCCGCTGGAGCTGCTGGAACGGCTCAGCACGCCGCATGCGCATCTCCCGAAGACGCTGGCCCGGCTGTCGGAACTGCCGAACGTCGACGAGGCGGTCGTGCTCGTGACGTGCAACCGCCTGGAGGTGTACGCCTGGGCGGAGAAGTTCCACTCGGCCTACGAGGACATCTTCGACCACCTCGCCGAGCAGGCCTCCGTGCCTGCGCCGGAGATGAGCGGCTCGGTCTACTCGCTGTACGGCGTGGACGCGGCCCGCCACCTGTACGCCGTGGTGAGCGGGCTGGATTCGGTGGTTCTCGGTGAGGCGGAGATCCAGGGCCAGGTGCGACGGGCCTGGCAGACCGCGGAGGCGGCCGGCACCGCCTCCGGCAACCTCAACCCTCTCTTCCGGCAGGCCCTCGGGGTCGGCCGGCGGATCCGGGCCGAGACCCGCCTGGGCCGGGAGCTGACGTCGGTCTCAGAGGCGGCGGTGGCGCTGGCCTCGGGCCGCCTCGGCGGCTTCGCCGGCCGCCGCATCGCCGTGCTGGGGGCCGGCGAGATGGGCGGCGGCATGGCGAAGGCCATCGCGCCTGTGCGGGGCGCGGAGCTGGTTCTGGCAAGCCGGTCGTGGCAGCGAGCACAGGACCTGGCACTCACGCTGGGGGCTCGCGCCGTTCACCTGGACGAGTTGGCGGCCGAACTCGTCGACGCCGACGTGCTGTTCACCTCCACGGCGGCCACCTCGCTGGTCCTGGACTTCGATGAGTTGGACAAGGTGATGGCGGAGCGAGGCGGGCAGGAGCTGCTCGTCGTCGACATCGCCGTACCCCGCGACGTGGATCCCGCCGCCGCGGCGATCGACGGCCTGGCGCTGTGCGACATGTCCGATGTGCGGGCCTTCGCCGTCGCCAATACCGGCCACACCGAGGCGGAGATCCGCAAGGCGTGGGGCATCGTGAACGCCGAGGCCGAGCGGCACGACGCCGGGGCCGCCGGGCGCGAGGTGGCACCGCTGATCGGCGAGTTCCGGCGCCGGATCTGCGACATCTCCCAGGCCGAGTTCGAACGCTTCGACTCCCGGCTCGCCTCGCTCGACGCGGCGCAGCGCCGGACGGTGGAGGCGCTGGTGCACGGCATCGTCAACAAGGTGCTGCACGAGCCCACCGTCCGCCTGAAGGATGCCGCCCCCGACGGTGGGAGCGACCATCTGGCCGGTGCTCTCCGCGAGCTCTTCGGCATCTGAGGGCGCTGCCTCCGGCCGCAGGCCGGCGCCGCGCCGGCTGCGCGCCGCCACGCGTTCCAGCCCCTTGGCGCTCTGGCAGACGGCGGCGATCGGCGGCCTGCTGGCGGGGGCTCATGCCGGGCTGCTCACCGAGGCCGTGGCGATCCGGACCCAGGGGGATCGCCTCGCCGAGGCCTCGCTCGCCGACATCGGCGGGAAGGGCGCTTTCGTCGGCGCCCTGCAGGCCGCAGTGCTGGACGGCCACGCCGACCTGGCGGTCCACTCGGCCAAGGATCTGCCGTCGGCCACGCCCGAGGGGCTCTGCATCGCCGCGATACCTTGCCGCGGCGAGGTGCGCGACGCCCTCGTCGGGTCGCGCCTGGCGGATTTGCCGCCTGGAGCCGTCGTGGCGACCGGTTCGGCACGCCGCCGCGTGCAACTGGCGGACCGGCGGCCCGATCTGCGCTTCGCCGACCTGCGCGGCAACGTCGACACCCGCCTGGCCAAGGCAGCGGGTTTCGACGCCATCGTGATGGCGCTGGTGGCGCTGGAGCGCCTCGGCCGGGAGCCCGCAGTGCTGGAGGCCCTGCCGGTGGATCTGATGGTGCCGCAGGTGGGTCAGGGCGCTGTGGCGGTGGAGTGCCGAGCGGGCGACACCGAACTGCGCGAGCTGCTGTCGGCCATCGAGGATCCCCGCACGCGCCGCTGCGTGGACGCCGAACGGGCCTTCCTGGCCGCCCTCGGCGGTGACTGCACCGTGCCCGCCGGCGCGCACGCCCGCCTCGCCGGCGCGGCGGTGCGTGTGCGCGGCGTGCTGGCTCCTTCGGTGGGTGATCCCCTGCGGCGGGCCGAGATCAGCGACGAGAACGCCACCCGGGCCGGCCGGCGCCTCGCGGAGGCGCTGCTTGCCGGGGCAGCCTGAGCGGCTGGCGATGACCGCTGTGGCCACAGACGATCGGTTGCCCCTCTCGGGACGGCGGGTGCTGGTGGTGCGGCCCGCCGCACAGGGTGCCGCCAGTGCGGAGATCCTGCGGGCCGCGGGGGCCGAGCCGGTGCTGGTGCCTCTCATCGAGCTGAGGCCGCCCGATGACGGCGGGGCTGCGCTGGCAGATGCGGCGCGGCGGTTGGGGGAGTACGACTGGCTGATCTGCACGTCGGCCAACGGCGCCGATCGCCTGCTGCAGGCTCTCGGCGATGCCGCCGTGCCCGGTCTGCGGGTTGCCGCCATCGGGCCGGCCACCGCCGCGGCCCTCGCCGCGGGCGGCATGACGGTGTCGCTCGTACCCCGGCAGTACGTGGCGGAGGGTCTGCTGGAGGTCTTCGCCCCGCTGGCAGGCGGCGACGGCCGGGTGCTCCTCGTCCGGGCTGCCGTCGCCCGTGACGTGCTGCCCGACGGTCTGCGCGCCATGGGCTGGTCCGTCGACGTCGTGGCCGCCTACCAGGCGGAGCCCCGGATGCTGGATGCCGGCGAGCACGCCGCGGCCGCCGGCTGCGACACCGTCGTCTTCACCTCCCCCTCGGTCGTGGAGGCGTTCTGCGACCAACCCCGGCCGCTGCCGGTGCCCCCGACGGTGGCCGCCATCGGACCCGTCACAGCCGCGGCCGCCCGGCGTCGTGGCCTGCCCGTGCATGTCGAGGCCGCCGAGCACACCCTCGCGGGGATCGTGGCCGCACTCGGCGCCGATGCCGGCTAGGAGAGTGCCGGGCGGCGCAGCCGCCTCCCCCTCCCTCGAGGTGGTCCGCCGGCCGGCCCGGTCGGACTCAACACCACCCGGAGACCCGGACAGTATGAGCGTCATTCCGGCGAAGGCCGGAGTCCAGCGGCTGCAACAAGCCGACAGTGCCCGCCGTGGACGTCGTCCCGGCAAGTGCCGGGGCGTTCGTAGACTCCCGCCGTGACCTTCCCCACGCACCGGCCCCGTCGCCTCCGTCGCAACGCGGCTCTGCGGCGGCTCGTGGCCGAGACCGCGTTGCGCACCGACGACTTGGTGGCCCCCCTGTTCGTGCGGGAGGGCATCGGAGAGCCGCAGCCGGTGCCGTCGCTGCCCGGTGTCGCCCAGCACACCGTCGCCTCGCTGCGCCGGGAGGTTCGCCGCCTCCGCGACCTGGGCGTCCCGGGGGTGATCCTCTTCGGTGTGCCGGCCCGCAAGGACGCCGAGGGATCGGAGGCCTGGAACCCCGACGGCATCGTGCAGATGGCCCTGGCCGAGTTGCGCGGCGAGGTGGGCGATGACGTGGTGCTGATGGCCGACCTCTGCGTGGACGAGTACACCGATCACGGGCACTGCGGCATCCTGGCCCCCGACGGATCGGTGGACAACGACGCCACCTTGGCCGTCTACCGGCAGGCCGCCGTGGCCCAGGCCACCGCCGGCGCCCACGTGTGCGCCCCCAGCGGGATGATGGACGGGCAGGTGGCGGCGATCCGCAGCGCCCTCGACGCCGCCGGGCACGAGTCCGTGGCCGTCCTGGCCTATGCCGCCAAGTACGCCTCGGCGCTATACGGACCTTTCCGCGACGCGGTGGACGTGACGATCCGCAGCGGTGACCGCAAGGGCTACCAGCAGGACTGGCGCAACGCCCGCGAGGCGCTGACCGAGGTTCACGCCGACATCGCCGAAGGGGCCGACATGGTGATGGTCAAGCCGGCGGTCACGTACCTGGACGTCATTGCCCGCACCCGCGCCGCCGTGAACGTGCCGCTCGGCGCCTACCACGTCTCCGGTGAGTACGCCATGATCGCCGCCGCCCATCGGCAGGGCTGGATCGACGGCCCGGCGGTTGCGCTGGAGCAGATGACCGCCGTCAAGCGGGCGGGCGCCGATTTCATCCTCACCTACTTCGCCGCCGAGCTGGCCGAGGCGCTCGGTGGCTGAGCGTCCGCCTGCCGCCGGCGACGCCGCGGTGGGCAACGCTCAACTGTTCGAGCAGGCCTGCGAGGTGCTCCCCGGCGGGGTGAACTCGCCGGTGCGGGCATTCGGCTCCGTGGGCGGCACGCCGTACTTCGTGGACCGGGGCCGCGGCGCCCACGTCTGGGACGTCGAAGGCAATCGCTACATCGACTACGTCCACAGCTACGGCCCCGGCATTCTGGGCCACGCCCCGTTCACTCTGGTCAAGGCGGTTGCCGCGGCCGCCGCTGACGGCACCAGCTACGGCGCCCCGACCGAGCGCGAAGTGCGCCTGGCCGGCGAGATGTGCGCCCGCGTGCCCGGACTCCAGATGGTCCGGCTGGTCTCCAGCGGCACCGAGGCCGCCATGTCCGCGGTGCGCCTGGCGCGCGGCGCAACCGGGCGCAGCAAGATCATCAAGTTCGCCGGCTGCTACCACGGTCACTCGGACGCCCTGCTGGCGGCGGGCGGCAGCGGCGTGGCCAACCAGGGGCTCAGCGGCTGCGACGGCGTGACTCCCGGCGCGGTGGCCGACACGGTGGTGGCGCCCTACAACGTGGTGCCGCAGGTCGACGACGCCACCGCGGCGGTGCTCGTGGAGCCGGTGGCCGCCAACATGGGCCTGGTGGCACCCGTGCCGGGCTTCCTCGAGGGACTGCGGGCGGCCTGCGACCGGGCCGGGGCGTTGCTGGTCTTCGACGAGGTGATCACGGGCTTCCGGCTGGCCCGCGGCGGGGCCACGGAGTTCTACGGGGTACGGCCCGACCTGTGGTGTTTCGGCAAGGTCATCGGCGGTGGGCTGCCGGTGGGCGCCTTCGGCGGCAGTCGCGAGCTGATGCGCCACCTGGCCCCGCTCGGCGGCGTTTACCAGGCCGGCACGCTCTCGGGGAACCCGCTGGCCACCGCGGCCGGCCTCGCCACGCTCGCGGCCCTCGACGCCGCCGCCTACGAGCGCCTCGAAGCGATCGCCGTGCGGCTTGCCGCCGGGCTGGAGGAGGCGTTCAACTCGGCGGTGGTGCCCGCGGTGGTGCCGCGGGTCGGCTCGCTGCTTGGCCTCTTCTTCGGCGGCGAGGCGCCGCAGAACTTCGACGAGGCCGCCGCATCGGTGGCGAGAGGCCTGTACGCGCCGTTCTTCGGTGCAATGCTGCGCCGCGGTGTTGCGCTGGCCCCCGGCCCCTACGAGGCCATCTTCGTCAGCCTCGCCCACAGCGACGCCGACATCGACGCCACCATCACAGCCGCCACCGAAGCCGCCACCGAAGCCGCCACCGAAGCCGCCACCGAAGTCGCTTAGCCCGGCCTGTGGCGGTCCGGGCGGGGGTCCGGGGTGCCGCTCTGCTCCTCCACGTAGGCGAAAGTCGTCGCAGTTCGACTCCCCGACCCCTCGCCCTCGGTGGCTTGTGGCGAGCCGGATCAGTGGGTCTCGCGGGACATCCGCACCATGGCCTCGCTGGCCTCCCACAGCCTGGCCCCGTTGTGCGGATCCGCTGCATCCGGCGAGACCTGCTTCCGGTGCATCATGTGCAGGTACATCCCGGTGGAGCTCCCGGCCTCCTCTGCACAGCAGAGGTGGACGACGGGGCCGATCGCCTCCTCCGGAGACTGGAAGAACCGCCGCAACCAGGCGTTGACGATCGGCCTCAGCAGCGTGGGCGCGCCCTTGACGATGTTCGTGGCGACCCCTCCCGGGCACAGCGCGTGCACCGCCACGTCGACCGAATCGCCGGGGTTCAGGCGGCGGGAGAGCTCGGTCGCGAACGTGCAGAGGACCAGCTTGCTGCCGGCGTAGCGCCGCATGCTCTCCCCCATCCCGTATTCCGTGTACGCCCCGAAGCGGTCGAAATCGATGGCCTCGGCGGACCTGTGTGAGTCCGAAGCCACGAAGATGATCCGCGGGGTCTCGCCGGCCCGGCTGGACGGACGTATGACGCCGTCCTGCAGCCAGCGGTGGATCATCACCCGCGATGTCAGGAAGTGAACCGCGAACATGACGTCGTATCCCTGCGGCGTCCGCGTCGACCGGGGCGCCATGAGCCCGGCGTTCATGAGCGCGATGTCGATGCGGCGGCCGCGCCGCTGCAGTTCGTCGCAGCAGCGATGCACCGAGCGAAGATCCGACAGGTCAACCTCGATCAGCTCCACGGCATCGGATCCGGAAAGTCGCCTGATCTCGTCGCAGGTTCCGTCATGCCCCGGCCGGCAGGCCAGGATCATGTTCCCGCCGCGCCGTGCGAGCTCGATCGCGGCGGCCCGACCCAGTCCGCTGTTGGCCCCGGTCACCAGGCAGGTTCTGCCGTCGATCCGCACCTCCTCCGGAAGAGGGTCGATGCTTGGGGTCCGCAGATCCCGGAGGTCGCGGGTCGCCTTGGTCATGGCGTTGAACACGTTGCCGCGGCCCGTCCTCCGGGCTTGTGGTGTCACGGCGAAGAGTGTCCCGGGGGCCGACGGTGGTTCGGGCTCAGTGGCCTGCTGCGGGTCTATTCGAACGGGATGGCATAGTGCTCGCGGTAGCCCGCGAAGGCCTCGTCCACGTCGTGCTCGCTCAAGCCGAAATCGCCCAGCCGGTAGACGTGTTTCCCGAAACGGTTCTGCGGGTTCGCCTGCATGCACTGTGCGGCCCGGCGCTCGGCCACGTCGTCGAACGGGATCCCGGCCTGCTCGCAGATGCGCCGGAGTTCGGTGTTCGGGTCCCTGATCAGGTCGTAGTACGAGACGTCGACGAAGCGGCCGGCGCCGGTCCCCGTCCGGACCTGCATCGATCGTTGAACCATCCTGCGGGTCTTGCGGAACCAGTGTTCGCCGATCTCGATCGGATCGACCTGATCGCTGAGAATGCCGCGGGCGTGGGCAACCAGGCTGCAGAACGAGGGGACCGTCTTGCGCGGATCACGGTGGGTCTGCACGATCGTGGCGTTGGGGAACACGCGCCGGAACGCGTCGAGGTGTTCCATGTGCTGGGGGGTCTTGAGTACCCAGGTGCGACCGGGGCGCTGCCAGCAGAGGACCTTCAGGACCCGGTGGAGGTACTCGTAGGTCCACGTGTGATCCTGCCCCTCCAGCCAGCGGGAATAGCTCGGCACGGACATGGTGGCCTCACCCGACTGGCTCATGAAGGTCAGATCGATCAGCAGGACCTCCTCCTCCGGTTCGGCATGATCGGTCGGATGGATCGCCTTGAAGTCGGGCGCCAGATAGGCGAACACCCGCTCGGCCAGAACTGCACGCCGTGCGCGGGCCCTCTCGCCGCGTTCAGGATGATCGATGGCCGGCACCGGGTTCAGGACCTCCGCCCCGGTGATTCCCCGGATATCGGGGTGGGAGTTCAGCAGGCGTTGCAGCAGGGTGGTGCCGGAGCGCTGCAGTCCCGCGATCAGGACGATCGTGCCGAGGTGGATCTCATGGATCTCCGGATGCCTGCGGAGCAGCTCCTGGATCCGCAACCGGTTCACCAGTGCGGCGCCGAGTCGCGTCTTCTGAATCTGCCGTCCGGTTGCGTTCAGCCGGGCTTCGTCGTTGATCGAGTCGACCAACGTGTGCAGGGCGCGGAGGTGTCCATCGGTGCCGAAGTCCGTCAACCCGGTCTTCCGCTGTGCCGAGTGGACGAGTGAATCGACATCGAGACGACCGGAGAGTCCACCGCGCCGACCCGTGTTCCCGATCCGGTTGAGGACCTTGACCGGCACAGGTCGGTAGGGGTTCGCATAGTCCGTCGAAGTCACGAGCCGCTCCTGGCAGCGATCGTCCGTTCCGTCGTCTTCGGCAGGCCGTCGAGCTTGACCAGCCGTGTCCGGGGTTGGGGATGCTCCTTCGCCTGCACCCACCGGAAACACATGGTGCCAGACGTGTGACCGGCAGTCTGGATCCAGTTGGGACGGCCGGGGTTCTCGTGCGCCACGATCAGGCGCACGGAGCCGTCGTCGGAGTAGTGGGCGAGGTGCTTGTTGGTGTGGATCCTGAAGTGACGGTAGTCCAGCGATTCCATCCAGTAGTTGTTCAGCTGGAAGTTCCAGTGCTCGCATTCCGGAGGGGTGACCTCGATCACCAGGGCCTCGTCGGCGGCGATCGCCCAGTGGCTGTGGTAGTAGGCGATGTTCGGGTCACCCCCGGCGGCCAGAGACACCTGCGGATCGAACATCGGCAGCTCGTTGCTGTGCTTCTGGAAGCCGCGGGTCCACTTGGCGAACAGCAGCGGCGCGCCGGCCACCAGCGCCGCCGCGTTCCGCAACCCCTCGTCCAGCGCCCTCGCCGTGAGGTGGGAGGCGCGACGCTCCGCCTCGGGGCAGTTGATGCGCTCGATGGTCAGCTCCGCCGGGGTTTCCGCGTTCCGGTCACCGAAGGTCTGGCGGACCACCAATGTCCCGGTTTCCGGCGTCATGGGCAGCCAGTTGCGGTCGTGGGGTTTGCAGCTCACCACGAGCTCGAAGCGACCCTCCCCGTCCATCTGGATCTGATCCGACTCGATGTACCCGGTGGGGGGGAGACCGCCCCCCCGGCCGTAGTTGCCGGACTGGGTCCCGAAGCTCAGGTAGGCGATGGTGTTGCGCCGTCCGCTGATCCGGTACTCGAAGTCCCCGTCCAGCGCGGCCGTCAGGTAGAAGTTGTCAGGATTGTCCGCGCCCAACTTGGTGGTCTCGTCGACGACGCGATGCAGCACGGGCGCACCGGCGTCGGCGTGTTCGATGAACGCCATCAGGCCGGCACGGGCCAGACGGCTCAAGTACCGGTATCCCTCCGCCTGGTTGAACGCATCCCGCGGCGCCCCCGGGAAGTTCAGTGCAGCCCCTGCCGCCTTCAACGCATCACAGAACTCGTTCCAGGACTCGCCGCTCACGACGCGCCGGGCGGCCACATCCTCCGGCGTCTTGCCGCGCAGCCTCCAGGCGAGCAGGGAGATCCTCCGGAACAGGCCGAGGAGACCGATTGCGAGCTTTCCCATGGCGAACATCTCCGGGTGGGCGGGGTCGCTCAGGCGCCGTTGGACGGGGTGCCCAGTTCGCCGGCCGGGGCTCGGACGAACCGCTCCTCGACGAGGCGGTTCAGGATCCGGTGGGCGTTGTCCCGCACAGAGTTCCGGACGGTGTCCAGGGTGAGCTCCGGGTTCTGCGGGGCCTCGTACGGATCGTCGATGCCCGTGAAGCCGGTGATCTCACCGCGGCGCGCCCTGGCGTACATGCCCTTGGAGTCGCGCGCTTCGCAGACCTCGAGGGGCGTGTCCACGAACACCTCGATGAATCGCTCGGAGCCGACCATGGCGCGCACCTCGTTGCGCGTGGCGCTGTAGGGGCTCACGGCCGCGCAGATCGCCACCCCGCCGTGACGGACTATCTCCGAGGCCACGAATCCGATCCGCAGGATGTTCGTGTCCCGGTCCTCCTTGGAGAAGCCGAGCCCCTTGGACAGGTGCGTTCGCACGACGTCACCGTCGAGCAGGGTCACCTGCCGCCCATGCTCCATGAGCAGGTCCGTGAGCACCTCGGCCGTCGTGGACTTCCCCGAGCCGCTGAGGCCGGTGAACCAGACGCAGGCGCCCTGGCGATGCTTCGGAGGATGGCTCTCGGCCAGGATGTCGGCAACCTCCGGCCTGGTGAACCAGCTTGGCAGCGCCCGCCCCTCGCCCAGATACTCCTCGCGGACCTGCGTCCCGGAGATCGAGGCCGTGGTTGCGCCGTCGGGCAGTGCCGTGACCTCCTCGTACCTGTCGTCGTCGGGCACGTACACCATCTCGTTGAACGTGACGGCCTTCACCCCGGTCTCGTCGCTGAACCGGTTCACGACCTCCTGGGCGTCGTAGGGGCCGTAGAACGGGTTGCCGGCCGCGTCGACCCCCGGGCTGGCGTGGTCACGGCCCACGATCAGGTGGTTGGCGCCGTGGTTGCGCCGGATGATGGCGTGCCAGAGCGCCTCCCGTGGCCCGGCGAGCCGCATCGCCAGCGGCAGGAGCGACAGGAGCACCCTGTCCGGCGCGTAGTAGTGGCGGGTCAGCGCCTCGTAGGTGCGGACGCGCGTGTAGTGGTCCACGTCACCGGGCTTGGTGAGCCCCACCACGGGATGAAGCAGGAGGACGCCGTCGACGCTCCCGGCGGCCCTCTTGGTGAGTTCCTCGTGGGCCCTGTGCAGGGGGTTCCGGGTCTGGAAGGCCACGACGTTGGGGTGCCCGTAGCCGGCCAGCCGGGCGCGCGTCTCCGATGGCGTCTTCCTCAAGCGGGTGAAGTCGTGGTGCGGCGGGATCCTCAGGACCCGCAGCGGGCCGGAGATGTTGACCCTTGCCCAGCGGTGCATCTCCGACACGAGGGGATGTCGGACGTCACGGGTGCCGAACACCTCCTCGGCGGCCTCGGTCAGGTCCCACTCGTACGCCTCCTGCACCGTCATGACGGCGAGCAGCTCGTTGTGGGAGTCGCGCAGCGCCACATCGCGGTCGAGTTCGATGGCCGACGGATCGTCGACGGGCAACGTCACCGGTATCGGGAACAGCGTGCCGTTGCCGAGCCGCATCTCGCCGACCGTGCGCCGGTAGTCGTTCTCCCCCATGAACCGGTCGAGGGGCGAGAAGGCTCCCGTCGTCAGGAGCTCGAGGTCGCAGGTGGCGCGGTCGGACAGCTGGATGCCGGGCAGACCGACGGCGCGTGCCTTCAGTTCGGCAGCCTGCTCCGCCGGGACGATCAGGTCGACCAACTCGCCGCCGTAGGGCGAGATGAGCCTGGATGGCTCGCTCGGGGTTACGGTCTGGCTCGGGGTTGCTGTCTGGCTCGGGGTTGCGGTCTGGCTCGGGGTTGCTGCTTTGGCGTCCTCCAAGCTCGCGCGCGGTCCGCGATCCTGTCTCGATAGGTCCGCCACGGCGACAACGATCCCACGATCCCGTGCCCGGAGCCAGTTGACCGGCTTGCGAGCCCGGTCGGAGAACTCCCCGCCGCCCGCACTGCGCCGGCGCAGCCAGGGCTGCCGGCGCCGCGTCTGCGGCCTGAGAGTGGCGCTTGGGTTGGCGCCCGGAATCCGCGTGGCTCGTGTCGACGGAAGTCGGGGCGGGGTCGCGGCGCCCCCATTTCCGGTGCCCGGGACGCGACATGGAGTTCATGGAGGTCATCAGCCGTCGCATGGGATGTCGCGGCGCCCCCGTTTCCGGTGCCCGGGAGGCGACCCGTGTGCTGCGGCCGGGCGGCTCGTGGCGGTGCGGGGTCGCGGCGCCCTCGGTTCCGGTGCCTGTCAGCAGCGCAGTGGGAGCGCGATGTCAGCCCGGGCGCCGGCCGGCGGGCTGGAGGGAGGCGACTCGTGGGCGCCGTTCCGGGCCGCCGGCTCAGGTCGGCGCCGGACCCGGTGGTGGAATGCGAACCGTCCGTCGGCGCCCCGGATGATTTGGGCGCGGTTGGTGTGGACCTGTTGGTGGCAGTGGCTGCAGAGCAGGCACATGTTGTCGATGTCGGTTGTGCCGCCGTGTTCCCAGTGCTGGGCGTGGTGGGCCTGGCACCAGTTGGACGAGACGGCGCAGCCGATGCAGCCCTTGTCCCGGGCGGCGAGCACTGAACGCTGGTGCTTGGTGGCGTGCCGGCGGCCGCGGCCCAGCCACAGCGGTCGGCTCTTCTGGTCGAAGATGGCCGGCAGGATGTTGGCGTCGCACGCCAGACGGAGGAGTTCCTCCGCTGACAGTGGGGTGCCGTCAACCAGGCGGGGGTTGGCGAGTCGGCCGGCGAGAATGTCGTAGTCGACGATGACGAGCAGGTCGACTCCCGGGGCAGTCCCCTTCTTCTTGCCGTCCCCGCCGCTGCGCGTGACCAGCAACTCCAGGGCGTCGGCCAAGCGCTGCTGGGGGGTGGGGCGCTTCTTGGGGTCCTCGGCGTGCCAGAGCCGGTTCGCCGCGGCGCTGATCGCGGTCTCGATGCGGCTGCCGGTCACCGGGTCGAACCGCCCGAACAGCTCGAACATACCGTCGGGCTGCTTCTTCCACGCGAGCCGACGCTGCGCCCGCTGGCGCTTGCGGCGCTCCTCCAGGTCGTCACCGCTGCGCTCGTTGAGGTGGTCGCGCACCGTCCGCCCGAACAGATCCACGGGCTCCTGCTCGGCCGCCTCCAAGAGTTCGTTCTCATCGATCGGCGCTCCCGTCGGCGCCTGCTCGGCAGCCTCGGCGATGAGCCGTGCATGCTGCGGCGTGATCGTCCCCTCGGCGAGTGCCTGAGCCACCTTCGGCACCTCCGCAAGCCGACCCGCCTCCTGCACCTGCCGCTTGGCCGAGCCGCGGGAATGCTTCACATCGTTCCGCAGCACGTCGGCCGCCCGCGCCTCGCCGTCACGACGGGCCAGAGCGGCGATCTTCTCGGCCTTCACCGCAGCAAGCCGTGACTCGCAACGTCCGACGAGCTGCAACTGCTCCTCCAGGTGCTCATCACCCAACGCCCGCAACCCAGCCAGCGACGCATCGAACGACGCCAGAATCCGCGCGGCCACGCCCATCGCGGTTCCGGCGTTGGAGAGATCGAGATCGGTCATCGGTCGTTCCCCGAGAACGTGCATCGTGACGGGCTTGGGTCGGCCGAGCCGACAAGCCGGTCGGGGAAGACCAACCCCGCCGAAGCAGAGGCAAGTGACCGGTACTAGTACTCTAGCGGCCCGCTGCGATACTCACAACGTCTGTTCGTAGATATTCGGAGATTATTCATAATGGGCGGGTCCCTGGACTCAACCGGTCAGCGCAACGCCAGGCTGGAGCGCAAGGAGGTTGGTGATGGCGAAGCTGGGAAGGCCGGCGATGTCCGACGAGGATCGGGCGACGCTGTGGAGGCTGTGGTCGTCGAGACGACCTGTCAAGCCGCGCCAAATGGCGCGCCACAATGCAATCCTCGCCAGCGTTGCAGTGAATTCGCGCCCCGGCCCTCAGTCGGGCCAGAGCCAGGCGGCTTTGGCTGCAGTCTTGTAGATGTACTCCGCCGCGCCGGGGTCGTCCTCGTGCATGAGGTTGGCCATGATGCGCAGCGCCCACTCCATGAGGGTCTGGGACTGCATCCCGAACTGCACGAGGCGGCTGATGAGGCGGGGCCGGCCGATGGCGTAGGCGAACAGGCGGGCCACCTTGAAGTAGGCGCCGTAGGTGCTCTCCAGCAGTTCGGGGTAACGGGACAGCGCCAGGCCGTCGTCGCAGATCACCGCTTCGGCCACCAGTTCGGCCGCCAGGCGGCCCGTCTCGTAGGCGTAGTCGATGCCCTCGCCGTTGAAGGGGTTCACCGAGCCGCCTGCGTCGCCCACGATCAGGAAGTTGGGTCCGGCCTTGGGGTTCACCGAGCCCGCCATCGGCAGCCGCCCGCCCACC
>LXNJ01000870.1_pt1 | contig 19336 bp, 13 predicted proteins | sample 809081 | NCBI WGS metagenome assembly LXNJ01 (sample SAMN04870510, study PRJNA318959) | sponge metagenome | biome: sponge; feature: marine sponge reef; material: water | host: Petrosia ficiformis | place: Greece: Milos, Mediterranean Sea | collected 2013-05-29 | depth 5-7 m
CGCTCCGAACGCGGGTGCCGGCCTGGGGGGCGGCGTTCCCAGCGATTCCTCATCAACGGAGAGGGACGTTGCCCGCCGGCTTTCCTGTGCGGATGGTGGAAGGGTGCGGTTTCGACCGCCTCTCGGCGGTCGATGCCGGCTGGAAGCCGGCGCTCCGAACGCAGGTGCCGGCCTGGGGGGCGGCGTCCCCGGCCGTTACCCCGTAACGGAGAGGGACGTTGCCCACCGGCGTTCCTGTGCAGATGGTGGAAGGGTGCGGTTTCGACCGCCTCTCGGCGGTCGATGCCGGCTGGAAGCCGGCGCTCCGAGGCGTCCCGCGGTGAGGAAGGGTGGGGGGTGCGGTTTCGACCGCCTCTTGGTGGTCGATGCCGGCCGGAGGTTGGCGCTCCGAACCTGTGGCGCGGTGTCAGTTCCCTGACTTCGACCGGGGGGACACGGCGGCGGCGCGCTCGGAGACCTTCGTATAGAGCCGGGCGAGGTTCCCGCGCAGGATCGGATCGTCGCGGAACGCCTCGGCCTTCTGCACCACCGGCAGCAGGGAGTCGGAGGCCGGGCCGGGCGCCCGGTCGAGGATTCCCTGCAGTTCGTCGAGTTCGATCGCCGGCCGGCGGACGCCGCCCGCTCTCCAGCGCCGGGCGATCCCGTTGACTACCGACTGCCGGTCGGCGCCGCGGAACAGCAGGAGCCGAAACGGGTCGGCCGCGAAATGCTCGGCGATAAGGATGAGGGCGCGGGCGATGGACTCGGAAGTACAGCCCATCGGACCCAGCATGAGCCGGCTCGGCGGAGGCACGAGCCGCACCCCCTGACGGGCGAGGACCGACTTGGCCGACCGGGGCAGGTACCCGGCGAAGAGGGCGGCCGGATAGAGCGCCTCGCCCGCGAAGACCTCGAAAAAGGCGTTCCACCTCCGCCGGCCCAGAACCGGGGTCTCGAGCAGGACTTCGGTCGGGCGGAACCCGCGGCCCTCGACCAGCACCTGCGCTCTGCCCGGAACCACGTTCACCCGGCCGCGGGGGCGTCCTTCCACGCCGTTGCGGGAGACCCTCAGGAAGTCTGCCGCCCACCACGGCAGTCCGTCGCTCATTCGGCAACCGCCTCCGGGGCGAGCACCAGGACGTTCTGAAGCGCCTCGGACGACAGCGCTGTCAACCACCCTTCTCCCGTCCCGATCACCGACTCGGCGAGTGCGGACTTCCGCTCCAGAAGGTCAGCGATCCGTTCCTCCAGCGTCCCGGTGCACAGGAACTTGTGGACCAGGACCCGCTTGCTCTGGCCGATCCGGAACGCCCGGTCGGTGGCCTGGTTCTCGACGGCCGGGTTCCACCAGCGGTCGTAGTGCACCACGTGGCTCGCACGGGTGAGATTCAGTCCGTATCCACCGGTCTTGAGCGACACCACGAGCACGGGCGGCGGGTCCGGAGCTTCCTGGAACCGGGTCACGATGGCGTCCCGTTCACGGAGCGAGACGGAGCCGTGGAGCACCGGAATCTCGGCATCGAGCACCTCGGAGAGATGGGGGGCGAGGAGCTTCGCCATCTCCGCGAATTGGGTGAAGACGAGCGCCCGCTCGCCCTGCTGGACGACCTCGGTGAGGATCTCGACGAGGCGCGTCAGTTTTCCGGAGCGTCCCGCGAGCGCCCCACCGGTGGCCAGGAAGTTCTCGGGGTGGTTGCAGATCTGTTTCAGGCGGGTGAGGGTCCGCAGGATTTCGCCCCGGCGCGCGAAACCGGTGTTCCGTTCGATCCGCTCCAGGCACTGGTCCACCGCCGCCTGGTAGAGCGACGCCTGCTCGACGGTCAGGTTGCAATAGACCCGGGTCTGGTGCTTTTCCGGCAGGTCGCGGATGACCTTGGGATCGGTCTTGAGCCGGCGCAGGATGAACGGGCGCACCAGCCGGCGCAGTTCCTCGGTCGCCTCCGGATCCTGAGCCCCTTCCACCGCCGCGGTGAACGTCCTCCGGAACGTCCGTTCCGGGCCGAGGAAGCCGGGATTCAGGATCTCCATGATGGACCACAGGTCGGTGAGGCGATTTTCGAGCGGCGTTCCGGTAAGCGCGAAGCGGACCGGCGCCCGGAGCCGCCGCACGGCCCGGGTCTGCTTGGCGCCCGGGTTCTTCAGATTCTGGGCCTCGTCCACGATGAGGCCGCCCCACTCCACTTCGCGCAACTGGTCGAAATCACGGTGGGTGATTCCGAAGGAACACACCACAAGATCGTTTTCGCGGAGGGCGCGCTCGAGTTCGGCGCCCCGCGACCGTCCCGCTCCCTGCCGGATGTGAAGACGAAGCGAGGGAGCAAAGCGCTCGGCTTCCTTCCTCCAGTTGGCGACGATCGAGTTGGGACACACGAGGAGCCACGGCCGCGTCAGCCGGCCCGACTCCTGCTCCCCGAGCAGGAACGTGAGGGCCTGACAGGTCTTGCCGAGTCCCATGTCGTCCGCGAGGCAGCCGCCGAGCCCGTGGTCCGCAAGCAGCCGCAGCCAGCCGTAGCCGACCCGCTGGTAGGGCCGGAGTTCGGTCCTGAGGCCGGCAGGCGGATCGAGGGGCCCCAACTCCTCCGCGGCCGCCTCGAGCGCGCCAAAGAGCGACCCGATCCAGGCTTCTCCTTCGATCTGGGACAGCACCGGCGCCGTTTCCTCCGGTTCGAAGAGGTCGGGGGCCGTCGAAGCGAGCCGCAGCCGCTCGCGGAGCGCGTCCCGCAGGACGGGAGAACGATCGGCATGCGCCCGCCGGCGCGCCGCCTCGGTGAAGAGGCGGTTCACGGCGTCCTGATCCAGTTCCACCCAGGCGTCGCTCGCCCGCACCAGGCGCCGTTTCCCGCGGGTCAGGCGCCGGAAATCGTCCAGCGTCCAGGTGTGGTCGTCGATGGCCACCTCCCAGCTGTAGTTGACCAGCGCGTCCAGGCCGACCCCGCCGCTCGGAGGGGATCCGGCGAGTTCCGCCGCCCGCACCGTGCGCGGAACGGGACCCGCGGAATCGGGGTCCGGCCGGACCGTGAGCCGAAGCGTCGGTTTTCGCCCGCGCCGCCCGGCGAGAGTGGGTGGAATGCGGACCTCGAATCCCTGCCGCGCCAGGGCCTCCTGACCCTCGTGAAGAAACTCGTACGCCTCCGCGGCCGAAATCCAGACTTCCTCGGGATCCGGGCACTCCAGGCCGCGCTCCAGGAGCGGGCAGGCGCGGGCGGCCCGGCCCAGATTCTCGAGGAGCGGGATCGCCGGATCGGCGATCCCGAAGCGCCGCAGGTTCGCCGCCGCGTCGCCGGCGTACCAGACCTCCGCCAGCGGCATCGGGACTTCATCGGCGGAGTCCGCCCCGTTGGTGCTGGCCGCCACCGCGCCCGAAACCGGGGGCATCACCAAATGGAAGCGGATGCGCCACTGAGGCGCGTCGGGGTCGCTCGCAGCGGGCTTCGCCTCGGAGTCCTCAGCGGGCGGCTCCAGCTCGAAGACCAATCGGGCGCCTCCGACGGCTCCGCCGCCCGGGTCCGCGGCGCCGCCTCCCAGCGCATCGTCCACCCGCCAGAGCGCCTCGGTACTCTCGCCGCCCAATCCGCCGGAGACGCCGGAAAACAGGTCGTCGAGGACCCGCTCGACGACCTCGCGGCGGCCCCTCGGCGATTCCACCGCACCCGGCGACCAGCCAAGGCGCCGCCCCGCATCCCGAATGACGCTGTCTCCCAGCGCCACCAGATAGCCGCTGATCGCCGTCTCGGCATCAAGGCCGCCGAGCGCCTCCGCGGGCGCCGCAAGCCGCAGCGCGTCGAGTTCGCGCTGCTGGGACTCGAGGTCCGCCTGCCAGAGCGACGCGCCATCCGATCCGTTCCGGTGCACGGTGGGACGGAAACGGCCCCGCGATAGCAGCCCGAGGAGAAACCGGCTCGCGAGGGACCAGAAACAAAGCGAAGCCGACCGGAAGTCTGCATCGCCCTCCCGAGGGCTGCAGGCCGCGAGCGTCGCCGCCGCCTCCAGCGGGGCGAGCGTCAGTCCGGGGCCGCCACTGTCCGGCGAGTCCGATGCGAAGGCGGCCGGCTCCACCGGAGCCGGCCAACGGTCTCCCACGCGGTGGCCGAGCCAGACGGCCAACTCGCGGGGTGAAACGCCGGGCGCCCAGAAGTGCAACCGTCCGGCAGACGCCAGGGTGGCTTCGAGACGGAAGGAAGGGGCCGGGGTGGACAGAAACGGTCAGTGTACGACAGGCCGCCGTCCGTACTTCAAGCAGAAACTTAAGTGCCCGTCCTTTTCTGCCGAAGGGGCCTACTCGCGCTCTCCGAAGGCCAGCGTCGCGACCAGCGGACAGTGGTCGGAGAGCCGATCGCGCGCCGCCTCGGGCGCCTCGTAGAGCACCTCTTCGAAGGCGCGGGAGACCGCTTGCCGGCCGGGCGGGGCGAACGCCACCACGTGGTCCACGTAGTGATCGAAGTGGCCGTTCCAGCACCCCGGCGAACGCGGAGGGGACGGGAGGACGAGCGCGTGTCCGGGCAGCGCCGCCACCGTCCGGTCGCCGGCGCGGGAAAGGAAGCGGTTCCAATCGCCCGCGACGACCACCGGGATTTCCTCCCCCATCCGCTCGAAGAGCCATCCCTTGAGGACCGCGAGCTGCATCCGCAGGAACCCGCACGGCCGCTCTCCGGAGTCCAGCGGGTCGCCCTGGCAGCCCGACTGGAAGTGGACGGTGAGGATCCGCACCCGCTCCCCACCCCGCGAGAGGGTGAGGTCCACTCCGTGCCGGTCGCGGCCCTGCGGGGACCACTCCACGATGTCCGGGTTCCGCTCGACCCGCCAGCCCGCGTCGCGGTGAACGACGAACGCCGTGCGCTGGGACCACTCGGGATCGGTGTCGCGGCGAGAAAGGAAGAGATCCCAATCGGCCTCCGGGAAGATCCGCCTGACGGCCGCGCCGTTCTCGACTTCCTGAAGTCCGACGACCTCGACGCCGAGGTCCTCAAGCCGCGACACGACTCCCCGGAGGCGCTCGAAATCGTCCGCTTCGCGGAGGTACTGGCCGCGACGCTGGTTCCCGCGGAGTACCTCGTCCCGGACTCCGTCGCCGAACCAGGCGATGTTCCAGGTGGCGATGGTGATCGTGCTGGGGGACTGCCCGGCGAAGGATCCGGAAACCAGAAGAAGCGCGAAGACCGCCACCGTCCGGCAGATCCGCGAGAGAGGCGCCACGCCTCGCAGGGTATCGGGATCCACACCATCGCGGAAGTAGCCCGATCACCGTATGATACGGGTGCCCGTATGAAGACAACCGTAGAACTGTCGGACGATCTGGCCGCGACTGCCAAGAGCTACGCAGCCCGCGAGGGCCTGACTCTGCGCTCGCTGATTGAACGCGGGCTGCGCCTGGCCATGAGCGCCGACCGGGTGCGGGGGCGATTCCGCCTTCGAGACCAGAGCGTCACGGGAAGCGGTCTTCAGGCGCCGTACCGCGACGCCGACTGGTCGCGGATCCGCGAGTCCATCTACATAGGGCGGGGCAGTTGATCGTCGCCGACACCAACATCCTGGTTTACGCCCACCGCGGCGACTCCGAATGGCACGAACCCGCCCGGTCGGCAATTCAGTCGCTCGCCGAAGGAAGGGTGAGCTGGGGGCTGCCGTGGGCGTGCGTCCACGAGTTCCTCGCGATCGTGACCCATCCTCGCATCTACGACCCGCCTTCCACAATCGTCGAGGCCGCCGACCAGGTAGAGGCATGGCTCGAATCACCCGTCGCGGAACTGCTTGCCGAGACCGGCGCTCATTGGGAAATCCTGCGGCAGCAGCTTGAGAGCGGCCGCGTCAAGGGACCCATGGTTCACGACGCCCGGATCGCAGCCCTCTGCCTGGACCACGGCGTCACCGAGTTCTGGACCGCCGACCGCGATTTCGGCCGTTTTCCGGACCTCAAGGCCCGAAATCCGCTCCAGGGCTGACTCCGGGTCGCCGCCCGTCCGGCCGGTGGCGGGGGTCGCGTCAGGCCATCGCTTCGCCGCCGGGCGGGGCGTGCGCAATCCTGGGAGGACGGTGATGCCTGAGTCCGAATGGGCTCAGGTCCCACCTCGGCGGCCGGTCCAGACAGAAGTCCGCCATGATGCGGCCGACCACGCCGCAGAACTTGAAGCCGTGGCCCGAGAACCCGGCAGCGACGAAGACGTCCTCATCGTCCGGATGGCGGTCAAGGATGAAGTGCCCGTCCGGGCTGTTCGTGAACATGCACGCCGTCATCCGGCGCGTGGGACCGTTCGCCCGGGGACAAAAGGCCTTGATCCCCTCGCGCACGACGGCCTCGTCCTCCGGGTGGCACTCCCGGTCCATGGCGTCCGGGTCGGGAACGTCCTGCCGGAGGTGGTGGAACTTGCCGATCTTGAATCCCTCGCCCCGGTTGTCGGGAAAGCCGTAGAAGTTGCCGATCGGGGATTCGAGGACGAACACCGGGAACCGGTCCGGCTCGAATACCCGTGGATCGAGCGGGTCCGTCCACAGCATGACCTGCCGAACGGGCCGGCACTGCGGCCGGAGGCCGGGGAGGAGTTCGCTTGCCCACGAGCCGGCCGTGATCACGAGTTTCCCGGCCTCGTAGCTGGCGCCCTCGGTCTCGACGCGCAGCCCCGCCGGCGTCCTCTCCCATCCCAACACCCGGACGCCGGTGGCGATCTCGGCGCCGAGGTCGCGCGCCGCCGCGACGTGGGCGGAAATCGCCGTCTCGCAGTGCAGGTATCCCGCGTCCGGCTGGTGGATGGCGCCCATCTCCGGAGGAAGCCCGTAGCCGGGGAACCGCCGGTTCACCTCTCCGGCGTCGAGTTCCTCGAACGACAGTCCGTGTTCGAGGCAGGACTTCCGGGATCCCTGGACGATTCCCCCCGACGGGGGCCCGATATCGAGCCCGCCGGTCACCCGGAGGATGGACTCGCCGGAGACCTCCTCGAGTTCGCGCCAGAGGCGATAGGCCTCCCGCAGGAGCGGGACGTAGTGGGAGCCCTCGGAATACGCGAGGCGGATGATGCGGGTCAGGCCGTGGGACGAGCCGAACGTATGGGGGATATCGAAACGTTCGAGGCCGAGCACCCGGGCGCCGCTCTTCGCGAGGTGGTAGACGGTCCCGCTGCCCATGCCGCCAACGCCGATGACGATGGCGTCGTAGCGGGGCGAGGTCATGGAGGGGAGGCCGTGGGGAGGGGAGGCGGCGCGGGCGTCACCCGGCCAGCAGCTTCCGAAGAAGGCCAGCCGGGGACAGTTGTTCAGATTACCTCTCGTGTCGCGCGAACGACCCCCCCCGCCCCTACCCGGGACCGGTCACTCTCCTCAGGCGCAGGACGGCGCCGGCGCCGGCCAGGACCAGCAGGGCCCCGAGCGTGGTGAGCGGAACCGCCGCCCGGGTCGTGACCTCGCGCATCTGCTCGTCCACGAACCGGAACGACGGGAGCCCGGGAAGGACCTCCGCCGTCATCCGTTCCCCGGCGAGGATGGCGGGTACGAAGAAGGTCCGCCAGTGCTCCGCGAATTCGCGGACCTGGGACCGGAAGCGCGCAAAGCGCGCGTCTCCCGTGCCCGCCGCGTCCAGAAGCGCCTCCTGGGCCAGGAGAGCGGGCGAGAGGAAGCGATAGCGGCGCACCAGGGTCCGCTGGGCGGCGAGACGCTCGTCATGCACGCTGGTCACCTCTTCGAGCCGGCGATTCACCGCATCGGTCGCGGCCCACGCCAGCGCGGCGCGATTCGCCTCGTCCGCCGCCACCCCGCCGGCCAGTTCGGGGTGATCCTCGAGATAGCGCGCCAGCAGTTCGCTCCGCTGGTTCACGGCGTCGTTCGAGGCCTCGCGCTGGGCGGTGATCATCTCCACCCGGGACGGCAACGGATGGAGCAGCCCGGCGGTGATGTTCACGCCCGCCGGCAGGACCACCACCAGCAGGAGCCAGGCGCCCGCCAGGACGGTGGCGTTCCAGGCGGAGGACCGGCCGAGGCCGTTCACCCAGGCGGCGAGGGTGAACCAGAAGAGCCCGTAGGCGGCAACCGCGGCGCACCACAGCGCCACCCGGCCCGGGGACCCGAATCCTCCCGTGAAGAGGACCCCGAGCAGCGAGACACCGAGGGCCAGCCCCATGACCAGGATCGCCCGGAAGGCCAGCTTGGCCCCCACCACCCCGCGGACCGAGACGGGCTGGGAGAGGGTCAGCGCCAGCGTTCCCTGCTCCCGTTCGCCCGAGAGCACGTTGAAGCTGAGCGCCAGGATCAGCAGCGGCAGCAGATAGACCACCACGAAGGCCAGATCGAAGCGCCCCACCAGCAGGTTCAGCGGGTTCTCGATCTCGCCGTTTTGCAGGAACGAGGACTCGTTGGTCTGGATGCTGACGTCGTAGTAGTAGGGCAACAGGTCGGTCTGCCCCACCGCGAGCGCGCTCAGCGGACCCGGGTCCAGTACCGCGGTATGGGCCCCGGGGGCTCCCCCGAGGACGCTGGGGGAGCGGGGGTCACGGAACGGGGAGGAGGGCCGGCCGCCCTCCGCGATGCGCTCGAGCTCCGCTTCGAGGGTCCGGACGCGTTCGACGTTACCTTCCCGGGCGGCGGTGACGGTCTCCTCCTGGAAGTTCACCCACGCGATCCCGTTCGCCAGCGCGTAGGCGAAGAGGAGGGCGAACACCCCCAGCACCACGCCGAGCGCGCGATCGGCCCGGAGGAGGCGCCATTCGTTCCGCACGACGGTGCGCACCATGGCTACGCCACCTCCGCGCGGCGCACCAGCGATCCGGCGACCAGGAACGCGCCCACCAGCCACAGCCCGAGCATCGCGAGGGAGAGGGTCCGGTTCTGCAGCACCCATCCGAGCGAGGGGGCGTCATATTGGAAGGGCGGAACCTCCGCCCAGGTGTCCGCGGTGGCGATGTAGGTCTCCCCGGTGCGCGAGTTCTCCGCCAGGTCGCCGTTCATCCGGCGCATGAGGTCTCGCCGGTACTCCTCCGCCGCGGTGGCGAAGTGCCGGTGCTGCTCGACGTCGGTTCCCGCGAGCCCCATGGAGAGGGTGCGCACCGCGAGCAGGGGCGCCGCGACGGAGAGGGCCTCGTGAACCACTCCCTGCCGCTCGAACCGGTTCCAGAGGGCGCCGTAGTTCCGGTCGAAGATCCGGTTGGCGAACTCCTCGCTCTCCTGGAGGTAGACGCCGATGACGTTCACGGGGAGGTCATCGACCGTCTCCACGCCGTACTCCGCGAGCAGGCGGGCGGTCGTCTCGCCGCGGTCGGGCCGTTCGATTCCCGGAACGCCGGAGCCGATCTCCCGCTCCATGGTGCGGGCGAACTCGACGGCCGAAGGCGTCGGGTGCAGCCACTTCGAGAGGTCGACCGCGACGCGCGGCGCCACCAGCCCGTTCAGCACCCAGATGCCGAGCAGCGCCACCAGCGCGGTCCGCGCCGACCGGACCCACGCCGATACCGCGATGGACAGCGCCACGAAAACCCCGAAGTAGGCCAGGTAGCTGACGGCCAGGATCCCGCCCCGCGCGAACGGCGTGGCCCCCGGCCCCGGGCTGCCGATGGCGATGGCAGCGCTTCCCACGATCGCCGCCGGAACCAGGAGCAGCGCGAGGGCGCCCGCCACCCCCAGCGCCTTGCCGAGCCCCAGGTCCCGCCGGGAAATCCCGGTGGCGAGGAGCTGCCGCAGCGTGCCCTGTTCGCGCTCCCCCGCGAGGGCGCCGAAAGCGAGCAGGATGATGAGCAGCGGCACCAGATACTGGAGGACCTGCGCCGCCGTGAGCGCGCCGAGCCGCTGGCCGGCGGTGGCGTCCTGCGCCGGGCGCATGAGGAAGTCGTTCTGGCGGTGGGCTTCCAGCCAGACCGAGGTCCCCGTGTAGGGATCCACTCCCTGGTCCAGGAACGACAGGGGAAGCCGCGGCTTGAAGGCGTAGATGCCGTAGTGGGCCGCCGAGTGGGGGTTCTTCTCCCCCTGGGACTCCCAGTGGTCGCGGGCCGTCTCCCGCGCCGCGGAGTGGGCGGCTTCGGCCCGCCGGGTCTCGACCCACCCGCTTCCGAGCGAGACGAGCAGCAGCGCGCCCACGATGGCCGCGCACCAGCGGAAGCGGCCGTCCCGGAGCAGGTCGGTGAACTCTTTTCTGACAATGTGCCGGATCATCACGTCCCCCCTACTCCTGCATGTGGTCGAGATAGATGCGCTCGAGGTCGGCGTGGCCGATCTCGCCGGTGCTCAGTTCGGTGACCAGCCGGCCGTGCCGCATGATCCCGATCCGGGTCCCCGACTCCTTCGCGCGAAACAGGTCGTGGGTCGCCATCAACACCGCCACCCCCCGGCTCCGGAGCGTCTCGATCAACTCGGAGAACTCCCGGGAGGCCTTGGGGTCGAGGCCGGAGGTGGGCTCGTCGAGCAGCAGCGCCTCGGCGTCCTTCGCCACGGCGATGGCGATCCCGACCTTCTGGCGCATGCCCTTCGAGTACTCCGCCACCCGGCGCCGGACGGCCGGGCGCGGCAATCCCACATCCACCAGGATGTCGGTCAGGCGCTGGGTGGTGAGCGTCTCCCTGCCGCCGAGCGCCGCGAAGTACTCGAGGTTCTCGAGTCCGCTGAGGTTGCGGTAGAGCATGACCTGCTCGGGCACGTAGGCCAGGCGCCGCCTTGCTTCGAGCGCGCTCTCTGCCACATCGAAGCCGGAGACCCGGACGCGGCCGGAACTCGGTTCGATGAAACCGAGGAACAGGTGGATGGTGGTGGTCTTGCCGGCCCCGTTCGGGCCCAGCAGACAGTAGACCTCGCCCGGCCGAATGGACAGATCAAGGCCGGCGACGGCCTCGAGCGCGCCGTAGCGCTTGACGAGGGAGCGGGCCTCGAGGACGGGATCCTCGAGTTCGGCCTCGCGGACGGGAATGGGTGGGGCCTCGCTCGCGGCGGGGGCCTCCAGGACTGCCTGGGTTGACATCTGACTCTCCTCCCAAATGAGGGAACGCCGGCGCACCGAAACGGGCGCGGGCGCAACAACAGGACGGATTGGCCGGCTCGGGGGCCGGCCAGGGCTGTTGCGGAGTCAGGCGGGGGGCGCCCGGGAGCCGCCCCCCGTGGGCGCGATCCCGTGGACGCGCGGAACGGCAACCGGGACCGCAGCCGAACGGACGGCCGGATCCGGATCCGGATTCGCAAGGAGGCCGGACGCGATGAAGGGCGCGTCCTGGGCGTGGCAGAGGACGCAGTGGTCCCCCTGCCCATCGACCTCGTCGTGCAGATGAGGGACGGCGCCGAATGCCAGCAGCGCGAGCGCCACTACGGCGACCCACGGGAGCATCCGGCGCCAGTTCGGCCTCATGGCGCGGATTCTTGGTTGTTCGGGCGGAAGCGTCAAGTGGGTCCCGGGAACCTCGTACAGTGGAGGACGCGGCACGACCTCGCCCGGTCGGGCGCTCGCCGTTCCCCTGCCAGCTCACCTGCTGCAGCCCTGCGATCCCGCCGCGCGGACGGGGGTGTGTTCCCAGTACCGCTGGCCGGTCTGGAACTACGTCGCGCCGTTCGGCCATCCGATCTGCCGCTCGAGGCACGTCACGGCTCTCGCCCCTCGATCCCGGGCCCAACGTAGCCGTCGCGAGTCTGCGGCAGTTTGCGTCCGGGCAGGCGGGACGCGACCAGCGTGCGCAGGATCTGTGCGGTGCCGCCGCCGAGCGGCTCTCGTGGCTCTATCGCCAGACGGTTGTAAGTTCGGCGACGCTGGCGGTCTCAGCGGACAATTCCATCTGCACTTCCGTCTGCACTTCCCGCGCTGCCGTCAAGACCATCTCTCGCAGCTTGTCGGCATCGCGGCCCGGCGGGATCGGCACATACACGATCAACTCTCGCTTGGGTGCGGGAAGGGGTACGTCCCAGTATTTCCTTGCACTGCCATCGTGATTACTCCCAGAGTAATGGCGGATGTAATAGCGAGACTCCAGGTATCCTCGTAAGCGCCCAATTTCTGAAAGAGTTACGCAGGCAGTGCGGCGGAGAGGGTGGGATTCGAACCCACGTGCCCGGCTCTTCACCGGACAAAGCGCTTTCGAGGCGCCCCCGTTACGGCCACTTCGGTACCTCTCCGGGCCTGGTTGGGCGATTTGCGCTGCAAGCCGGTTGGGAGCGGCCGACCGCTACCTCCGGTCGCGGAAGAACTTCTGCATGAGCACCCGTCCTTCGTCGGCCAGGACTCCCGAAACCACCGTGAGGTGGTGCGTTAGTCCCAGGCCGTCCAGCGCGAGCTTCGATTCTACTCCACCGAATTTGGGCTCCGGGGGGCCGTAGACCAGCCGGTGAATCCGGGCGTGGACGATCGCCCCCGCGCACATCAGGCAGGGTTCGACGGTCGCGTAGAGGCCGCATCCCGTGAGCCGGTAGTTGCCGAGCCGTTCGGCGGCGGCGCGGAGGGCGAGGATCTCGGCGTGGGCGGTGGGATCGCCGGTTTCGAGGACGCGGTTTCGGGCGGCAGCGAGGATCTCGCCTTCCTTCGCGACCACGGCGCCGACGGGAACTTCGTCGTGGCGGGCTGCATCTTCGGCCTCGGCAAGCGCGGCGCGCATGAGGGTGAGGTCCGTGTTGGCGGCGGGCACGGCTGCATCCTAGTGGTCCGCACGGTCACCGGGACTGGTTGTCCGCGGTTTCGCTCCCCCGCGATCCGCCATGCGTTCCGGCGCCGACCGTACGGATGGGCGTCAACGCCCGGAGCCGCGCCAGCCGACTCCACGCTGATTCAGGTCATTGCCGGCCAGCGGCGCGAGGTTCCCCGGAGCTTACGGCCGGCGCTGCCCATCCACCGACGCCCGGGGCGCAGACATTGGCGCAAAGCGGGGACGGATGGCCCTGACGGTTCGACGTTCCGTCAAGCCGACGCCGGACCTGCTTCCCCCGGTCCGGTAGTCGACGGTCTCCTCGCGAGCCAGCGCCATGAGTTCGCGCTTCAGCCTCGACGCGCTCCAGGAGGGGTTGGCGAAAGCCAGATTCGTGGCATAGGCCGCCAACACCGGCGCCGCGTGCGAGGTAGAGCCGTCTCGAGACTCGACGTAGATCGCGTGCGGGGCGAATACACCGTCGGCGCGGATGGCCCCGGACGCGGTGTTCCCCGAGAGGGCGCCCGCGAAGACGACGATGTCGGACCCGACGCCGGAATGCGCGAGATAGTCGCCGAGTTCACCGCACATTGGAATCCATCGCCCTTCCGCGTTCAACTCGAAGTCGTCGCAATAGCGGGCGAAGCAGTCGCTCCCCGATACCGCGCAGGTCGCGTTTTCCAGGCTGCCGATGTAGAGCACGTCCCGGTCGCGCATCCAGTAGGCGAACTCCCGAATCTGCGCACTGAACGGCCGGCCATCCTTGACGAACCATCGGGGCCGTCCGGGAAAGTACGCGGGAGATGCACCCGTGGCCGTCCAGAAAATGCCTCGGTCACGGGTCAGCGCGTGCCTGAAATAGCCTCTCGCGTTGGTGCTGAGCACCGAAGCACCGTTCAACGCGTATCGGCCCCATCCGCCGATCTGCACGAGCGACGCGTAACGGGTGTCGCCCAGAAAGGTGGCGGTGATGCGGTGCCCGTGCTCGTCGGGATCGAACCCCTGCCCGTCCACCACCGAAACATGGATGCCGGCCGGGTTGCCCACCGAGGTCTCCTCGAAGTTGTCTTCCACCAACACGGGGTCTCGCCGCGGCTCCGTGGACAGGTTCGCCAGGTGACCCGCCGAGCTTTCCAACAGACTCATCGCCTCCACCGCGCCCTCGGAGTCGATGATGAGGCGCCAGGCGCCGGGACCATCGCCAGGATCGCCGGCGGCGCCCCCGCCGAAACCCAATTCGGCGGCGGTGAACTCTCGCGCCGCGCGCGCCGGCACCGTGATCTCCGCCGCGCTCCCCGGAGACTCGCCCCGGTCGTCAATGGCTCCGACCGTGACCTCCGCCGCCTGTTCCCCGGTGTTGATGAGTCGCAACCGGGTCCCTCCGTCGCGGCCGCTGCCCGGCATGAAGGTCGCAACCCGGTGTCCTCCGAGGGGCGCCACGTCATGCGTCGACGTGAGAAGGCCATCCGAATGTTCGATGTAGGACAGGACCTCGATGTCCAGATCGCTGCTGACCAGGAGACGCACGTTGCCCGGGCCGGAACCGACTCCGCCGGACAGCTCCGCTTCCAGATCGTCGGAGTCGAGGTGAATTGCCTGTCCAGCCCCGATCGGGACGGTGAACGGCGCATAACGCCGCTGGCTGTCGTCGAAGGTGGTGATGCGCACTGCGCCTCCGCGGGCGGAATGGTTGATGATCCGCACGAGTCCCTGCCGTCCCCAGAGGTCCGATCCCCGGGGGAAGAGCGGAACGGTCCACGCGCCACTCCTTCCCGCGCGCGGAACCGACGACAGATTCGCCAGGTAGCCCGTCGGGTTCTCCGACAGGTTCAGGACGACCAGATGGTCTTCGGTCTCGAGGACCAGACGCCATTTCCCGGTGCCGCGGCCCAGAGAGCCGTTCGTTCCGGTTCCCGACTCCAGCTCGGCCGCCGTAATCTCCCGCGTCGCGCCGGCCGGAAGGGAAACGGTGGCTTCACCGCTGGAAACGCCCCGATCGTCGATGCCCCGAATCCGCACCGTCGCGGGCTCCGGGTCCGGATTGATCAGCCGCAACCGGCTCGTCTGGTTCCGTTCGCTCCCGGGATGGAAGCTCCGCACGTAGTAGCGATTGCCTTCTCTCGGCACGATGTCGTGCATCGAGGTGAGAAAGCCGTCTTGGTGGCGGATGTAGGACAACACCATGATGTCCAGGTCGCTGGACAGCTCCAGCCGGCCATCGCCCCAGCCGGAGCCGGTGGCGCCGGACACGCCCTTGGCGGGATTGCCCCGCGTCAGGTCCCCGGGGCCCAGGTGGACCGTTCGGCCGGCCCCGATGGCGAGCGTGACCGGTTGGTAGCCGCTTCCACCGTTGTCGAAAGCCGCGATGCGCACCGGGCCGTCCTCCTCCGAGTGGTTGACGATCCGCATGAAGCCCTCCCTCCCCGAGCCGTTGGATCCTTCGGGAAACAACGGCACGAGGTGCCTGACGGTCGCGGCGCTCTCGACGAACGGAGACGGTGGCGGCGCCGGGGGCGGTGCGGGAGCTGGAGCCGGGCCGGGCGCCGGCATCGGGGCAGGCGGTGGCGTCGTGACGGCCGACTCATTGGTGCCGCAGCGGCTGGCAAACAGCGCGAAGCCGGCGACGACAACCACCCGGAAGAGCACCCGGCCGACGGCGATCAGGCTGCGGGCGTTTCCGAGACTCGCCCGAAGCGGTCGTGATTCCGGGATTGCCATTCCACCCTCCTCCGTGTCCGGGCTCCGATGTCCGAACGACTCCCCGATCCCGACGAGTGCCTCGCGGTTCACGCCGGACGCTTCCGCCTGCCGGCCTGACTCAACGGTGCAGCCGTTGGAGGACTCCATGAAGAACATTTGACATGAGCGTAACCCAGATGGTCACCGGATGCCCCCGCAGCAGGGCCGGGACACGTTTTTGACGGAAGTCCTCTCGCCGGACATCGGCGGCTGCGTCCCGGTTTCGCCGTCCGCGACCTTGTCTGAACCCCCAACCGGGAGACCTGCCCGGCGCTCCGGGGCGTTCCTGTATTCTCGAATCCTTGGCTCAGGGACTGCGACGGGAGTTGCGTCTCGGCGACGCGCTCTTCGTCAACATCGGGACGATCCTCGCCTCGGCGATCTTCGTGGTCCCCGCCTACGTGATCGCGTCGACGGGCTCCGCGGGCGGCGCGGCGCTGATCTGGGTGGGAGCGGGAGTCATCTCCCTCTGCGGGGCGTTCGCGATCGCCGAACTCGCGGCGCTCTACCCGCACGCCGGCGGGGAATACGTCTACCTGGAGCGGGCCTATCACCCGCTCGTCGGGTTCCTCTACGGCTGGAGCCTCTTCGCGGTCATCCAGACCGCCTCGATCGCCGCGGTCGCGGTCGTCTTCGTCGAGTACGGCGCCTTGTTCGTCCCGCTCGGTCCGACCGCCGCCAAGGCGGCCGTGGTGATCCTCATTCTGGGGCTCTCGCTCTGGAACTGCCGGAGCGTGCGTTCCTCCGCCAACACCCAGAACCTGACCACCATCGCCAAGCTGGTGATGGCGGGCGCCATCGTCGTGCTCTGCGTGTCCCTGGGAGACCAGTCGGTCGAAACCATCGCCCGGTCCCGGCTTCCCCTCGAGGGCTCGGCCGCCGCCCGCTGGGGCGCCGCGATGGTGGCGGCCCTTTGGGCCTACGACGGCTGGATCAGCATCACTTTCGTGGGCGGCGAGGTGAAGAACCCGCAGCGCTTCCTCCCGCGCGCCATCTCGCTCAGCCTGCTGCTGCTCATCGGCATCTACCTGCTGCTCAACTTCGCCTACCTGAAGGCGCTGCCGATTGCCGGCTTCGCCGGCACCGAGACCGTGGCCGCCGACGCCGCCGGCCTCGCCGGAGGACGGCTCGGCGCGCAGCTCGTCTCGCTCGCGGTGATGATCTCCTGTTTCGCCGCCGCGAACGGCTTCATCTTCACCGGCGCCCGCGTCTACTACGCGATGGCGCGGGACGGAGCCTTCCTCCGGTCGTTCGCCCGGCTGAGCCCGGGCGCGGTCCCGAAGAACGCGACCCTGGTCCAGGGGCTCTGGGCCGCCGGGATCGCGCTCACCGGCACCTACGACCAGCTCTTCACCTACGTGGTGGTCGTTTCCTGGCTCTTCTACGGCCTCGGGAGCGCCGCAGTCTTCGTGCTGCGCTGGAAGAAGCCGGACCTCGAACGTCCCTATCGGGCGTTCGGCTACCCACTGCTTCCCGCCGTCTTCACGATCTTCTCCGCCGTCCTGCTCGTGAACACCCTGGTGACCGATCCGCGCGACGCCCTGATCGGGCTCGGGATCACCGCGGCCGGAATTCCCGTATACCGTTATTTCCGCAGACAGAACGCGGGGCACCGACCGGCGAACGACGCCGCGTAGCCCCCTCTCCCGCACGGAGGACAACCCCATGCGACTTGGAATCAGCCTCTTCCTGAGCCTCGCGCTCGGACTTCCCGCCGCGGCGCTCGCCCAGCCGGCGCCCGATCAGCTCGGCGGACTGAAGTTCCGCCACATCGGTCCGGTCGGAAACCGCACCCTCGCGGTCGCCGGCGTACCCGGCGACCGGGACGTCTACTACGCGGGCGCCGCCACCGGCGGCATCTGGAAGACCGAGGACGCCGGCCTGAAGTGGCGGCCCGTCTTCGACGACCAGGAAGTCCACGCCATCGGCGCGCTCGCGGTGGCCGAATCCGACCCGAACATCGTCTGGGCCGGCACTGGCGAGACCTTCATCCGGGCGAACGTCTCCATCGGCATCGGGGTCTTCAAGTCCACCGATGCCGGCGAGACCTGGCAGCACATGGGCCTCGACGCCACCGCGCGGATCGGCCGGATCATCATCCATCCCACGAACCCCGACATCGTCTACGCGGCATCGATCGGGCACGCCTATTCGCCGCAGCCCGAGCGCGGGGTCTACCGCACGATGGACGGCGGCGAAACCTGGGAAAAGGTCCTCTTCGTGGACGAGGAAACCGGGGCCTCGGACATGGTCATGGATCCCAACAACCCGCGGATCCTGTTCGCCGGAATGTGGCAGCTCGCGCTCCGGACCTGGGGCCGGATGAGCGGCGGTCCGGGCAGCGGGCTCTACATGAGCCGGGACGGCGGCGACACCTGGACGGAGCTCGAGGGCAACGGCCTGCCGATGTCCGACATCGGAAAGATCGCGCTCTGCATGAGCAAGTCGGACTCCCGGCGGGTGTACGCGCTCATCGAGACCAGCGACGGCGTGCCCTACTTCGGCGTGGACTCGGTGGACTGGAGCACCGGCGAGGTCGAGAGCGGCGAGCTCTGGGCCTCCAGCGACGGCGGGAAGACCTGGACGATCCAGACCCACAACCGCAACCTCGCGGGCCGGAACGCCTACTACTCGCGCTGTGCCGCGGCGCCGGACGACCGCGACGAGGCCTATTTCCTGACGGCGTCGTTCGCGTCGACGCTCGATGCCGGGAAGACCCACCGGGTGCACGGGTTTGGCGACGCCCCCGGCTGGGACCACCACGACATGTGGATCGACCACACGGACGCCGACCGGATGGCGGTCGCGCACGACGGCGGGGTCTCGATCTCGGAGAACCGGGGGAAGACCTGGTTCAAGATCCAGCTCCCGCTCGCGCAGATGTACCACGTGACCGTGGACGACGCGATTCCCTACAACGTCCTCGGCAACCGGCAGGACGGCCCCTCGACCCGGGGCCCGAGCCGGGCGTTTACCGGCGGTTTCTTCGGCACCGGGATTCCCCGCGGCATGTGGCACGGAGTGGGCGGCGGCGAGAGCGGCTTCGCCACCCCGGACCCGGTGGACCCGAACATCGTCTGGTCGAGCGCGTCCGGCTTCGGCGCGGCCGGCGGGATCGTGGTCCGCTACAACGAGACCACCCGGCAGTTCCGCCAGGTCGAGGTCTGGCCCGAGAGCACCGTGGGCTGGCCGGCGGAGTCGCTCCGCTACCGGTTCCAGTGGGTGTTCCCGCTGCTGATCTCACCGCACGACCGGAACACGGTCTACGTCGGCAGCCAGCACGTCCACCGGACGACGAACGGCGGCCAGAGCTGGGAGGAGATCAGCCCCGACCTGACCTCCAACAACAAGGAACGGCAGACGATTTCCGGGGGACTCACCCCGGACAACATCGGCGTCGAGTACTGCTGCGTGGTGTACGCGGTGGACGAGAGCCCGGTGCAGGCGGGGGTGATCTGGGCCGGCACCAACGACGGCTTCATGCACGTCACCCGCGACGGCGGGGCGAACTGGACCGACGTCACCGCGAACATCCCGGGCATGCCGGAGGAGGGCGTCGTCCGGAACATCGACGCCTCGAAGTGGGAGGCCGGAAAGGCCTACATGACCGTGGAGGCCCACCAGGTGGGCAACTTCGCGCCCTACGTCTACAAGACCGGGGACTTCGGCGAGACGTGGGAGCTGATCGTCAACGGGGTCAGGGACAGCCCGCTCAGCTACACCCGGAACATCCGCGAGGATCCGGTGCGGCCCGGGCTGCTCTACCTCGGCACCGAGAACTTCCTCTACGTGAGCTTCGACGACGGGGACAACTGGCAGCGGCTCGCGAACGGGCTGCCGCCGAGCCCGATGTACTGGATCACGGTGCAGGAGCGTTTCAAGGACCTGGTGGTCGGCACCTACGGGCGCGGCTTCTGGATCATGGACGACATCTCGCCGCTCCAGCAGTGGACGGATGAGGTCGAGGCGGCGTCCGTGCACCTCTTCGAGCCCCGGTCGGTCTACCGGTTCCACCCGATCACCGCTCCCTTCGCGCAGTTCGACGACTGGTC
>LXNJ01000871.1_pt1 | contig 19336 bp, 15 predicted proteins | sample 809081 | NCBI WGS metagenome assembly LXNJ01 (sample SAMN04870510, study PRJNA318959) | sponge metagenome | biome: sponge; feature: marine sponge reef; material: water | host: Petrosia ficiformis | place: Greece: Milos, Mediterranean Sea | collected 2013-05-29 | depth 5-7 m
CGGTGAACTCACCTGGCTCATGCTGCGCATAGTAGCTGTGCTCCCAGAGCAGGCCGTTCTTGCGCTCCTGCACGACGAACGGGGCCATGCGGTCATGGTTCGTCCCGTACTTCTGGCAGTACTGGTTGAACGTGAAACCCTGGCCTGAGAGGCCCCAGCCCCACGTATTCGGCCACACTTCCCCACCGCGCGCCTCGTTGGACGGGTCCTGGTGATAGCGCCCGGGCAGGTTGCCGTTCGGGTACGTCACAACGACAGTCTCTGCGCGCCCATCGGCGATGGCCTGCGCGGCCTGTCCGATGAGGTTCCAGATGGGATCACCATGATTATTTATGTACTTGATGTTCTTGAAGCCCATCTGCTGGCGGAGCCACTGGCCGGTGACGTGTGTCAGGCCGTCCTCCGAGTCGTAGGGCGCATCGAAATACGGGCGCGGGCCCCATACGTCGCTCAAGGGTGCGCCGCCGGGCTGTCCGCCCGCGGAACCGACGATGCCGTCAACATCATCGATTGTGATGCCGGCGTCATCGAGAGCGTTCTGCACGGCAATCATCATGTACGCGCCAAGGGACTTGTCCAGGGATTCTCCGTCCCAGCGGCGATCCGTCGGAGAGTGGCCTCGGGCAATCAGAGCTGCCTTGCCTCGGCCGTTCCAGATGCCGACGGGATCGTGATTTCGTTCCCAGTTGACTTCACGTGCCATTGATGTGTGTTCCTTTCTGTTGTCTGCGCCCTGTTAGGCGAGCTTCCACTCCGGAATCATGCGGCCCGGCTCCGCTTCCACGAACTGAACTTCACAGGTCGCCCCGATCGGAATCTCGGGCTCCTCGGACAGGTTCGTGCCGAAGTCGTCGATGAGATTGGTGTGGAAGTTGATCACCGGATCCTCTTCAAGCGCCACGATGACGTTGAGGAAAGGCTGCAGCGGATGCCATTGCACCAGGCGGGAGTCGTATGTGATCGAATAGCCAACAATCTTGGCGCGGCCACTGGTCTCCTGCCAGGTCAGATGGAAGTTGAAACCGCAGTCACGGCAAGCCGCCTCCGGCGGAAACTGCCGTCGGTCGCACATCGAGCAATACTGGACGATGAGCTTGCCTTCGTTGCAAGCGTCCCAGAACGGTTGACTAGCCGGATCCGGAACGGGAACAATCGGTCGTGCCATTTCTACCCCCTTAGCACCGTTTCTTTGCCGTCGAAACGTAGCATCCGCCCCTTCACCCTGTCAAACAAAAAGACCCTGCCCGCCCTGCAGATTTCGCAGGGCGGGCAGGGTCTCCAATTCCCGGTGTGATTGGGCCGGAACGCAGTCTGCCAACTCCTTTTCTCCGGCAGTCCTGATCGCGAGCCGGGAATAACCCCCGCGCTTGCGCTCGTTAGCTACCGGCGTCCACCTGCTGGATGCGAGCTGCAATCGAGGCAAGGTCGGCAAGCTCAGCCACGTCAGTGTCGTCGGGGAGTAGCTGACGTAGCCGATCCGTCTGTGTCTCGATCTCGCTCAGATTCCCTTCGCGCGCCCAGTAGCTATGGCGCAGGAGTTCGGCAAATTCAGCAACCACGGCCGCCAGCTGGTAGCGCGTCGATGCATCCGTGAATTCCGCGGCCAGATCACCCTTGGTGACCGACTGCTCGATTTCGCTCACGACGCCCGAGTCCGGGTGCTCGTAGCGCACTCTCACCGTCGCCAATGTGGTGTCATCTGTTACGTCGTCGTTGATCTTGATCTCGTACAGCGCCGTCACGGAGTGGCCCGCGCCAACCTCCCCGGCGTCCACCGCGTCGTTACGGAAATCCTCGTCCGCAACATCGCGATTCTCATAGCCGAGCAGGCGGTAGCTACGGACGCTTTCCTCATCGAACTCCACCTGGATCTTGGCATCCCGAGCGATGAACTGGAGAGTTCCTGCAAGGTTCTCCACGAACAGCCGCCGCGCCTCCGCCAGCGTGTCGACGTAGTGGTATGTGCCGTTGCCGTTGTTCGCCAGCTGCTCCATCAGCACGTCGTTGAAGTTACCCATGCCGAAACCGACGGTAGTCAGCGTGACGCCCTCATCAACGTATTCGCGGATAGTCTCAAGTATTGACTCCGCGCCGGTCGCGCCAACGTTGGCCACACCGTCCGACAGGACGATTACACGGGTGATTCGCTCCGGATCAGCCTCATCAGCCGCCATCCGGTACCCGAGTTCAAGCCCCTGCTCGACGTAGGTTGAGCCGCCGGCACTGACAGCTTCGATGGCATTGATGATCGTCTGCTTATTGTCGGCGTCCACACTCGTGGGTTCCAGGAGGATGCGACCAGAGCTTCCGTAGAGAACGATTCCGACCTTGTCAGAATCTCGCAGTTCGTCCACGAGCAACCGCAGCGAGCCCTTGGCCAACCCCAGGCGATCCTCACGGGCCATTGAGCCGGACACATCGATAACGAAGATGAGCGTTGCGTCCTTGCGTTCCTTTCCGGAAATCGCCTTGCCCTGGAGTCCCACGCGGATCATGTGATGCGTGTCCAGACCGAATTGGGACGGCGAGCCGTCAATGGTGATGCTGAACGCTGCTTCATCAGGCTGTTCGTATCCCTGCTCGAAGTAGTTGACGAACTCCTCAACGCGCACCGAATCGATATCCGGCAGGAAGCCATCACCAAGGAATGTGCGTGTCACGACGTACGAGGCCGTGTCCACATCCATTGCGAACGTTGAGAAACGGTCATCTTCCGTGTCGATGAACGGATTGACGCCATAGTTCTGGAAGAATGTCAGATCATACGGCTCATCGTTTACCGTTGATGTGCCGCCAATCTGGTTGAATCCTTCCTGCCCGCTTTCTAGCGCGGCGTCCATCATCATGTCGTCAGAGTCCGATTCTGACATTGAAGGGGCCGACGTCGAAACGGGCTGCGACCCCGTAATGACGAGCGCCGTGGCCGTGGGTTCAGGAGTCACAGCCGACCCTTGGTCCTCCTCAGATTCGGCCGAACAACCCACCGCCATGACGATCACGGCAAGCAGGGCAATCAGAGCTACCCATGTAGTACGCATAACCTACGCCTCCTGTGTATTTGCCTAAGGCTCGGCCGCTGCCGAACCCACAACCACAGTCGGCCTGAAGTGGGTACAATTCTCACTACAACTCTGTTTCATTCACGCTGAAACGAGTGTCACAAATGTCGCATTCGCGCACCTTTGCCGATCTCTTGACGGAATACATGGAGCGCACGGGCATCGGCGATGCCGAACTTGCCCGCCGCATCAATGTCAACCGTCTTACCCTTATTCGCTGGCGCGAGGGCGTTACTGAGCGCCCTCGCCACCGTCAGGATGTGGCTCGCTGCGCTGACGTCCTGCGGCTAAGTCGGGAGGAGCGCGACGAATTCCTTCTGGCTGCCGGATTCCAACCCGAAACGCCCACGAGGGTTACTTCCGCACCTGATGACAGCCCCCCCGCCCGACAGGAGGACGAGCTGGGTGAGGGGAGAGCTACTCACTTCTCGATCAGGGAATTAAGGTTTGCCGGGAAGTGGACCCTTGCAGTCGCCGTAGTAGCGATAATCGTGCTGCTGGGCGCAGGGCTGGCTGTCGTAACTAACACTCTGAATCTGAACGGCCCTGACCCCACGCCGATACCCGCTACACCCACCCCAACAGTCATTGCTACCCAGACGCCCGTCGCCACACCAACGCCTACCCCCAGAATTCCGACGCCGACTCCTCTGCCCGCCACCGTGGCAGCGGATGGCGAGTCCCTCATCCTCCTCGCTCCGTTTGCCAACTACACTGCTGGAGCGCAGGGGTACAACGTTTCAGGGCGCCTCCAGGAGCGGATCGACGCAGAGCTGCATCTTTCCGGGCTGGCAAACGCGCGCACATTCCTGTGGCCGGACACAATCCGATCAGAGAGTGAGGCGAGGATAGCCACTGAGACGTCAGGCGCGCTGCTCACAATCTGGGGTGAGTATGATAGCGGGCGCGTTCTGGCCCGGTTCACGACTGCTCAAAGTCCCGATGGAACGGGTGGACAACCCGTCGTCAATATCGCGTCCTCACCGTCGGAACTTCCGACGACCATCAACGTGAACCTCACCGGCGCTGTTCGGTATGTGGCTCTGATGACCTCGGGACGCGTCTACCTGGATCAGGGAGAATATGACCGCGCGAAGGCCGTCCTGAGGCGAGCCGCCATCCCACCGCCCGAGGATCCCGCCGCATTGGCGGATGTCCGTTATCTGTTGGGTATTGCCTACCTCGAAGGCGAGCGATTCGACTACGATGAATCCGTCGCCTGGTTCTCCCTCGTCCTGGAAGTGGAGTCGCTGTCAGTTGAGGCGCTGAATGGCCGTGCCGTTGCCTATATGCGGCGAGACAAGGACGGCGATATCCAGTTGGCGCGCACCGACCTATTCCGTGCCGAGTCCATCCGGCCTGACCATGCCGAAACCCACTTAAACAGGGGCAAGGCGCACATGCTCCACGCTGAGATCGATGATCTCAACCAGGCCATTGACTCGTTCTCAAGAGCAATTGAACTGGTCCCGGAGAACGGAACTGCCTACGTCGACCGTGCCGGGGCGTACATAGCCCGCGGCCAGGCAACCGACTTATCCCTGGCGCGAACTGACCTTGATCACGCGCTGGAACTGGAACCGAGCCTCTCAGAAGCTTTTCTAACTGCCGGCTTGCTGTTTGTGGCCCGAGGAGGCCGGGCAGAAGTGCTCCGCAGTATCGCTGAATATACCCAGGCCATCGATCTGGCGCCCGAATCCTCGGATGCCTGGTTCCACCGGGGTCTTGCCAACTCGGCGCTCGGCAATCTCGCAGAATCAGTCGCTGACCTGGAGAAAGCAACGGAACTTGCGCCAAGTGTCCTCCGTTACCAGGATTCTGCCTGCCGCGCGCTCATTGTCGCGGGAGATGCCGTCTCCGCGCTCCGCTACTGCGATACGGCAGTCCAGGGCGGGTATGAGAGGGCGCTTTACTCACGAACGCTGGCTCACGCAATGCTCGGTCTTGCTGATGATGCGGAGAGCGATCTTGCCGACTACATCATGTGGGCCGGGTCACTGTCGGAGCAGGCGTGCCGCGCTGCTCACCGGGACGCCGCCGTTCTGCTTGAAGCTCCCATCGCCACGGCGCGCGGCGGGGCTGAGATGTGGGATCTCCTGGAGTTCCGGCCACGCACAGTGATCCCGGGGCGGCCTGCGTGCTAGTTGTGGCACCTTTCTCAATCCACATCAGGTCATTCTGAAAGCAGCGAAGAATCCAGGCCCTCGATTGACCAACCACTGCCGGAACGCGGGAGACAAATGATTACCGGCGACGTTGGTGAGCGCGAAGTTTAAAAGAAACCAGCCCTGCCGAACGGCAGGGCTGGCCTCCCCCTCCCCCGCGTTTTGGGGTGAAACGCTAGTTAGTTGCTGTACCCGGATGAGGGCCTTGCCGGAGCTTGTGGCAGGTCACCCATCATGTGGCCCAGCACATAGCGGAAGTCCTTGTAGGAATCCAGCCGGCCGAGCTCTCGGTCCAGCGACTCAAGACGATTCGACAGCACGGACAGCTCGTTCTGCACGATTCCTGCGCCGCGCGAGTCCGTGTTAGGCAGGCTCGCGTAGCGGTCCGCGGACAGTGCCACGATCGCGCCGAATTCCACGAATGCGTCACTACTGCTGCCAAGCCGACGATCCAGCCGCACGTCCATCCACTCAGACTGCTGATAGGAATCCCCGGTGATGGGGTCGACCCAACGGAGGTCGACTGTACCCAAGTCAGCAACGCTATTCAGGCGAGAGCGCATCTCGTCGCGCAGGCGCACTTCGAAGAACACCGTGGTTGCCGCGCCCGCCGGAATCTCAGCAAATTCCTTGCGGTTCTCGGTGAACGACTGGTCGGACGTGACGCGGTTCTCGTAACCCACCATGCGCCATGAATCCACAACGTCCGGGTTCCACCTCACCTGCGCCCGCGTCTGATCAGCGAACGGCTTTGAGATTGCCAGCCAGTTGTCGCGGTCGAAGGTCTGCTTCGCGTGGTCGACATCGTTCAGGTAGCGGTACCAGCCGTTGCCGTATTGTGCCAACCGTTCCAGCAGCACATCGTTGTAGTTGCTGATGCCGACCCCGATGGTGATCAGGCGGAGCGGGTTGTTGGCGTTACGGTCATACGCGCTTTCGAGAATGGCGAACGGGTCTGTTGCGTTCACGTTGGCCACGCCGTCAGACATGAGGATGATGTAGTTGAATGCATTCGGCCTGTCACGCCGGGCACGATCTGCCAGCCACACGCCTTCATTCAGCCCTGCCTGCACGTTAGTGCTTGCACCCGGTGTCAGGCGGTCGATGGAGCGCCTCACATCGCGATCATCTGGATCCGAGTGCTCGACGGTCAGGTCGTTGATGACATCCGACGAGAAATGCACGACGGCGATACGGTCACGGCTGCCCAGGCTATTGCGAATCGCGTCCGCCGCTTCCCTCGCGATCTCGACGCGGTCTCCGTCCGCCATGGAGCCGGACGCATCTAACACCAGCGTCACGTTGACGGGAATGTTGTCTTCAACCTTAGGCGCCTGGAATCCAAGACGCACCATCTGGAATGAGCTGTCCAGCGGATGCTCGAAGACATCAGACATGATACCGAACCCGTTCTCGAAGCTGGGCTGCGGGTAGTCATAGTTGAATGCGTTGATCCACTCCTCTGCACGCACGGAGTCCGGGTCGATCTCATAGCCCGACTGCGCCCAGTTCAGCGCGAGCGCGAACGAGGTGCGGTCTGTGTCGAGGCTAAACGTGGACATGTTGTCCTGGTCTGCCCAGACCCATCCCGACTGCACATAGTCATCGAATGTGACTGGCCCGCCGGGAACGGCGGTCGTGCGTTCGTATGTTGTATTCGGCTGCGCCGGAACCGGTGTGGCCCGCCGCGATTGGCTTGACGAACTCGATGAACCTGACGAATACCAATAGTCCGTGTCTGCATCTTCCATCGCTTCTTCGTAGTAAGGAGTTGTGGTTGGACTGGAACCGGAAATCATGATGGCTGTGGCCGTGGGCTGGGCGTTGATGGTTGTGGGTCGATAGCTGCGATCGTAAGAATCCTCGCTTTCCGAGGTCCCGCATCCGGCCGCCATCGCAATCATGGCGACGATGGCGATGAGCGCCAAGACCGTTGTCCGCCCAACTCCTCCCAAGAATCCGCCGAGAGCTTTCCTCTCGGGCTTTTCGATGAGCCTGGTGTTCTGGGTACGCATGACGAGCGCCTCCTGCGTCTGTTGCTTCAGGCCCGGCCGCTGCCGAACCCACATCAACATTCGCCCTGTCACACATGCACACCCGACTACAACATTGCTACATTCAGATAGAGTTAAGCGCCAAAAGTGTCACATTCGTGCAGATCCGTCCCTAAAAAAGAAAAACCCCCGGCAACCGCCGGGGGTTTTGATGCCTCAGTTGAGGACTACGACGGAATCTCCGTCGCAAGCACAAGCGACGACATGTCGCTTATATATCCCCGTCAAGTGTTGACGAAAGCAACATCGTGCTTGGGAACCTGGTGATTCTCTGCCCGCCCCATAAGCTGCCGAACGGCTTCAACCACCTGCGTTGTGCCGGCTGTTGATTGGCCGTTGGAAAGCTGTCCGCCGCCGGTATTGACGGGGAAATCACCTTCCCATGTCGTATTGTGCTGGGCGTAGAAGGGGCCCGATTCGCCTTTGGGGAAGAAGCCGGAGTCCTCAAGCGTGATCATGACCGTGATGGTGTAGCAGTCATAGATCTGGGCCATGTCCATATCGTGAGGCCCAAGCCCCGCCATCTGGAACGCCTTCTTGGCGGACACGACGGCAGGGGACGTTGTGATGCGGTCTACCCAGTCCACTCCGTGCTCGGCGCGGAGATTGTGGTGTCCTGCGCCAAGCAGATACACGGGCGGGTTGCGCAGCGTCTTTGCCTTCTCCGGCGTGGTGACGATGGTTGCCGCGGCGCCCTGCGCCGGCATCACGCACTCGAGCAGATGCAGCGGATCCGCAACGAGGCGAGAATTCAGAATATCCTCTTCATTGGCCGGCTGGCCGTTGAAGAAAGCGTTCTCGTTGCCCTGCGCGTTGAATCGCTGATCTGCCGCCACGCGCGCCCGCTGGAAATCAGTAGTGCCATATTCCCACGTGTGCCGACGGGCAATCTGCGCATACCACCCGTTGGCCGCGACGACCGGCCCGTAGGGTGCAACAAACTGTGGATCAACGTGGTCCGAGTTCGGCGCGTACATGCCGGGAATCTCTGAGACCGGGCCGGCGCCATTGATGCAGAGCACCGTATCCGCGTACCCCGCGTTAATGGCTGCCGCCGCCACTGTAACGAATGTGGCTGCGTTCTCATTGAGCGCCGTCGCGAAGTTGGGCTGGAGGCCGATGTACTCGGCAAAGTCGTACGCGAATCCAAGGCTCGGCATGCCGAAGGGAGGCTCAGCAATGATGCCGTTGATCTCCTCCTTGCGGATACCCGCGTCCGCGATGGCCTTTGCCGTCGCCTCCGCGAACATTCCCATGAAGTGACGACCAGGATAGGAACGGCGATGCTGTAGTTCATGGAAACCGACAATCGCAGCTTTTCCTCGAATACTCATCTGCTACTCCTCAGCCGCGCGTTCAGTGAAAAGGCGCGGCATCTATCCACGTATCCGCCAAAGCGTATAATGCGCGTCTCCACCCGTGCATGTCAATCTGTGAATCCTTGCCATTCCTATCTTACTGATGTACGATGCCGCCACCTGAAAGAACACTTGTCCCAATATGACTTTCAAGCGAAATAACGAGTCTGAACTCACCTATTCCCTCAAGTGGGCGGCGTGGGAATGGCTCTACTACATCGCCAAATGCAATGTCATTGGTTTTGAGGTCAAACTCGAAGGACCCGGAGGCCGCATCGTAGACATTGCTGGCGTCAGCAAGGACAAGGAACTCTACGTCGTTGAGGTCAAATCCTCGCTCGCTGATTTCCGCCGTGATGACAATGATTCTCTTGATCGTGACCGCCTGCGTAGAGAGGAAGAAGCGAACGACCGTATGGCTTCGCTGACACAGGAGATTCTTGAAGATGCGGGCGACGAGGACGCGGCCACGCAGGCAACCCTCGACATCGAGATGCTCTCTCACCGGTCAACGAAGCTCAAGGAGAGAGCAGGCAGGCTGAGCACTAAATTCCACGACCCTCGGTTTATCCGCGTGGCGGACTATAACTACCTTATGGTCCCCAGCAAGGCCGTTCGCCGCAATCAACTCCCGCCGCTATGGGGCTTGCTTGCTCCAACACCGAAGCCGCATGCGGTCATTGAGGCGCCTCGCGTTGGCGGCAGCCGCCCGACTCATATGTATGCCGCCGTGCTGCGCGCCATCGCCCGCTCCAACACCCGCGACATGATGCGAACTCGTGACGCGGACTCCGAAGTCTTGTCTCCTTAATGGCGACCGCTGGCCGTCTCTTCGTGGTGGGTGATCTTGTATGCCTCGCGATAAGCGCGGCGAGGCAGCGCGATAAGCGCGCGTCTTTGGTGCCCGCTGAATGTCGCGACGAGTAAGACGGCAAGGAGATAAATAAACGAGAAGACAAGCCGGACAGCTGCGAACGGCAACACCAACTGCGCCGTGAACAACACGAAAAGCGCAACTGCGCCCCGGGGTCCAAGATGCAATGTTGCAAGGAGGACAACGGCAAACAGGGATTGTGCCGCCGTCAGCAGCACCTCCTGTGACTGCCGCTCATCCAAAGGCAGTGCCGACGGACTTCCAACCGAGGCCGAATACACAATCGGCAGGCTGCCCACCAACAACGACCACTGGTTCACCTTTGCGGATACCAAAAGGCCGAGCGCCGACGAGGCGTCGCCGCGTATCGCAAAAATGCACGCAACGACGATCTCCGGCGCTTCTGAAGCCAGGGGCGCGATCCACTGGATCAGCAGGAACTCGTCAATGCCGATGTTCTTTCCTGTCTCAATCATGCCCTCGGCAAACGGCTCAGCCGACAGAAAGATAACAGCAGCTGAAAAGGCGAACGTCCCCAGCACGACAAGGCGCCGGCGCGAACGCTCTAGGTTGCCGATCAAGGTCGCCGGGCCCACGAGCTCAGGCTCCACAACCTCCGCTCGTGAACTGAAATACATGTACAGCCCAAATAGCCCGATGAGTACCACCGCATCCAAAAGGTCGATCTGTCCTTTGAACGGGATCGTGAACGCGTAGATTGTTGCGGCGGCCAGGAATGACAGCTCGATGGTCTGGCTCTTGTGCAGTTGGACGCGGCTATACCGATGTTCGAGAGCGCCAATGCCGGGGAGCCGACCTGCTAATCGCACAAACACACCCGGCTCACGAATGCGCATTCCCGCTCGCTGCGCTCGTATCCGGCGCAACCCCTTGAACCAGACAATCCCCACAATGAGCGGCCACGCGATCCCAATCAACAGCCGATTTGCGCCAGTCATGTTCGCGACCGCATACCCTGCGTATTCGGGGTCGGTACCTGCCTTCCAGACGAGGCTGAAGTCAACGGCGTATTCCGGCAAAACGGTGATGACTGCTACCAGCGCAAGCGCCAGCCCGTGGGAAATATCGTGTTGGAATGCTTCTGCGGCCCACGAAAGCAGGAATGCGGCGCTGAGGATACCCAGCCCGTAGATGAGCGAATTGAGAAGGGGATGGAGATGCGCGTCCTGCGTGTGCGCCAACGTGAACAGCACGATTGCGGGAAATGTGCCGACGATGGCGGCAACAATGAACAAAAGGTTGCGGTCAGAAGTAAGTGACACGGCGCTGTTGCCGACGATTCCTTTTCGCGCGCGTTCTCAAATACCCCAGCGCACGCCCTATCGGAGTATACTAGCCTCAAAGTTGCGGGGACGCCGCTCGATTCCTCCGGCGGAGCTTGTCAAAGGCCGGAAGGAGAGTGGCAAAACCCTGACATTGATGATAGTGGAAGTGCAGCACGAAATGGTGACATCAGGCGCGAGCGTCGAATGAATCCCCGGATATTTCGAAACAGCTTCATTTGGGTGCTGGTCGCCGTCGCCCTCGTTGCCATCCTCTTCACACTCCTCCAGAGCTCCGGAGGCCAGGGGAACCAGTCCTTGGGCTGGCTCATTGACCAGGCCCGGGGCGGCAATATCACATCAATTGAGGTCTCCAACGACTCTTTGAAGGTGATGACGGTGGACAACCGCGAGGTGACCGTCAACAAGGAACCGGACATCTCCGTCTTTGAGATGCTCTCGGCGAGCGGCGTTGAGGTTGGAGAGGGAGCGGGCCAGGTGGATCTGCGGCCTCGAGGCAGCAGCGGCCTCGGCAGCCTCTTCGGCCTGTTCATCAACTTCCTGCCGCTCATCTTCTTCGGCGCAATTTTGATCTTCTTCATGAGGCAGGCGCAGGGCGGCAACAGCCAGGCCCTCAACTTCGGGCGCAGCCGCGCGCGGATGTTTATGGGCAACCGACCCGCCGTCTCCTTCTCTGACGTGGCCGGTGTTGAAGAGGCCAAGATTGAACTTGAAGAGGTTGTTGAGTTCCTCAAGTTCCCGGAGAAATTCGCCAGCCTCGGCGCGCGCATCCCACGTGGTGTCCTCCTCGTCGGCCCGCCCGGCGGCGGAAAGACCCTTCTCGCCCGTGCAGTGGCCGGTGAGGCCGGCGTGCCGTTCTTCTCCATCAGCGGCTCTGAATTTGTCGAGATGTTCGTGGGCGTTGGCGCAAGCCGCGTCCGGGACCTTTTTGACCAGGCCAAGCGCAACGCTCCCGCCATCGTCTTTGTTGACGAGATTGACGCCGTTGGGCGTCATCGCGGCGCGGGACTCGGTGGCGGACACGATGAGCGAGAGCAGACTCTCAACCAGATCCTCGTTGAGATGGACGGCTTCGATAGTTCCACCAACGTCATCGTCATCGCCGCCACGAACCGCCCCGATATCCTCGATCCGGCGCTCCTGCGCCCCGGTCGCTTTGACCGCCGCGTCACCATCGATTTGCCGGACGTTCGAGGGCGCATGGCTATTCTGGATGTACACGCGAAGGGCAAGCCGCTGGATCCGGATATCGATATGGAGGTTGTTGCCAAGCAGACGCCCGGCTTCAGCGGGGCGGACCTCGCCAATCTCATCAACGAGGCGGCGATTCTCGCTGCCCGACGCAATAAGAAACTCGTGATGTACGACGAGCTTGCTGAAGCCGTCGACCGTGTCTTTGCCGGGCCTGAGCGCAGGAGCCGCCTCATTACCGAGCGCGAGAAACGCACCACCGCCTACCACGAGGCCGGGCACGCCGTTGTAGGACACCTAGTTCCCAATGCGGACCCTGTCCAAAAGGTCACCATTGTTTCTCGCGGGATGATGGGCGGCTACACACGATTCCTTCCCAAGGAAGAGTCGATGTTGCGCACACGCTCGCAACTCCTGGACGCGATCAAGGCTGCGCTTGGCGGGCGAGCAGCCGAGGAAATCGTCTTTGGCGACATTTCCACCGGCGCGTCCAACGACATTGAGCAGGTCACGCGTATAGCTCGCAGCATGATCACAACCTACGGTATGAGTGACAAACTCGGCCCACTGACATTGGGCAAGAAAGAAGAGATGATCTTCCTCGGGCGGGAAATCTCGGAACAGCGTAATTATGGCGAGCGCGTGGCTGACATGATTGATCAAGAGGTCAATGAAATCGTCTTTGGTTCATACGATGAGGCGAAACGCATCATCAATGAGAATCGCCCCGTGCTGGATCGGCTGGCAGAGCACCTGATCGTTGAGGAAACGGTTGAGGGCGACGCGCTCCAGCGTCTGCTGGATGACCCAATCGACCCCGCGCCGGAAGAGTCCGTTCCCGTAGAGGCCACATAGATTCGTGGGCGTTCAGCCGCCCACCAGATACGAATACTGACGTGCGCGACATTCTACAGGCCCTGGCCGGTGGCGAAATCACCGTGGACGAGGCGCAACACCGCCTGAATCTTTATGCAATCGGTGAGGTTGGCGATGTCGCCAATCTTGATCTTGGTCGCATGTCTCGGACTGGAAAGCCGGAGATTGTCCGCTGCGCCGGAAAGAGTGTCGATCAGGCCGTGCAGCTGGCCCTCCCATTCCTTGAAGAGCCTGGCGTGGTCGCCCTTTCAAGCGCGTCTGCGGACCATGAAGCGGCCATTCGCGCCGCTCGTCCCGACGCCCTGATTCGCTTTGAACCGTCGGCGGGAATCCTCATTGTCCGCAACCCGGACAAGCCGGAACCGGAACGAATCGGCAGGACCGCCATCATCACTGCGGGAACGTCGGACATGCCCATCGCTCTACAGACCCAGTTGATCGCGGAGATGCTGGGCGTGGAAACCGCGTTGCATACAGACGTTGGCATTTCAGGCCTGCATCGCCTTTTCCCGGTGTTACAGGAAGTTGTCGAATCCGATCCGGACGTTGTCGTTGTGATTGCGGGGCAGGAGGGAGGTCTTGCGCCGGTCGCCGCGGGACTCCTTGATCTCCCCATCATCGCGGTTCCCACGTCAACCGGGACAGGTTACGGCGGTGAGGGCGTCGGCGCGTTATCGACGATGCTTCAGTCCTGCTCGCTCGGACTCGCCGTGGTCAACATTGACAACGGCATTGCCGCCGGCGTGATGGCAGCCACCATCGCACGGCGCGCCAACCGCGCCGGGGGGAATTAGGGTTCAGTTCCGCCGGCCATGTAAGTGAGGTCCGGGACGATGGTCACAAAGCGGTTGAGTGAGTCATTGAGGATGTCCGGCATCTCAAGGTGTGGGAAATGCCTGGAGAGAGGGATCGTGTCGAATGAGGCGTGCTGGATCGCCCCGAGTAATTGCCCGGCCTGCTCCACAATTGGATCATCCTCGCCGTAGATGATTAGCGTTGGTGTCTGAATCAAGCCAAGGCGTGAACTTGCGTCCCATTTGGCCGCCGCCACGAAGTCCCGCATAGAGGACATGGGGCGCTGCTCAGCGCGCGCCGCCTTTAGCGCCTCAGCAGGCATGGGCATGTGAGGCTCGCGCAAGCCGCGCAGCGCATGGTTTTCAAGGAATCCCTCGGGGTCTTCTAACAGGTCTGCAGCCGTGTCCGCCGCCCACGGGAATGTGATTCCCGTTCCGATCAGCACCAGACCCTCAACCCGCCGCGGATGCCTACTCGCGTACTCGATGGCAATTGCCCCGCCGAGCGAATGCCCCACGAGCACGACAGGAGCCAGCCCCAGCGTGTCGATGAATTCCTCCAGGAAAGATGCCCAGTCGGGCACGTCCTCCAGCGCCTCACCTTTGGATTGTCCATGACCAAGCAGGTCCGGCGCGATGGGCGTCTGCGACGGCCCGAAGAATCTTAACTGGTCGGCGAAGAGTCGGTGGTCCGCCCCCGGACCGTGAATGAAGAGAATTCGGGCCCCGGGTGTGGGCCCGCCGATCTCATGAGGGCATTCGTAGTAGACGGACTCCCCACCGATGGTGATGTGCGGCATGACTCCTCTACTCTACATGACAGGGCTGGCCGCTATACTTGAAACGCGGCCGCAGTGACGCGGCGCAAGGGAGGGTAGGGATACACATGTCGACATCGGAACAGGTGAGGCTTACCAGCCTGTCCCACTGCGCCGGTTGAGCGGCTAAACTCGGCCCCGCCGAGCTTGCGCAGGTTCTGCGCAATCTGCCGCCCGTCAGCGACCCTAATCTGCTGGTCGGAATCTCGACCGGTGACGATGCTGCCGTCTATCGTCTCACCGATGAGATCGCGCTTATTCAGACCATTGATTTCTTCCCGCCCGTCGTGGACGACCCGTATGACTTCGGCGCGATTGCCGCAGCGAACGCACTGAGTGATGTGTACGCCATGGGCGGGCATCCTGTTATCGCGCTGAACGTTGCGGCGTTCCCCGACGCGCTCGATAAGGATATTCTCGGTCGGATTCTGAAAGGCGGGGGCGAAAAGGCAGTGGAGGCGGGCACGCTCATCGCGGGCGGCCACACGATCGAAGACCCCGAGCCAAAGTACGGGCTCTCCGTTACCGGCATCGTGCAGCCCGGCCACCAGGTTGCCAACGTGGGCGCGCAGCCCGGAGACACCCTTGTCCTGACAAAGCCGCTCGGCTCCGGCGTGTTGACCACAGCGCACAAGAACGGTGCCCTTGATGCCACGATTCTCGCGGAGGTTGTCGCCGTGATGGCGCAGCTCAATCGTGATGCGTCGGAGGCGATGGTGGAGGTGGGCGTCAACGCCTGCACAGACATCACGGGCTTCGGCCTGTTGGGACACATGAAAGGAATGTTGGACGGCAGCGGCGTGGGGGCGACGTTGTCATTGGCAGATATTCCGACGATTCCCGCTGCGTGGGAGATGATTGATAGGGGCTTTATCCCCGGCGGAAGTGGCCGAAATCGCATGTGGATTGAGAATTCTGTCACATGGCATCCGGAGGTAACCGAGGCCGGGAGAATCATGCTGATGGACGCGCAGACGTCGGGGGGTCTGCTCATCGCGGTGTCTCCTGACAAGCGCGATCAGCTGGTTTCCGCCCTTCAATCCCGAAACACCCCCGCCGCCATTATTGGCCAAATAACAGAAGAAAAAAACCTTACCGTCCACCCCTGAGGAGATTTCGCCCATGGCCTCCCTTGAAATATCTCGACAATTTGTCGATGAGATGATTGCTCACGCTCTGGAGGATGATCCGAATGAGTGCTGCGGCATTCTGATTGGCGAGAACGGGACGGTGATTGGCACGCGGCGCGTGACGAACATTGTCGACGAGAAGAACAAGCCATTCCGATACCAGATGGCGCCGCTGGAGTATGCCTCCATCGACGAGGAATGCTCGGCGAACGGCTGGACGCTGTGGGGGTTCTATCACTCCCACACAAAGTCGCAAGCGTATCCGTCCAAGACCGACCAGAACCTGGCGTTTTGGCCGGGGACAAAAGACCCCATCTGGCCGGACTCCTACTACTTGCTGGTCTCACTTGAAGATAAGGGCGCGCCTGCTGTTCGCGCCTACACGATCTCACCGCCGGATGCGGACACTGACGGTGATTTCCGAGTGGACGAACACGAACTTCGCGTCACCGCAAGCCCGACCCCCAACCCCGCCTGATGTGCCTGATTACCGCCGCGATTGCTGCGGCAGTTGGCTGGATCACTCTGGCCGCTACTGCAATCTGGTACCGCGTGATCGTCGTACCGGACCTCTACGTTGGTGACAGCGTCTTACCATTCGTGGCTGTTGCGACAATAGGCGCGGTGTCATTTCTGGCCGTTCTTGTGGGGGCGCTGCGGCGGACGCAGGGCAAGGCGGACGGGTTGCCGACGATGATCATCGCCTCATTCGCCCTCGTTGCCATCATCTTCAGTTCACTGACGACGACGGGCGTGCTCATCATCCCCGGATTCTTGATCTCAACACTGGCAGCAGCGCTGCCAGCAGACAGGCCGTGGGTGCGAAACTAGCTGTTGCCACTCTCGCTGCGGCGGGATGTGAGCCACGAGTCTACGATCTGTTGGAGTAGTTCAAGTTCTTGTAGTTTGAGTTTGCCGGCCGCTTTAAGGGCCTCGGCCAGCATGTTCTGCGACTGCGCCTCCTGCATGGTCGTGCCCGCGTCGAGGCTACCTTGCGACTTCCACCACAGTTCAATATCGGAATCGTCCGCGTGCTCGATGTCCTTCTCGATGAGGCGCAGGAAGTGAGTCCTCATGTACTGCGTGACGCGCTCCTCTTCGCCCTCCGGCGTTTGGATCCACAGAACGCTGCCGTCGGCCCGGATATAGCGACTTTGCGGCGTACCGGCGGCACTTGACTGAGTCTGCGGTGGAGCAGGAGGCGAGGTGGAGGCGGGTGGTGGTGTCTGGGCGAGGCGCGCACCATCTCCGGCTGGCGAGTATCGGGGCGCGGGAGGAAGTCCGCCGCCGGCTTGGTAGCGCGGCGGCGCGCCTAGTGGGCTCGTGCTCGGCGGCGGGACAGGGCGGTCAAGGGGTCTAGTTGCCTGCCGGGGGGGAGTCTCGAACCCCTGATTATTCACCGGGGCTGACATAGGCGGCTGATTGAGTTCGTCCTCAAGTGGGTCGCTGGGGTTCATGACCTGCGGCAGGTTCAGGATCTTGAGTTCGCGCGTCACCATGTCCGTTGCGGACTCGGTGGGGAGCTTGTCCGTTACACGCTCGCCTGTCTCGTCTTCCTGCGACCGCAGTTCAAAGAATTTTTCTACTTGCTCGTCCGTCGCCTCCTCCGGAGTGGCGCCCGTCAGCCGATAGAAGTGCATGCGGGTGATGCCGGCCATGACGGCCTCACCGCCGTCGGTAACAAAGCGGGAAACGCCATCGTCGCCACGTTGAAGATATCTGCTTGGGGGGGCCATGCTAAGCCCCCTTTGCTGCCCTTGCCGCCGATCCCCAGTTAAGTAGCCAGTACTCGAGTGAGTCTGCTAACGCCATCCAGGACGCGTGGATGATATTCGTATGACTGCCGACGGTGCGCCAGACATGGTCGCCGTCTGTCGATTCGATCAATACGCGCACGGTAGCCGCTGTTGCGCTTTCCTGATTCAGGATGCGGACCTTATAGTCCGTCAGCCGCACGACTCCGATTTCTGGAAACTTGCTCACCAGCGCCTTGCGCAGAGCTTCGTCAAGGGCATTCACAGGTCCGTTGCCCTCCGCTGCCGTGTGGTATTGCTCTTCTCCCACACGCACTTTGACGACTGCCTCCGAAAGCGGGTCATCGTTGTCTTCCGTCTTATTGATTGACGGCCTCCGTCGCCACGTTTCCACGACGGTCATGAAGTCCTGCAGCATAAACGCCGGGGTGTAGTCGGGCAGGGCGCGTCGCACCAGCATCTCAAATGACGCCTCTGCGCCCTCGTACTGGAAGCCGGCCGCCTCCGCATTCTTCACCTGTTCAAGGATTGAACGCGCGGTGTCAGGCTCGACGTCGATGCCCATCGCCTGCGTCGCCGCCAACACGTTGCTTCGTCCGGAAAGCTCGGACACCACGATGCGCCGCGCGTTGCCCACAGTGTCCGGGTCCATGTGCTCATAGCTGCGTTCAACCTTCGCTACTGCCGCAGCGTGCAGCCCCCCCTTGTGCGTGAACGCACGTGCGCCGACGTACGGCTGCGAGGGGTTAATGCCCATGTTGACGATCTCAGCGATCTCTTGTGAAACCGTGGTCAAATTCTTGAGTTGCTCGTCTGTGACAACGCGGATCCCCATCTTGGTTTGCAGGCCGGGGATGATGGAGCAGAGATTCGCGTTTCCACAACGCTCGCCGTAGCCGTTTACTGTGCCCTGCACCTGTTCGATGCCGTGCTCGACCGCGGTCATTGAATTGGCAACAGCGAGCTCACCATCGTTGTGGACGTGAATGCCAAGCGGAACCGTGATGGTCGACCGGAGTGCATCAACAACCTCACCGAGTCGTTGCGGTAGCACGCCGCCGTTCGTATCACAGAGGTGGATGACGTCCGCTCCCGCGTCCTGGGCTGCCTTGAGGCATTGGACGGCATAGTCCGGGTTGGCTGCGTAGCCGTCAAAGAAGTGCTCCGCGTCGAAATGTGCCTCGCGTCCCTGGCTCTTGAGGTACGAGATTGAATCGCTGATCATCAACACGTTCTCTTCAAGGCTCGTCTCTAGCACCTCTGTGACGTGCAAGTCCCAGGTCTTGCCGACTAGGGTAACGATCGGCGCTTCTGATGCGATGAGCGCCAGAAGATTGCCGTCCTGTTCTGCTGAGATGCCGGCGCGTCGGGTTGAGCCGAACGCGGCGACGCGCGCCGTCTTGAGGTTCAGCCCCTTGACGCGTCGGAAATACTCCTCGTCCTTAGGATTGGAGAACGGCCACCCGCCCTCAATGATGTGAATGCCAAGGTCGTCGAGCCGGGTTGTAATGTCCAGCTTGTCTTTGACAGTGAGGGAGATTCCCTCCTGTTGAGTGCCGTCTCTAAGGGTAGTGTCGTACAGAATCACTTGTGGCGTTGACGATGTCACTGCGTTGTCCTCTGACTTGTTCCTATTGAATCAACTATAGGCTATAGCGGTCGAGGCACTCGCGCACGTTCCGGATTCTCGATTCTTTCAATGACGGCGTCCGCCATCTCCGTCGTGTTGACCACCTGTGTGTTCGAATCTGCCACGCCGACACCGGCCACGTCTGCCGTGCGGTAACCTGCTGCGAGCGTTGCATCAACCGCCGCCTCAACGGCATCGGCCTCGTCGTTTAGCCCGAACGAGAGCCGCAGCATCATCGCCGCGCTTGAGATAGCCGCCAAAGGATTCGCGATGCCCTGTCCCGCGATATCGGGCGCCGAACCGTGAATCGGCTCGTACATGCCATAGAG
>LXNJ01000872.1_pt1 | contig 19332 bp, 15 predicted proteins | sample 809081 | NCBI WGS metagenome assembly LXNJ01 (sample SAMN04870510, study PRJNA318959) | sponge metagenome | biome: sponge; feature: marine sponge reef; material: water | host: Petrosia ficiformis | place: Greece: Milos, Mediterranean Sea | collected 2013-05-29 | depth 5-7 m
TGCGCTGGCAAGGAATGACGAAGCAATGTGGCAGGCCCCACATAATGAGGAATGACACGGCCAGCGTGCCCCTCTCTGCCTCCCGAAGGGCGCTTCACGCCCGCAATGCCCCGAATTCGCAGCGTTTCCGTTAATTCCGACGACGCAATTATAATATCTTTTACGCACGAACGTGAAGCGCTGAGCAAAGCGGTTTTGATCAGAGTATCCTAAAATGTATCGGGTAAACCTTAAAGATTTTGAGGGACCGCTGGACTTGCTTCTCTTTTTTATCAGGAGAGACGAGTTGGATATTTTCGATATTCCAGTTGCCCGTATTGCTGACGAGTATCTTGAGCATGTGCGCCTGCTCGAACGAATCGATCTCGAGAGTGCGGGCGAGTTTTTGTACATGGCTGCTGTCCTGATCGGCGTAAAGGCCCGCATGCTTCTGCCGGGACAGGAGGTCGACGAAGATGGGGATCCGGTCGATCCTCGTCGGGAGCTTGTGGAGCGGCTTCTGGAATACGTCCGATACAAGGAGGCGTCTGCACATTTACTGACGCTCGAAAGCGAACGGGCAGAACGCTTTACGCGTAATCGCGCCGTTTCCGAACGCGCCGCATGGGAAGAGAAACCGGTCCTGGATGCGTCCGTTTTCGATCTTGTATCGGCGCTTAAACGAATTCTCGCGGAGGCTCCGGAAGAGGCCCTGCACGATGTAGCGCGCGAAGAATATTCGATCGAAGAACAGCGCGCGTTTCTGCTCGATCGCCTCGCCGGGGAAAAGCATCTTTCTTTTTCCGCTCTTGTCGAGAATCGGTCAAGGCCGTTTATCGTTGCGACATTTCTCGGGGTTCTTGAACTTGTCCAGGCCCAACGGGTGCGTGTACATATTTCCGGAGGAGATCCGATCGGTTTTTATCTTGAGCTTCGTATCCGGCAGGCCGAGACGGTTTCTGCAGACCTGGACCGTACGGACGATCGGATAGAAGGGGCCTCGGGCGACCGAAACGGTAACGGCAAATAGACGATTGAACGGTATGGCGTCCATACACGAACTGGGGGATCGGGCACTCTCGCATGTCGCCGAAGCGCTTGTCTTCGCGGCGGATCGCCCTGTCGCTGCGCGCGAGATTGCCGGGGCGTATAGCGACGTCACAGGGAACGATACTCCATCGGATAAGGAGGTGCTGGAGGCGGTGGCGAGCCTGAACGAGGCATATGAGGCGAGCGGACGCGTTTTTCGCATTGAACGCTGGGCCGCGGGCTTTCGGATGGCGACCATTTCTCCGGTCGCTCCCTATCTGAAATCCTTTTTCAATCGCGAACGCGAAAAGAAACTGTCGCACTCGCTCATGGAAACCCTGGCTATCGTGGCGTACCGGCAACCGGTCACAAAGCCCGAGGTCGATTTTGTGCGCGGCGTCGATTCCGGCTATGCACTGGGCAAGCTCATGGAAAAAGGGTTTATCGACGTAGCGGGTCGGAGCGATTCCCTGGGGCGTCCCCTGATCTACGGAACAACCTATTCGTTTCTGGAGCAGTTCGGCCTGGGAGATATCGATGATCTTCCGAACCTGCGCGAAATTGAGGAAATACTTGCAGACCCCTCCTTCAGCCGGGAGCGCGCTGAATTATTTCAACTACAGGAGGAGGACAACGCGGTACGGGATCGGACGGAGGATAAGGCCGGGCCGCAAGCGGAGCAGGAAATCGAGGAGTAGTCCGGGCGCGCTCGGAAAATTCTCCGGGAAAGAACAGATTGTGCGTTGGTTCGTTCATGGAGCTTTACACGTTGCGTACTTTCTATAGGATATTCCGATCAAAACCGCTTCGCCCGGCACTTTACTTTCGCGTGTAAAGGACATCATGATTCCATCGTTGAAATCAGCAGAAAACACTGCGGTTTCGTTGCGTCGCGGACGTGACGCGCCCTTCGGGAGGCTGCGAGGGGTGCGCTGGCCGCGTCATTCCTCATTATGTGGGGCCTGCCACACTGCTTCGTCATTCCTTGCCGGCGCACCCCTCTCAACCTCTGAGCTTTGCGGACTTAATCAGAGTATCCTCCCCAGGATCGATATCCGCTAAAATGTCCGCCGGATTACCTGCAAAAAAGGGACAAAAGGGGCGGAAAAATCCCGCCGGTAATACCGGACCGACGGCCCGCTCGGATCCGTCCGGTTCGCCTCGGAACGGAGAGGATGCGGCGCCTAAGGGCATGCGGCTTAACCGGTATATCGCCCGCGCAGGCGTGTGTTCGCGCCGCGAGGCGGATGGCTTGATCGAGCGGGGACTCGTCAAGGTGAACGGGGAGCGTGTTCGGGAATTCTTTATTTCGGTTATGCCGACCGATACGGTGGAGGTCAACGGGAAACGTATCTCCACTTCACCCCATGAGTACATCCTTCTCAATAAGCCGAAGGATACGATTACGACGAAGCACGACCCGAAAAAGCGGCGTACCGTGATGGACCTTTTGACTCTCTCGGCTGCCGATAAGGGGAGCCTGTTTCCTGTGGGTCGCCTGGACCGGGATACGTCGGGCGTGTTGCTTGTCACAAACGATGGGGAACTGGCGCACCGGTTGATGCACCCCCGCTACGAGGTAGATAAACTGTACCGGGTATGCACCCGAAACGCCATCAAACCCCATGAGATCGATCTACTCAAAAAAGGCGTCGACTTGGAGGACGGGTTGGCGCAAGTCGATGAGGTTGCCTACGTTGCCTTACCCAACCGTCATGAGGTTGGGTTGCGCATGCACGAAGGCCGCAACCGGCAGATTCGCCGGATGTTCGAAGCGCTTGGGCACGAGATCACAGCGCTCGAGCGCGTGAATTATGCGGGGCTTACCGCCAAGGGCGTTCGACCTGGAAAATGGAGACGCCTGCAGCCCTTCGAAATCCGGCGGCTCGAACGCCAGGTACACATGAAATGAACAGATATCATGACGACGGACGACAAGCTGCTTTTTGAGCGGATCCGCAAAGAGGGCCTTACTTACGACGATGTGCTGCTTGTGCCCCGGCATTCGTCTACCATGCCCCGGGACGTTTCTATTGAAACGATGCTTACGCCGCGCATTGCATTGAATATTCCGCTGTTGTCTGCCGCCATGGACACGGTCACCGAATCCGGAATGGCGATCGCGATCGCTCGGGAAGGCGGCGCCGGGGTGCTGCACAAAAACATGTCTATCGAGCAGCAAGCGGATGAGGTGCGTCGTGTAAAGCGCTCCGAAAGCGGTATGATTCTCGACCCGATCACCTTGCATCCGGAGGATACGGTAGCGGATGCCTGTGCGATGATGGAGCGACACCACATCGGGGGCATCCCTGTAGTCGATGCTGAAAACCGCCTGGTGGGGATCGTTACGAACCGCGATCTGCGCTTCGCGCATGACGGACGTACGCTGCTCCGCGAGATGATGACACAGGAAAATCTTGTGACCGCGCCTGTTGGAACGACGCTGGAACAAGCGGAGGCGCTCCTGCAAAAGCACAAGATCGAGAAACTTCCGGTGGTGGACGATGCCGGTAATCTCAAGGGGCTTATTACATTCAAGGATCTCGATAAAAAACGCAAGTATCCCAATGCCTGCAAGGATATGCATGGACGCTTGCGTGTAGGGGCGGCTCTCGGTGTTACGCCCGATGTGTCGGAGCGGGCGGCGGCTCTTGCAGAGAGCGACGTCGATTTTCTTGTCGTGGATACGGCGCATGGACACTCCGACGGCGTATTGAAGACAGTGGAGAAGGTGAAGGCGCTTTCGGGCGATCGGGACGTGATTGCCGGCAACATCGGAACGGCGGAGGCGGCCGAGGCGGTTATTGCCGCAGGAGCCGCTGCAGTCAAGGTCGGAATCGGACCCGGCTCTATCTGCACGACCCGCATCGTGGCCGGCATTGGCGTGCCGCAACTTACGGCGATCATGGACTGTGCTGCGGTGGCGCACAAACACGGCGTACCGGTGATCGCGGACGGAGGTATCAAGCAGACTGGAGATATTCCTAAGGCGCTGGCTGCGGGCGCCGACTCTGTGATGATCGGCGGGCTCTTTGCGCGTGTTGAAGAGAGTCCCGGCGAAACCATTCTTTACGAAGGGCGCAAGTTCAAAAGCTACCGGGGCATGGGCTCCGTAGGGGCCATGGAATCGGGATCGAAGGATCGATATTTCCAGGATGCGGAGGACGATCTTGCCAAACTCGTTCCGGAGGGGATCGAGGGGCGTGTTCCGTACGGCGGGAACCTCGGCGAAGTGGTGCACCAAATGCTTGGGGGCTTGCGGGCTGCGATGGGGTACTGCGGGGCTGTTTCCATTCGGGATTTGCAGGAGACGGCGCGGTTTATTCGCGTAACGGGCGCCGGACAACGCGAAAGTCACCCGCACGATGTATTCATCACGAAGGAAGCGCCCAATTACAGCACCCGGCTCTGAATATCCGCGTGTCGGGCCCCCTGCCTTTCCCTATTTGCCGGAGTATTTTCCGTGGATCGCGTCTCTTCTCTCCGAGCCTTGCTCCGTACGTTGTCCGCGGATGCATTGTACCTGACCCATTATGCGCATGTGCGCTGGGCGTGCGGTTTCACGGGATCGTATGGTGTGCTGATCGTTCGTGCGGATGCGGCGCATTTCGTGACGGATGGGCGATACCGTACGCAGGCGGGGGAGGAAGTCAAGGATGCGTCCGTCCATGTAATACGGCCAACGCAGCGCGACGCACTCGAATACATGGAGGCGGAAGGTTTGCTGAAGGGTGTGCGCCGGGTTGCGTATGCGTCGGACCGCCTTACGGTTTTCTCCCTTGAAATGCTTCAAAGGCGTTTTCCCGGCGTGGAATGGACAGGAAAGTCCGGACTGCTCCAGGAGCTTATGGCCCGCAAAAGCCCGGACGAGCTGGAGCGTATCCGCGCCGCCCAGGAATTGACGGGAGAAGTGTTCGATACTCTCAAGGAATGGATCAGGCCGGGGCGTACGGAGAAAGAAATTTCCACGAAGATTGTGGCGGGGCACCTGAGACGGGGTGCGGATCGGATGTCTTTCGATCCCATCGTGGCATCCGGCGCCCACAGTGCGCTTCCTCATGCGCATCCCACGGATCGCGCAGTGCAGTCCGGCGACGTACTTCTACTCGATTTCGGATGCTTTCTGGACGGATATGCTTCGGACATGACGCGCACGGTGGCCGTGGGGCCGCCGGATCCGCTGGTCCCGGAGGTCTACGATCTGGTGCGCTCCGCGCAGGAATGCGCCCTGCGACATGCCCGTGCAGGCATGCAGGCCAGAGAAGTCGATGCGTTGGCTCGTGACGTAATGCGGAAAGGAGGGTACGAAGAGGCGTTTTCGCACAGCCTCGGGCACGGCATCGGGCTGGAAATTCACGAATGGCCTCGCCTATCTCGTCTGGTGGACGATGTGCTTCCGGATGGGTGTGTCGTGTCGATCGAGCCGGGCGTTTATCTGTCGGGTCGATTCGGCATTCGTATCGAAGATGTGGTGTGCCTGCGCGAAGACGGGGTACGTAATCTTAGCGGCGTTTCCAAAGAATGGACGGTTCTACCGTGAAACGCGATACGATCCGATGCCGTGCAACAGACGCAATAATTGCATATCATGCTTCTCGCTACAGGGTGTTGTGAACATTTGTCCGAAGACGCCTCTGTGTTCCGCCGGACTTTTACCGGGTTCATCGCCCTGTTTCTTCTGTTATCCGCCACTCTTCAATTGTACGTGATCCCATGCATCGTTCCCGGACAACTTCGCTTTTGGCGCTTCTTTCCCTGGCCGTTTTTCTTGGGGGTTGTGCTTTCGGGCTACAGACCGCTCGTGTTGCAGACGCCCCGCCTGCAGACACTGAGGCTGCCGCCGAGTCGAAAGACGAGACGAAGATGAAGAAATATACCGAGGTCGTCAAGGAAAGCATGACCACGGACGAGGGACTGTTTGCCGTACACCGCGATACGGAGAAAACCCTCTTCGAAATCCCGGATTCGTTACTGGGCCGGGAGATGTTGCTGGTAACGCGTATGGCGCGTACGCACGCCGGCATGGGATACGGGGGACAAAAAGCCAACACGCAGGTACTGCGGTGGCAGCGGCAGGGGGATAAGGTGCTCCTGCGAATCGTATCCTACGAGAGCGTCGCGAGCGAGGAGCATCCGATTTACGAGGCAGTCCGGAATGCAAACCTCGAACCGGTAGTGGCCGCCTTCGATATTCTCGCCAGAAACGACGATTCCACCCGGTCCGTCGTGGATGCGACCGAACTCTTTACGACGGACGTTCGTTTTCTGGGCCTGAGTTCGTCCAACCGTACGCAGTACAAGGTCAAGAGTCTCGACAAGGATCGTTCCTACGTCAATACGGCTCAAAGTTTTCCTCGCAATGTCGAAGTGCGCCATACGCTTACCTACGCGGCGGACGAGCCCCCCGACAATCCTTCGACCGGAACGATCTCTGTCGAAATGAACCAGTCCATGGTGCTCTTGCCGGATCAGCTCATGACGCCGCGGCCCTGCGATGCACGCGTGGGATATTTCAATGTCGAGACGATCGATTATGGGGCGGATGAGCAGCGGGCGGAGGAGAAATGCTTCATCACGAAATGGCGGCTCGAACCCAGCGATCCCGAAGCGTTTGCGCGCGGCGAACTGGTGGAGCCGGTGCGCCCCATTGTGTACTACATCGATCCGGCCACGCCGATGAAGTGGCGTCCGTACCTCAAACAGGGGGTGGACGACTGGAACGTAGCGTTCGAGGAAGCCGGTTTTCGGAACGCCATTATCGGCAAATATCCTCCTTCTGCGGAGGAAGACCCGGAATTCAGCCCGGAGGATGTACGCTATTCCGTGATCCGTTATTTCCCGTCGGACATCGAAAATGCCTACGGTCCGCATGTCCATGACCCGCGTTCGGGAGAGATTCTAGAGAGCGATATCGGGTGGTACCACAATGTGATGAATCTTTTGAGGAACTGGTATTTTGTCCAGACGGCCGCATCGAACCCCGACGCGCGCGCCGTGAAGTTCGACGACGAGGTAATGGGAGAGCTGATCCGCTTCGTGTCCGCCCATGAGGTGGGGCATACGATCGGCTTGCCGCACAACTGGGGATCGAGCTACGCGTTTCCCGTGGATTCGCTGCGGTCCCCGACGTTTACGAATACGCACGGCACGGCGCCCTCGATCATGGATTACGCCCGCTTCAACTACATCGCGCAGCCGGAAGACGGGGTGACGAACTTCATGCCCGCGATCGGCGAATACGACAAATGGAGCGTTCGCTGGGGCTACCGGCCCATTCCCGAAGCAGACAACGAAGAAGAAATAAAAGCCGTGTTGAACGACTGGGTCAGGGAGCGTGCCGGCGATCCGTTGTACTTCTACGGGCGCCAGACGGGCAACCCGCTGGATCCCCGGTCGCAGCGGGAGGATCTCGGAGACGATGCGGTGGAAGCAAGCCGGTTGGGCATTGCGAACCTGCAACGCATCGTTCCGAACCTGATCGAATGGACCCGGGAGGAGGGCGAAAATTATGCGCAGCTCGAGGAAATATACGGGCAGGTAGCGGTCCAGTGGAGACGCTATCTCGGCCATGTGGCGCGCGGAATCGGAGGGGTGTACGAGACCCCGAAGACGTTCGATCAGGACGGGCCGGTATATGAAACGGTTTCGAGGGATGCGCAAACGAGGGCGATGGCTTTTCTGCACGAATTCGGATTCGATACGCCCCGATGGCTTCTCGACGAGGAGATTCTTCGCCGGATCGAACATGCGGGCGCCGTAGACCGCGTTCGAAGCGTTCAGGCCGGCCGGTTGGATCTGCTGCTGAACCCGCAACGGCTGGCTCGCCTTATCGAGGCGGAAGCCCGCCTCGGCGATGCTTCGTATGCGCCTTTGGATATGCTGGAAGATTTGCGAAAAGGTCTCTGGCGCGAACTGGACGCCAACGAAGCGATCGATCCGTGGCGTCGCAACCTGCAACGCGCCTATCTGGAGGACATGGAGCGGTTAATGACCGAGGAGGTCACCGCTCCGCCCGCTGCTGCGCGCCGTTTCCTCGGTTATACGCCGGTCAACGTGAGTCAGAGCGATATCCGGGCGTACGTACGCGGCGAACTGGAAACGTTGCGCGGAGATGTGCAGCGAGCCGCGCGCAGGGCGCCGGACCGGCCTACGGTATTGCACCTCGAAGACGTACTTGTTCGCATCGAGAACATACTGGATCCGCAGGAAGAATAGAGTAACCCGCGCTGCGCCTCCCGTCGCAAAATGGCCACTGACCACTCCATCGACAGTTCTCCACAGCGTATACCGGAGCAGGAAATACAGTTCGGAATACGCGGCATGACGTGCGCCGGATGCGTCCTTCGCGTCGAAGAAGCGTTGACCGGTGTGGATGGAGTGGAGACGGTGGACGTAAACCTGGCTACCGAACGCGCCCGCGTACGCTACCGGAGCGGCTTCGGGCTTGTGGAAGCCATGTATGCGGCGGTTCGGGAAACGGGGTACGAGGCGATAGAGGCGGCTTCCGGCGCGAAGGCGCGCGAAGAGGCCGAGGAAACGGCCCGGAAAGCAGAGTTGCAGGCCCTGCGCTGGCGGGCGGTATTCGCGGGGGTTCCCGCCGCAGCGATCCTCGCGTTGCAGATGCTCCCGATGCTGTGGCCTCCCGCTGCGTCGTGGCTCCATGTGCTGATCGGGGAGGCGCTCCTTCTGTATATCCTGTTCGCACTGGCCAGTGTCGTGCAATTCGGACCGGGCCTCTGGTTCTACCGGCTGGGCTGGAAAGCGGTGCGGGCGCGGCATCCGGACATGCATACGCTCGTCATGCTTGGCTCCAGCGCCGCCTACGGATATTCGGTGGTGGCCATGTTTTTTCCCGGCGTAATGCCCTCCGGCGCCGATCATGTTTATTTCGAGGCGTCCTCGGCGATCATCGCGCTGATTCTGCTGGGCAAATATCTCGAGGTGCGTGTCAGGGCGCGCGCCGGCGCCGCGATGCGGTTGCTGCTCGGTTTGCAACCGGCGCTTGCCCGTGTGATGCGTGCAGATCGCGAGGCGGATATTCCTATCGAGGAGGTGGTGGCCGGCGATATCGTTCTCGTGCGTCCCGGAGAGCGGTTGCCTGTGGACGGGATCGTAGAAGAAGGGGAGTCCTGGATAGACGAGTCCATGCTTACCGGAGAGCCGGTACCCGTCGAGAAAAAGGCGGGGGACGAGGTGGTCGGCGGCACGATTAACGGACACGGCGGTTTTCGTTTTCGGGCTACGCGAGTAGGGGAGGATACGGTGCTGGCCCGTATCGTGCGCATGGTCGAGGAAGCTCAGCAATCGAAACCGCACATCCAGCGCCTGGCGGATCGTGTAGTGGCATGGTTCGTGCCCGCTATACTCGTTGTGGCGTTTCTGACCTTTGCGTTGTGGCTCGTAATGGGCCCGGCGCCGGCGTTGCCCTTTGCGCTTGTAGCCGCTGTATCCGTACTGATTATCGCGTGTCCCTGCGCCATGGGGCTGGCTACCCCCGTATCGGTCATGGTCGGTTCCGGCAAGGCCGCCGAACTGGGAATTCTTTTCAGGGGCGCCGATGCTATGGAATTGCTGGCCAAGGTCGATACGGTTGCCTTCGACAAAACCGGCACACTTACGGAGGGGCGCCCACGCTTGACGGACATGATACCTTGCAACCCGTGGTCGGACGAGGAGGCGCTGCGTCTTGCCGCTGCCGTGGAAAGGCGCTCGGAGCATCCTGTGGGCTACGCCATCGTAGAGGCTTCGGAGGAGCGGGGGCTATCTGTTCCGGAAGCGACCCGGGTCCGGGCCCATTCCGGACTGGGTATTTCGGCCAGGGTGGAGAAAAAAGCGGTTTACATTGGCTCCGAACGCTTTCTGGCCGCAGAAAATGTCGATATGTCGCCGCTTGCAGGAGATATATTCCGATCGGATGTGGTGCGTACGCTCTCTGAAGAGGGTAAAACCCTCATTTTCATGGCTACGGATGGCGTGCTGGCGGCGATTTTCGGGGTTGCGGATCCGCTGAAAGAACATGCGGCGGAAAGCGTCGGGGCGCTACGGGAGCTGGGGTGCCGGGTAGTGATGATTACAGGCGATGCGCCTCGCGCCGCCGAGGCGGTTGCCGGCCGTCTCGGGATCGACGAGGTTTCCGCGGGCATTCTCCCGGACCGGAAAGCCGACGCGGTACAGCAATACCGGCAGGAAGGGCGCCGCGTGGCGTTCACGGGGGACGGCATCAACGACGCGCCGGCGCTGGCTCGGGCCGATGTGGGCGTGGCGATGGGGACGGGCTCGGACATCGCGATCGAATCCGGGGACGTTATTCTCATGTCGGGCGATCCGAGGGGGCTGGTTAACGCCCGCGCGCTTGCGCATAGCACGCTGCGCAATATCAGACAAAATCTTTTCTGGGCATTCGCCTACAACGTGGCGCTTATTCCGGTAGCCGCCGGGGTGTTGTATCCGCTCACCGGGCATCTTTTGTCCCCGGTGTTCGCGGCCGCCGCCATGAGCCTGTCCAGTGTGTTTGTCCTGGCGAATGCCTTGCGTCTGAAGCGTTTCCGCACGATCTTGGGGTGAGGATGATCACAAGCTCTTCGGATACCCTGACAATGGGATCGGGATAATGAGATCGGGAAGGGAGCAAACGAATCCGGTTCGTAGCCCAGGTGTGATGTTGCGGACTGCGCTCAGCGTGCGGCATCAACGATCTGTTTCTCTGATTGACGCTCTTGCCTCGCCATCCGCAAAGCGTATTTCCCGAATCGGCGCCTGGGCCCGGGTGCGCCACGCCCTCGTCGCGGTCGTCATGGCGGTTGCCGCACTGTGCTGGGGAAACCGTGCACACGCACAAGGGGAAGTCTCCCCCCGGCAGATTTTTATCCCTTCAGTCTATGGACAGGCTACCCCTTTATCCAGTCTGTCGCCTCAATCGGTTATACGGACATCCAGTCCTGCCGACACGGTGCATTTCTGCTTGCCGGCCGATCCTGATGATTGGGAGGGTGATGTTGGTATTTCTGCAGCCAAGCAGCGGGGAGATTTAAATGTGGGTGAACCTCGCACAGTGCGGATGATCTACTTTTTGCCGAATGATCGCTCCTTCCGTGCAGATGTAGTACAGAAGATAAAGGATGAGATTCGCAACGCGCAGGCCTTTTATGCCGAGGAGATGCAGTCACGCGGATACGGGGACAAAACGTTCCGCTTTGAGACCGATGCGCAGGGCGCGCCCCTGATTCATCGGGTGGATGGGCAACATCCCGATAGCTACTATCTTTACAATACCTCTAGCACTGTATATGACGAAATCGGCTCGGCATTTGATTTCTATAGCAACGTTTATGTTATCGTCATTGACAATAACAAAAATCTAATCGGCTCGGGTAGCCAGTTTTTCGGGGGTGTCGGCGTGCGGAGGGGAAAAAATGGGGGTACTGCGTTGATTCCTCACGGATTTAGCTTCGGAGTTCTGGCCCATGAACTTGGACATGCGTTCGGATTACAACATGATTTTCACAGCAAGTCGTACATCATGTCGTATGGTGGCGCAGCACGAAGCCGTTTAGCTGCGTGCAGTGCCGGATTTTTGGCTGTACACCCCTACTTCAATGCCGATAGCTCCATTGACAAGGAGCCGGGCCCGAGCATCGAACTTGTTTCTTCACCCACCTATCCACCAGGTTCAGAGAGTGTTCCTGTCCATCTCGAAGTCAGTGACCCGGAGGGATTGCACCAGTCTATTTTGTTCGTAAGATCACGCTTTTCTGCAGGACCTGTTGAAGTAAAAGGGTGCCATGGATTGGCGGGAGTACAAAATGATGTGGTCGAATTCGATTACGATGGCGCCATTCCTTCCAATGATGGCACAAGTCTTTCCGACTCCCCCCTGCATTCAATGTATGTTCGAGTTACCGATACGGATGGAAATTCGGGAACCGCATCTGTTGTTCTTTGGGAAATATCGCCGAATCGTATTGCTACTCTTGAGGGGCATACGCAAGCCGTCTCGTCCGTGTCGTTTTCGCCTGACGGGACGATCCTCGCCTCCGCATCCCATGATCATACGATCAGGCTATGGGATATGTCGACAGAAAAAAACATCGCTATTCTTGAGGGACATAAAGGGCCGGTCGGTTCGGTGTCTTTTTCGCCCGATGGGACAATCCTGGCTTCGGCGGGGAGTTATAGAAGAGATGGTACAATCAGGCTCTGGGACGTGCAGACAGAAGAGAATATCGCTATTCTTGCGGGGCATGAAGGGCCGGTCAATTCGGTGTCTTTTTCGCCCGATGGGACAATTCTGGCTTCGGCATCGGGGAGGCCTGATGGTACAATCAGGCTCTGGGACGTGCAGACAGAAGAGAATATCGCTATTCTTGTAGGGCATAATAGAGAAAATGTTAATTCGGTGTCTTTTTCGCCCGATGGGACCATACTTGCTTCCGGGTCGGAGGATAGAACGGTCAAGATTTGGGACGTGGAGACAAAAGAAAACACGGCCACCTTTGGTCATGCGACTGGTATTTCAACGGTGTCGTTTTCGCCCGGTGCAAGCACCCTTGCCTCCGGACCGGTGGATCACACGATCAGGCTTTGGGACATAGTGACAGAAAGCAACATTGCTACCCTTCAGGGGCATACATCCTTCGTTCGCGGCGTGTCTTTTTCACCCGATGGGATCATACTTGCTTCCGGGTCGGAGGATAGAACGATCAGGATTTGGGACGTGGAGACAAAAGAAAACATCGCCACTTTTACAGGCCATGCGGCTGGTATTTCAACGGTGTCGTTTTCTCCCGATGGAACTATTTTAGCCTCTGGGGCCCGGGATAACGCAGTCAATTTGTGGAATGTGTTCGAGTGGGCCTCGGTGGTGCCGGATATGCCGGCTAATCTACAGGCTATTCCCGACATAGCACAAGCACTGTTGTCTTGGGAAGCTCCGGCCGATGACAGAGGATCGGAGATTATCGGCTACGCATACAGACATAAGGAAAACGGCGGATCTTTCAGTCAGTGGGGGGCTATTCCGGACAGCCGCTCCGGCGAGGCTAACGCTGGCAGTTACACAGTCACGGGCCTCACGAACGGGTCGACCTATACGTTCGATGTGCGTGCGGTGAATATACATGGCGGCGGCCGTTCCGCGTCGGTGACCGTAACGCTGCCACCCGGGCCGACGAGTACCGAGAGCGAGGAGTTGCCCGCCGCAGTGGCGCTTCTGGGCAACTATCCGAATCCGTTCAATCCGGAAACGACGATAGGTTATGCGTTGCCCCATACAGGCAAGGTTCGTCTTGTGGTATACGACTTGCTGGGGCACGAGGTGGCGGTGCTGGTTGACGGGCTTCAGCCTGCGGGCCGTCATGCGGTGCGTTTTCGTGGAGATCATTTGCCGAGCGGTCCGTACGCGTACCGCTTGCAGGCGGGAGACGAAGTGGTTGTCCGTACGATGATTCTTGTTAAATGAGCCTGGGAGGGGGGCGACGATCCAGTTCATCGCCGGAGGCACAAAGTTTCTGACATGACCGATCTGTTGATGGGGTTCTTTACCCCCTGGGCTATATTTACCGGAATATTCGGGCAAATATCGTGTCGGAGTATTCTTAAGCGTAGCGCCGCATTTGGCCTTTTTGAGTAAAAACTCTCCTTTTCTGAGTAAAAATTATACCTTTTTTAAATAGAAATTACTCAAAAAGGGGCAAAAATAGATTATTGAAGCCAGGCGAACTCCGCCAACATGCTGTCGCTGCGCGCGGCGGCGAGGGCCTGTCTTCACCCCGGACGAAGGACTCTGGAGCCTGTATTTTCTTCCACTTCTCCATGCGCAAACGACGCAGGGGTTGTTTCTCCTCTTCATGGTCCCAGCGCTCCGATGGGAATAACGCCCACGCCGTCCGGGCGCATGTATCCGTATCCCGACGGAACGATTACCGCAAGCATGGAAGGCTTGCCGCACAGGTCCTGATCTACGCGTTGCGCCAGTCTGAGCAGGTTACGGGCGCCTTCGTCTGTGCGCTGGCTGCCGAGTTTGACCTCGAAGGCCGCCCAGCGACCGTCCATTGCCTGGACAATGGCGTCCACTTCAAGACTGTCTTTATCCCGATAATGATATACCTCGGCGTCGGCTGCCTGAGCATAGATGCGCAAGTCCCGAACGACCATGGATTCAAAGAAGAGGCCGAGCGTTTTCGTGTCCTGTAAAAGCCGATCGGGACTTGCCCGAAGCGCCGCTGCGGCAAGCGACGGATCCGTGAAATGGCGTACGGGCGTATTTCTCAGTACGGAACGGGATCGCAGGCTTGTGGCCCAGGAAGGTTGGTGCTCTATAACCATGATTCGCTCCAACGCGTCAAGATACTGAGCGGCAGTGTGTTGCTTGATTGTGACGACGTTCCCCTCGCTAATGTCTGAGGCCAACGTCGAGATTGCGGCTGGCGTTGCCACGTTGCGAGCCAACGAGCGCAATAATAAGCCGACTTTCGCCGGATCTCTCCTTTTTCCATCGGCGCTTGCAATGTCCACTCGCCGAATTTCGTTGAGATAATCCTGGTTTGCTTCCAAAACATGTTCTGTCGGTTGATTCAGATTACCTGGCCAGCCGCCTTTGCAAATCAGTTCGGCGAGTGCGGCGATCCGTATTTCAGCCTGCGGAGCCTTTGGGGGCATCCCTTCAAGAAGCTCCGTTAGGGAGATTTCTCCGGAAGCATGTCCGGTTTCAAACAGGGAAAAGGGGCGCATGCGCAGGCGGGTCAGGCGTCCGGCGCCCGTGTGCCTCGTGATGTCGTCAGCAGGTACTGCGGACCCCGTGAGGATAAACTGGCCGGGGGCCCGCCGGTCATCTACTGCCCTCCGAACATGATTCCATATGGACGGCTCGAGTTGCCACTCGTCGATCAGGCGCGGCGTGGGGCCGGCGAGCGCTTGTGCAGGGTCAATCTCTGCAAGAACACGTGCATCCTTGTCCACATCCAGCAATACTTCGCTGGCGGCAATCTGCCGGGCGGTTTCCGTTTTTCCGCATGCCCGCGGTCCTTCTATGACGACAGCACCCACGGCGGCCAGCTTTTCCTTCAGCTCTTTTTCGATGATTCTTGGTACGTATTTCATGGCTGAACGGCATAAATGGAAAAGTCACAACGGCATAAATGCGGAAATAACAACGGCATAAAAAGCGAATTTTCAACGGCATAAATGACGGGTAAGAATGGAATGTTCCAATGGAGGATCACTATATGAAGTCGTTATTATAAGTCCGTCCGGTATCTTTTGTGCTGCCGAATGCCTTGCGTCTTTGCCAGGAACCCCTTTAGTAATCACTTTGCATATGGATTCAATAAGCGAGGCGAAAAGTGAAGGTTAAGATCATTCCGATCAGAAACTCTCAGGGAATCCGTATTCCTAAACCTCTTATCGAGGCGGCAACCCTTGAAGGCCCGCTTGAGATGCGTGTGGTGGAGTCAGGTCTGCTCATTGAGCGCATCTCGGCACCGCGTGCCGGATGGGCCGAGGCGGCGAAGAAGATGCGGGAGAGGGGAGAAGATGGTCTCCTTGACGAGCCGGTACCCACTAAATTCGACGAAACCGAGTGGGAATAAGCCGTTTTTTACCATGACCCTTGCAGAAATACAGGCCCGGCTCGAGGAAGCGGGCAATGCCGACATTGCGGCCCACTCGGCGCGCTTTTTTCGCACCGGCCCGGGCGAATATGGGGAGGGAGACCGGTTCCGGGGCATCCGCGTACCGGTTCTTCGAAAGCTGGCCCGCACCTGCGATGCGGCGGATATGTCCGTGGTGGAGCAATTGCTCATGTCTCCATGGCATGAAGACCGGCTATGCGCCCTTTTCATGCTCATCCGGCGGTACGAACGGGGAGACGAAGCGCAAAAGGAGGCGGTATTTTCCTTGTACCTGAAACGGGTCGAGTACGTCAACAATTGGGACCTCGTCGATTCTTCCGCCCACAAGATCGTGGGCGCGCACCTGGAGTCAGGGGAGAAGCGCCTGCTTTTCGACTGGGTCCGCGACGAGAGCCTGTGGAAGCGCCGCATTGCGGTTATCGTTACCTACTGGTACATCAAGCGGGGGCGCTTCGACGAGATTCTGGCCATGGCCGAACAGCTCCTTGACGACGACCAGGACCTGATGCACAAGGCCGTCGGGTGGATGCTCCGCGAGGTAGGGAAGCAGGATATTGCGGTGGAGGAAGCCTTTCTAAACCGGCACTATCGGAATATGCCCCGGACCATGCTACGCTACGCTATCGAGCGATTCGACGAGAAAACGCGCAAGGATTACCTGGAGGGGCGGATCTAATCGCCAATGCATCAAATTCGCATCGACATTGAATCCGTAGCCTTTGGCTCTTTCACAAATAGAGATTTCCATCTGTCAGAAGGGGAATTGACGATCAGCCTGTCTATAGTCTCTTGCGCCATATATTTTTCGCTGGCGGCTATTACCGATACCCTTCTCAGCCTGAAATTTCGGCCGTATCCGTATCCTTGTCCGCAACAGCCGCTTTATGCAGGAATACGTAACTCCACACGAGGAGCGCTAATAACACGGCCGCATACAGCGCTACGAACGGAGGGGGGATGGCCTGGAGGGTATCATCATACTCCAGCCAAGTCCCCATATCCGGGAATCCTGCAAACGCCAGCGCGGCGACAACAATGATCGCGAGGCCGCACAAGATCACGTACACCCTTGCCGCCTTGTGCCATAACGGATGCGCATAAAACAACCCGATGCCGATAAGCAATAAGAGCAGGTCCTTATCGAGACCGAAACCAATACGTCCTTCGAACAATCCGATCAGCCATCGCAAAACTTCTTCAGCGCTGAGTACGATCAGGAGAAGGCCCAGGGCCTTGAGCATGAACCGTTCTTTCATGTTTTTTGCGGGGTTTCGGGACAATGGGCGTTGCAGTTAATACCTACCGATAGTGTACCTTCTTACGATGCTTCCGTCCGGGATTCGTTCAGCAACCAGTCGATCAGGAGCTCCGCATAGTTCGGGGTAAACCCGGGAATGTGAGAACCCTCGTTGATTTTCCATAGCTCGACCGTAATGCCGTCCTGGCAGCCCTCGCGATAGCGAATGCGGTCGGTTTCCGCGCCGTCGTTGGCACGGTCGATGTCGATGGCGGGAAGTTCTTCGGCCTTGGAAAGATCGCATCCTGCGCGTTTGGCCCAGCGCGCTACCACATCCTCAGCGCCGACGTACCCGTCGCGGTTCATCCTTATTCTTTCTCTTCCTGCATAGAGAACGATGGGGTCTGCGGTACCGTGGATGTGGAGTACGGAAACCGGCGGTGCTTCCTCGCAACGGGTTGGATCCAGAAACGAGCTGCCCGCAAGCGGCGCAATCGCGGTCAGGCCCGGAAAACCTTCGCAGGCAAGGCGGTAGGACATGAATCCGCCGTTGGAATGTCCGACCGAAAAGATGTGGCCCACCTGGATATACTCGCCTGCCTCTTCGATCAGGCTGGACAGATAAGCTACGTCATCCACACCGGACTCGAAGAAGTCGCAGCAGTAGCCTGTAGCGTTCCAGAAGCGTCGATTCGCGGGATTACGCGTGCCCTCAGGCAGGATCAGTGCAAAGTTATCGGCGTCGATCCGCTCGGAAAGCCCCCAAGACGCATCAAAGCCCATAGAATTGCCTGGGTGACCGTGCAGGGCGATCACGACAGGAAGGACCCCCATGAAATCGTATCCCATAGGCAGCTTCAGGGTCGCAGGGCGGTCGCCACCTATGGTAAACACCGTTTGCTGCGTGACGGATTCGGGCAGAAGTTCGTTCTGCGACCCGCCGCAAGCAACCAGCAGGAACGTCAGAAGGATACAGGCAAAAAGCGAACGGGGCGTCAGCCGCATCGGGATAAAAGGCAAGAGGGGTAGGGGTTTAATCCCGGTTTTCAGAATGAAGCGATTCGGGTGCAGAAGTTTGCCCTTTATAATACGGATACGGCCCCGTGACACCTTAAATTCCGGCAAAATTTGTCCAATCAACCCGAACCACCTCTCCACCTCTGGAAAGGCCCCGCCGGAATAACCGACGGGGCCTTGAACCCAATATTTAGAATATGTTACAAGGTCAGCACGCAAGTCGACATGCAACGTACGTAACGAAGCCAGCGCCTAACGCAAACCAGTTGAAACCCGAGCTTGCCAAGCCTGCCGTAGCCTGGAAAGCTAAATAAAAACACGAATAGCATGTGCCGTTGATTTCCACCTTATTGTTGCCACAGCAGGCGCTTGTCCCACCGTCGTCACCCTCCTCTTCTGGTGGGGGTTGAGGGTTAGATGGGGGGCTACCTCCATTGCTACACCCGGGGGGAGGGATACCGCTTTCGGTTTCCGGGCAGTCGGGTGTTACTTTTACGACTTGGCCCTGTACTATCTTGGTTGTTTCCGTGAGTGGGCTAGCAAGCATGATGCCGAACGCAAACAGGAAAACGAAAGGGAGCTTTGTTTTCATGATCTACTCCGTTTTTACTTAATACGTTACGTTGAGCCACGGATTGTACGTAGCCGACAAGAAAAATAACATCATATTGCATAATGTGTCAAGGATGGCTATCATATGCTCCGTCAAAGGCTGTCTCAAAAACCGGGAATTTTTCATGCGATATCTTGTTCTAATCCTGTGTTTTCTCTGGCCAGCATTCTTTGCAGGCGCCCAGGATGTGGCTTACAACTGGAACGCTGGAGGTGGCTACAGCGGTACGAATTTCGACCATGAGATATTCCCGTTTGGCCTTTATGCACACGCAGAGAGAAGGCTTGTCGGAGATTTGCATAGCGCATGGTATGTGTCGTGGCATACCAAATCGGAGAAGGATGACATCGTAAAACTTGACCAAAACCTTATAGCGTCACTTACGGGTCTCATGTACTCCTTTCCTCTGACGAAGAAGCCGGAGAGCACCATCTTGTACACCAGCGTGATGTTCGGCTTAGAGCAGTGGCGCCTAAGCGGCTATGCCAATTCGCCAGTATTAGATAAAAAAGTAGATATCGGTCGGGAGGCAATAAACGGTTGGGCTTCGCAAATAACAATCGGCATCAGGATGCCCGTCTCGGAATCTCTTTCCGTTAACGCCTCATCTGCTTATCGCGCCAAGTGGTACAACATAGACGGAATGACCTCGTCCTTAAATGATTTCGTGTGGCATGGCGGTTTATCCTTCCGGTTTTAGCCCCGCCATCTCCCGAAAAAGAACAAAAAACCTGTACAAGTTTAGTAATTACCCGACACATGGGGTCTCCGTCGTGCGATCAGGCGGCTTGTTTTTGGGTCTGTTTTTCCGGCATTGGAACGACGGGCGG
>LXNJ01000873.1_pt1 | contig 19328 bp, 15 predicted proteins | sample 809081 | NCBI WGS metagenome assembly LXNJ01 (sample SAMN04870510, study PRJNA318959) | sponge metagenome | biome: sponge; feature: marine sponge reef; material: water | host: Petrosia ficiformis | place: Greece: Milos, Mediterranean Sea | collected 2013-05-29 | depth 5-7 m
CTATATCGCGAATGCTCTTGTAGGAGGGGTTTCTAACCCCGATTTAGAAAAGAAAGCATAAGAATTAGCTGGAAATCCTTGTTTTTCAGTAAAAAGCAAGGTCTACAAGCTTGAAATCTTGTCCGTAGCAACTTAGGTAAAATAATCAAAAGCAGGGCCCTATTGGTAATGCAAAAGTTTGATGCAGTTTGAGGAAAATTATGTTTGAAAAAGTAATGAACAAAGTCTTTGGTACAAAGGAAGACCGTGATGTCAAACGCTTTCGCGAAGTTGTTGAAGCTGTCAACCAACGCGAGTCGGAAATCAAAAGACTCACTGACTCACAACTCCAAGCCAAAACCCCGTGGTTCCGAAAGCAATTAGATGCTGGTGCATCTCTTGAAGAGTTGTTACCAGAAGCTTTTGCCGTTGTTCGAGAAACAGCAGTGCGAACATTAAAACAGCGGCACTACGATGTTCAAATAATCGGTGGTGCAGCACTCCATCAGGGTGGAATCGCTGAAATGAGAACGGGGGAAGGCAAAACGTTAACTTCAACCCTCGCTGTCTATTTGAACGCACTCACCGGAAATGGCGTTCATCTCGCAACAGTCAATGATTATCTTGCACGCCGGGATGCCGAATGGATGGGAAAAATATACAATTTCCTCGGATTGTCTGTCGGATTGACACTGAGCCAGATGCCACACGAACAGAAAAAACTCGCATATAAAAATGATATCACCTACGGAGTCCACAGTGAGTTTGGGTTTGACTATCTGAATGATAACCGAGCACTTACCATTGATATGAAAGTACAGCGTGGGCATCCTTATGCCATCCTTGACGAAGTTGATAGTATCCTCATTGATGAAGCACGCACACCCCTCATTATTTCGGACCCATCCGACAAACCCGCTGAACTTTACCGGAGAATTAATAGTGTTGTTACGCAGCTCCGTAACGAGGAACATTACGAAATTGACAAGAAAGGCAAATCCCGCGGAAGTGTTACGCTTACAGATGATGGGATAGAAGAGGTCCAACGTCGTCTGGGAATAGAAAATTTGTATGAACAAAATAACATCATGTTGGTTCACCATGTCAAACAAGCATTGACCGCGCATCACCTCTACAATCGTGATATACACTATTTGGTAGAAAACGGCGAAGTTATACTTATTGACGAATTCACTGGCAGAAAACAAATAGGGCGACGGTTGAGTGAAGGGCTCCACCAAGCCATTGAGGCAAAGGAACGTGTAAAAATCGCGCAAGAAAACGAAACCTTTGCAAAAATTACATACCAAAACTATTTCCGGATGTATGAGAAACTCGCTGGGATGACTGGTACAGCTGCAACAGAAGCAAACGAATTCGCGCATATCTATGGACTGGATGTCGTTGTTGTGCCTACAAATGAACCGATGATTCGGATTGATAATCCCGACCAAATCTATGCAACCGAAGAAGCAAAATATGATGCTGTCCTGAACGACATTGCAGAGCAGCACGAAAAAGGTCGCCCTGTCCTTGTGGGAACAATTTCCATCGAAAATTCGGAAAAATTAAGTAAACTGCTTAGAGCCAGACAGCGGAATATTAAGCACCAAGTATTGAATGCTAAGGAGCATACTCGTGAGGCAGACATCATCGCCCAAGCGGGAATGCCGGGTGCCGTAACAATTGCTACCAACATGGCAGGAAGAGGTGTTGATATCTTGCTTGGTGGTAATCCCGAAGGTTTAGCAAAAGATACGCTGCGAAAAAAGAAAATCAATTTAAATGCTTTATCTCCGGATTCTGAGGAACGAGAAACGGCACTCGCCGAAGCAGAAGAAATTTGTGAAAAGAATCGAGAACATGTGTTGAACGCTGGCGGATTGCATATTGTTGGAACAGAAAGACACGATTCCCGCCGGATTGATAACCAATTGCGTGGTCGCGCTGGAAGACAAGGAGACCCTGGTTCATCAACATTCTATCTCTCACTTGAAGATGACCTTATGAAAAAATTTGGACCTGAACGTCTGATCGAAGGCCTAAAAGGGATTATGATCCGAGCTGCAACGGACGAACCTATTCCACTTGCAGACCCGCGGGTCTCAAAAGCAATAGAAAAGTCACAAACACGCGTTGAACAGATAAATTTTGATATCCGCAAAAATATACTCAAATTTGACGATGTGATGGAAGCGCAACGCGATACCGTTTACACATTAAGAGATACTATTCTCTCAGATGAAGACTCCAAAGAAACTGTGTGGGAGATGATCGAGAACGTCGTCGATGATGAAATTGATATGATCATTCCTGAAAAAGGCCCGCGTGAAACAGAAGACCTGGAACAGTTTACAAAATGGTTGACAACTACTTTTCCGATTAACCCCACTTGGAAAACCCCGCTAACCGAAATATCCGCAGATGATCTGCACGCACAGATCATTGCAGAACTTAAAACTGCATATCAACAACGGGAAACTGAAATGGGATCGGAGACCATGCGTCTCCTTGAACGACTCCTCGTGTTAGATAGAATTGACAACCATTGGAAAGACCACCTTTATAATATTGATTTTATTGAAGAAGGTATCAGGTTCGGAGCAGGCTATGGCGGCAAAGACCCAATTGTTGTTTTTAAAAGCGAGGCACTCGGTGTCTTTGAATCCATGTATCAAAACGTAGAGAAAGAAGTAAGCGAGTTTATCTTCAAATCGCGTATTAATACTGAAGCACCCCGCCGAGTGCCTAACAGAAAGGCAAGCAGCTCCCGCCGAACGCCGCCGCGCCGCGCTGCCAACGATAGCTCTCAAACTTCAGCAGAATTTGCTTCACAGCAGGCAATGGGAACTATGCCAAAAGTTGGACGAAATGCACCGTGTCCATGCGGCAGTGGAAAAAAATATAAAAAATGCCATGGACGCTAAGGGTATTAAATATCTATTACACACGATCTCTACTCAATCCGTTAACTTTTTTGGAGAACTGTTTTGAATACTGAAAAACCCTATACGTTATCGCAAACCTTACTTGATATTCTGGCGTGTCCTGCATGTAAAGGTAAAATAGAACACGTAGAAGAAGAGCAAAAATTAGTATGTCAAGGTGAATGTAAAAGGCGTTATCCGATTCGCGATGGAATTCCGGTCATGTTGATTGATGAAGCAGAATCGCCTTCTACATAAAATTGGCAAAACCGACGCTTGATATGAGTCGTTATACGAAATGCGAATCTTATTTTTGAGTTTGCGATCCCCTTATCCACCACAGCGAGGTGACCGCATTCGATCATACCATTTTATCAAACAACTATCCAAACGGCACGATGTCACCCTCGTTTTCTTTGCCGAGTCAGACACTGACATTGAAGGAGTAGAACATCTAAGCACTTTCTGTGAGCGGGTGGAATGGGTTCGGTTTCGTCCCGCGTTCGCATCAATGAATACCGCAATACACTGCCTTTCACGGCTGCCTTTGCAAGTACACTATTGGTATTCACCACAAATGCAACGTAAAATTAACCAACTTCTGGCAGCGGAAAATTTTGAACTAATTCACGCACAACTTTTTCGGATGGGACAATATGTAGCACATACTAAAGGAACTGCAAAAGTTTTGGATTTGTGTGATTCATTAGCATTAAACTTGAGACGTCGTGCAGATTTAGATCGCACCCCAAAACGTTTTTTGGTAAAATTGGAAGAAAAACGGGTCCGCCGCTATGAAATTGATATTATGAAAGCTTTTGACCGTGGCACCGTTGTCGCAAACTTTGATCGTGATTACTTGCTGAATCAGGATGAGACGCTAAATTTATCCGTTGTTCCTATGGGAGTTGATCTCAAATATTTCCATCCGCATCAAGTCAACGGGAAAAAAAGTGTTGATATAGACCAATTGACACCTACTGTCGCAGAGGATCAAGCAATAAACTTGCTGTTTACTGGAACTATGAACTATTTTCCGAATGCAGATGCAGTCATCTACTTCTGCAATAGTATTTTTCCATTGATACAGAAACGGCACCCAGATACTACTTTTTTTATTGTTGGTAACCATCCGACTGAGCAGGTGCGCAGGCTTGCTGCACGGAAAGGGGTCGTTGTTACAGGCTATGTTCCTGATGTTCGTCCCTATTTTGACAAGGCATCCATCTTTGTTGCCCCGCTACGTGCTGGTTCGGGGATTCAAACAAAAAACTTAGAGGCAATGGCAATGGGGACCCCCATTGTTACGACTTCAATTGGTGCTATGGGGATGGAGGCGGAAATTGACAAAGAACTTCTTATCGCCGATACTCCTGAAATTTTTGCTGAACGTGTCATTCATTTAATTGAAAACCCCGATATTCGGCAAAACCTTGCTGACGCAGGCAGAAAGCGAGTTGAAGCAAGCTATGATTGGTCTGTACTCGTTGAACGTTTAGAGCAAGTTTACGCCCAAATCTAACTTGCGGAACTGATTTTGAGATTGAGCGGAATTTGTAGCAGGAGCGTGTTATGTCAGAATCTATAGATCAAAACACAGAAAACTACAAAGAAAAAATTAGTATAATTCAAACAGATCTGAAGGGATTCAATACGCAAGTGACGGAAGTTGATAAAGAGGTTGATCCTGTTGAATGGCGTTTAACTAATCAGATCAAGGATGTAAAGCACGACATCAATGTGGTTAAGGACGATCTAACAGACTACATAAATGTGGTTAAGGACGATCTAACAGATTACATCAGGGAGGTCAAAGATGATCTAACAAACGACATCCAAAAAGTAGAAAGCGACCTCAAGAGTGAAATCCAGAACGTTAGAAGCGACCTTAAGAGTGAAATCCAGAACGTTAGAAGCGACCTCAAGAGTGAAATCCAGAACGTTAGAAGCGACCTTAAGAGTGACATGAAAGAGCAGCAATCGAGTTTGAAGTGGTTTATTGGGATCTTTATCACTGCTGGTGTTGCTGTTATCGGTGTAGTTGTAACCCTAATCACCTTATTCGTCAAGTAGTGGAGAGAAACGATGGCAAAGAAAGAATTAGGAGCAAAGGAATATAATCCAACCCGTTTGGAATGGTTAGCTGTTATGGTAAACTCTGTTTTACCACGCGTGAACGATGAAAAATTCCATGCATATTGTTTAGCAGCGAAAGATGGAAAAAGTATCATAATAAACATCAAGCATGATCGGCGTGCCCCCGAAGAACTTATCAATAAACTTGAAACAGACATTAAAGAACTTGTTTTAGCCGGAGCCCAAATGTATGAATGGGATTCATGGCTTAAAATTCAAACAGTTATTTCGGTTAAAGATTAGTAAAAACTTGATTACGAGAACAGTTCCCCATGCACGAAAACCGAACCCTTATCCGCGACGATAACCTCACCGAGATGCGAAACTTCCCAGACGCCCTACATCGACCTCATCGCCACCGACCCACATGGTTTTGAAGATTGGGTTATTACCCACGTGCTTGGATTCAGATCTAATGCAAGACGCGGGGCAGATTTATGAGCTTCAGGATTATTTTAATGATAATTTACCGAAATTACCTTTTGGGAAAGGGCGTTGTTATAGACGCGAAAACAGACACCGCATTTTTATTGACAACAGAGTGCAAATATGATTTACTATACGCGAGGGAATACACAATGAAATCCCTATCTCGAATCGTAGCGTTGATTCACAGGTCAAAGTGAGTTTCTCATACAATGTATTCGCTAAAGGTATTATACATATAAATTTATACGTTGATTATAGTAAATCTTAGAAATAAGTACACCCTTTCGCCCTCCCGCGGCAGGCACGGTTTCCTAACCGTGCTGGTGCAAAGTGCCTCATTAATTCTAAGATCCACCATAATTAAAATCACCCAATTAGAGGAGGTAATATGGAAAAATCCAAAATAAAATGGAGTTCTTCAATTGTTATTGACATATTGCTTGTTAATTTTGCATTCCTATTAACCTATTTTATTTGCAGACAACTCAAATTTAATATATTAACAGAGTTCCAGCAAATATCAATTCTTTCTGAGATTTCGTCTTCTCAACTCTTATTTTGTATTGCTGCCGTTGTAACATCAGTACGAATCATTACCTTCTTATGCTTCCGAATTTATAAGCCTATTTGGCAATATGCAGGTGTAAAAGAATTTCGCACCTTAATAACTGCTATTGGAATCTCAAGTTTTGTCCTTATCTGTCTATCGGTATTTCTGAAGCAGATTGATACTTGGATTTTCTTTTTAATTGATGGATTATTTAACGCGTCCTTAATCGGTTTCGCAAAATTTTCCTACCGTATTTTTCAAGAAGGTAGGCAAAAAGACGTCGCATCACCACGAACTAAAATCCTAATTGTTGGCGCGGGAATCGCTGGAATTGGAGTCTTAAGAGAATTACGGAACCATCCTGAAAAAGGATATCTACCTCTTGGATTCATTGATGATAATTTACGAAAAGTCGGTAAAAGTATTGCTGGGCTTGAAGTATTAGGCACTACGCGTGACCTTACCTACATTGCCCGTAAGCGTGAAATTGATGAAGTTATCATCGCAATGCCATCAGCACCAGGCGGAAAAATTCGGGATATAATCCGACAGTGTGAATACCGAAAATGTCAATTCAAGATCGTCCCAAATATATACGCTATACTTGAAGGGCGGGTTAGTATCAATCACATCCGTGAAGTAAAATTTGAAGACCTGCTTAACCGTCCTACTACGCCAGTTGATTTAGCGGAAATCTCAAAATATCTTTCTGGAAAACGGGTCATGGTAACAGGTGCGGGAGGTTCTATCGGTTCTGAACTCTGTAGACAAGTAGCAAAACTTGATCCTGAGTTGCTAATTCTCTTCGGAAGAGGCGAAAATAGTTTGTATCATATTGATATGGAACTACGTGAATCTGACCCACAACTTAATCGTGAATTAATTATTGGTGATATTCGAGATAATTCCAAAGTTTTTCAGATTACAAAACGGTACCGTCCGCATATCATTTTTCATGCCGCTGCGCATAAACATGTCAAATTCATGGAGATTCATCCGGATGAGGCGGTAAAGAATAACATACTTGGCACCCAAAATCTAATTGATGCTGCGATAAAACATCAAGTTGAAGCATTTATCCTCGTGTCTTCGGACAAATCAGTCAATCCAACGAGTGTCTACGGTGCTTCTAAACGGGTAACAGAAAAACTCATCCAATGTAAAGCGAATCGAAATGGAACGAAATTTATTGCAGTACGATTCGGCAATGTCATCGGTAGCCGTGCAAGCGTTTTACCAAATTTCATACGACAAATTGCAAAAGGGGGTCCTGTCACTGTTACACATCGTGAAGCAACTCGTTATTTCATGACGATTCCTGAAGCAGTCCAACTCTTAATTCAAGCAGGGGCTATGGGAAATGGTGGCGAAATTTTGATGTTGGATATGGGAGAACCTATCAAAATACTTGACCTTGCTCGTGACCTGATTAGACTTTCTGGCTTAGAACTTGACAAGGACATTAAGATTGACTTTACTGGCTTGGAACCAGGGGAAAAACTCTATGAAGAACTTCTTACACCCCAAGAAGGTGTCACAGCAACCAAACATCAACGTATCTTCGTCGCGCAAATGGAAAACATTGCGGAAGAACAACTACTATTTCAAATTGAGGAACTTTCCGAATTGGCTGATGCGCTTGATACAGATGGAATTATAGCAAAATTCCAAGAATTAGTACCTACTTATGAACCAAATCGCGCATTCATAACAAATAGGAATAGAGATAATCAATCCGATATCAGAAGCCATCTTATCAATTCTCCCAAAGACGCTGAAACATCCGAACCTAAAACAACAGATAGGAGTGTATAGCCAATAAAAATATTAAGGTGAATTTTGGCCTGTTGACACGCTTTCAAAACCCGCTGTTCAACGTTGATTCGTTAATCGTAAATCTACTGTAAAATGCAAAATCCATCGCCTGATAAACCTTCTCAAAATGCAAACACAGCCTTGACCATGGATAGTTCATCTGTCCGTGAAGGTCTACGTATTCGTTCAAATTGGGCGAAACGTTGTTTTGACATTCTCTTCACAGTCACTACCTTATTGCTTTTTTCTCCCTTATTCTTACTTGGATGCCTACTTGCCAAAGTTCAATCCACCGGCCCTGTGTTTTATAAAGCGAAGCGCGTAGGTAAAGGTAAAACGATTTTTGAAATGTATAAATTTAGAACAATGGTTATCAATGCTGATAAAATTGGAATCGGTCTTACAATGCATAGGGATTCACGTGTAACACCGATTGGTCGTTTTTTACGGGTAACAAAATTAGACGAACTGCCGAACCTAATCAATGTTATCAAGGGAGAGATGAGTCTAATTGGACCTCGTCCTGAAGCTCCGAATTACGTCAAATATTATACTGAAACACAAAGGCAAGTACTGCTTGTGAAACCCGGTATTACCGGACCTTCTCAAATTGCTAACCGAAATGAAGAAAAAAAATTAGCTGCACAGACCGATCCAGAACATTATTACATTACAGAATTAATGCCGAAAAAGTTAGAACTTGACCTTCGCTACGTGGCAACGCAGGGCTTCATTTCCGATATAGGTTGGCTGCTCAAAACCGTTTGGGTAGTTGTTTTTCCGCTTAAGAAAAAGAAACATATCAATGAATCGGGCAACCTACCCAACATTTAGAACTACTTTTTGGATGTATATCACAACCGTCAAACTACACAAAAATGAAACAGAAACGTGTCTTGATAATCATATTCGCTATTGTTGTTCTTTTTTTATTATCTGTCATTGTCCGTATTATGATGGTCGGGACATCACCCATCGGTCAAAAAGTCGCTGTGCTTGATATTTCTGGCATCATATCCAAATCAGATGCTCCCATAAAACTGATCCACGCCTATCGAGATGATCCAAACGTGAAGGCACTCGTACTCCGCATAAATACACCGGGTGGGAGCGTAGCTCCTGTTCAAGAGATTCATCGTGAATTAACAAAGTTGGACAAACCTATAGTTGCATCAATGGGCGGAACAGCCGCTTCTGGTGGTTATTATATTGCATCTGCAGCAGATACTATTGTCGCCAACCCAGGAACTTTGACCGGCAGTATCGGTGTAATCATGCAGTTCACTAAGATGAAGGGTTTATACGAAAAAATCGGGTTAGAGCAACAAGTCATTAAAAGCGGTCAATTCAAGGACACAGGATCAATTTTCCGCGATCTCACCGAAGAGGAAAAAGACGTTCTGCAAGGAACTGTTGACGATGTTTACAATCAATTTGTAGATGCAATCTTTAAATCACGTGAAGAACACCTAACTCGAGACGAAATCGTTCAACTCGCTGATGGGCGAATCTTTTCTGGAAAACAAGCACTCACACACAAATTAGTTGATAAATTAGGTAACCTGCAAGATGCTATCCAAATTGCTGGGGAGCTCGGTAACATTGAAGGCACTCCTAAAGTCGTCCGAAAACAAAGAAAATCATCCTTACTTGAACAACTCATCGGTATAAAACACAATCCTCAATTAGACGACATCCTTAACTTCCCTGGTGTTACATTTCGATATGAACTTAGCCTTGGAAATTAGAGGCTATCTGTCATGAATCACAAATACCGAATTAATCTCGATTGGAAACGGCTTGCAAGCCGCATTGTAATGCCGAACCAACGTGTACTCGTCCTTGGTCCTTCAGATGCAGGCAAATCAACATTCTGTCGTTATCTGATTGATTACGCTTGCGCAGCGTCGTTGAAAGTTGCACTTGTTGACGCTGATGTTGGACAATCTCAAATCGGTCCCCCAACTACTATTGGTATGAAACTTTTTGATCCCGGACCGGACGGTGCTGCACCGCATTTACCTTTTGGTGGTCACGAAAATGGCACTGCTACCAATCAGAAAAATTCTGATACGAAAACCGAACAAATTGAGGACAGAAAGAAAAACCGAAGTAGTGAATTATACCACAAAGCAGATGCGCTTTACTTTGTCGGAGCAGTATCACCACAACGCAATCTACTTCCGATTTTAACTGGAACCCGATTGATGGTAGACGCTGGATTGAATGCCGGTGCAGACTTCACTGTAATTGATACAACGGGATATGTTCACGACGGCGCAGCTATAACGCTAAAGCAGCAAAAAATTGATCTCATTCGTCCACATCACTTGGTCTGCATTGGGCGTTCAAGAGACTTGGAAAGGATTGTTGCGTGCTACAGCGATTTAAATCATCCAACAATTCACTATCTACTCCCACATAAGTTGGTACGCACAAAAAGCAGTGAAGCGCGTAAGCGCAATCGCAAAGCGAAGTTTGAAGCATATTTTTCAGAGAGTGAACTTCAAACAATTTCGTATGAACAAATTAGAGGTGCACGCACCTCATTTTTCAACGGCAGAATCGCAAATCAGAAAGAAATTGAAATTCTTACCCGCCTTACCGAAGAAGAGATAATATATGCTGAGTGGGGACAACGCACTTTAAGTCTAATTGCGCGAAGAAACCTGCCTCAATCTGCAACTAAAAATCTAAAAAACTATCTGAGTTTATCGTTTACCGCAGTAGAAACACCTGCTTACTTTAAACAACGTCTTGTGGGAATGGTAAACGAGGAAGGTGAAACTTTAGCAATCGGAATTATTGAAAAGATGGACTTCCAAAATCAAAACCTTAATATCCGCTGTGAACCCGGAATTGCTGCAAAAATTAAGGTGCTTCAGTTTGGAGATTATAAGTTTACCGGTAAACAGTAATACTATTTTCTATCGTTGTCTCAGAACAAAATATAAATATGAAGATTGAGCCTTCTGGTCAAAGTGATGACACCTTGCAACAAAAAAATCACCTTTTTCGGTTTTTACGTTATCTCACTCCCTACAAAGGCTCTATTATATTGGCGATGGGGTGTGCTTTAGTTGTTTCTGTTTGTGATTATGGGCCAATTCAGATTTTAGCAGATACGCTTGATTCGCTAAAACTATTAGAGGGCTTCAGTCAATCTATCGAACCTGTTACTATCCGGTTTTTTAACATAAAAAACATCTTTGAAGGTTTCGAAATTACATTGACAGATGCGGCGGACGCGTTCCGCTTCTTTTTTTGGCTTTTAGTAGGATTACTCGGTCTGGTTTTTGTAAAAGGATTTTTTGTTTATGGCAGCGATTTTATAATGGAATGTGTCGGAAATAAATTGAGTTTTCGCATACGAAATGACCTATATGAAAAAATTGTTTCAGCCCCACTGGGTACCCTCTCAGAACACCACACTGGCGACGTAATGACACGCGTTACCGATGATGTGCGAATGTTGCAGCAAGCTGTCGCCGCAACAGCATCAATAATGCGTGCTATTATCAAGGTCACTTTTTTTCTCGCCGTGATGTTCTACCAGAATATCCAAATGACAATCTTCTCCATGTTGGTTCTTCCAATGATTGCGTATTCCATCTCACGCATAGGAACACGTGTCCGTAGAGCAAGCACGGAAATCCAACAACGTAGTTCGGACATCTATTCACAACTCAAGGAGACTCTTTCCGGAATCAACATAATAAAAAGTTTTACCGCTGAAAAAATTGAGATGAAAAGATTTCAATTGATCACATCTGGCCAATACAACTCCGCAATTCGTCGCGCACGATTTGCTTCACTCCTCCCACCACTTATTGAATGGATGGCGGCTATCGGAACCGCAACCGTTTTGGGACTTGGGTGTTGGAACGTCATAGAAGGCAAGCTGACTATCGGCTGGTTCGCAGGTTATATTCTTATGGTTGCACTGATGTACAAACCGATTAAGACGATAGGTAGCGTCAATAATGTATTACAGCAAAGCCTTGCTTCCGCAGAACGCATTTTTCCACTACTTGATTTAGAAAGAGAGTCGGGTACTAAATCAGAGGAAAAAGGTGTACTTCCCAACGTAAGAGGAACTGTCCAATTTCAACACGTTTCGTTTGCATATCAACAACGTCCTGTGATTAAAAATGTTAGTTTTACAGCAGAGCCGGGAGAGATAATCGCGCTTGTCGGTCCAAGCGGCAGCGGAAAAACCACACTTCTCAATCTACTGCTACGGTTCTATATAGTTGATAGTGGAACAATTTTAATTGACGATTTTTCTGTTGATGAAGTCACTTTACCATCGTTAAGGCAAAATATTGCTCTTGTTCCACAAGATACATTTCTTTTTGACGGCACCGTTTTAGAAAATATCGGATACGGTTCCCCGGGAGCAACAAGAGAATCAATCATTGCAGCAGCAGAAAAGGCGAACGCCCACGGTTTTATTTCTGAAATGCCTAATGGCTACGATACTCCAATAGGAGAAGCAGGAGGTAACCTCTCAGGAGGAGAACAACAACGTATTTCTATTGCTCGCGCGATTCTGAAGGATGCACCAATTCTTATCCTTGATGAAGCCACTTCAGCCCTTGATACACAATCAGAAGCAATTATCCAAAAGTCGTTAACGAATCTCATGGAAGGCAGAACCAGTTTTATTATCGCCCATCGACTTTCCACGGTAATGCGTGCCGACAATATTTTGGTTATTAACGATGGTGAAATAGTAGAAAGCGGTAACCATACAAAGTTATTGGAAAAAGGCGGACTTTACCATAAGTTGTGCCAACAGCAAATTTTCGGATAATTTGTGGAAGAATTTAGACAGTTTGTAAAGCAAACGACTGCTACGGTTCAGGACCAACATAAAAATGTAAAAAATTTAGGCACTTGTAAACTAATTGGATTTAAAAACGTCTCAATACTATGCAGGCTAAATTAACGTTTCAACAAATTTATATCGGCTTTATTCTTTTACAGTATAACTGGTCCTATTCTGAAGAGAATTTTCATACGAAGAAACACAAGCCCCGACCTTTGGCAGATCAGGGCTGTTGTGAACGACTTATGTTAAAACCTTGTTCTAAAGTTAATTATATTATAACGATCTAAACGCAAAATTCCGCTATGACTATGGCAGCAACAGAATTATACCTTAATTTCGTCCTTGTTTAGTGATAGCACCCTCCAGATCGGATTCACGGTAGATCGCTTCAGATAAATCTACCTCGTAAAGATAAGCACCTTTGAAATTCGCACCGAGTAAGACGATACCGTCTAATTTGATTTCACCAAAAATCGCTTCTTCCAGGTTAGCGTTTTCAAAAGTCGTAAGATTGCCGAAGGGAGCAGTAGGAACGCAGTGGGGACATCCAAGCGTAGCTCGGCGTAGATCAGCACCGCGAAAATTTGTGCCAGACAGGAGACTTCCACTCAAAAACGCTCCAAATAGGTTAGCATTCTCCAATGTTGTCTCTGTTAGGTTTGCTCCTACTAAATAGGTTCGTAGTAGAATTGCACCGGATAGGTCTGCTCCAGTGAGGTTGGCGTCATTTAAATTCGCGTCCGTCAAGTCAGCATTTTTAAGGTTTGCACTGCTTAAATTTGCTGCTGAAAAATCAGCACTGACAAGCGATTGGTTTGCCAGGTCTATATTGGTTAGGTCTTCGTTAGCGAAAGATTCGCCTGCTAATAAACGTTGAACTACATCTTTTTGCGGTTTTTCATGCATAAATTGCCTCCATTTTGTTTCGTTTTTCAATAAGTTCCTCAGGCAATAGATACCATCGAAAACTTTTGAAACAAACAGTAACGTTAGACGTTTTTTGAACGTAAGTTTAAATTTTTAAAATATTATTACGGAATTCGGCGACAAATATTCTATTATCGGTTATCCTTACGAAATGATTGGAATACAAAAGGTTAATTAGTGTATATGCAAAGTAGACAAATTCTGCATAGATATGAGGAAAATACTAAAATGAAAAACTTTTACCCTACAGATTCAGTCGATTTTGACCTGTTTCCTATTGAGGAGAAAAAAGAGGTGAACACTACTCCCGTAAAGGATGAAACCTTCGCTTATCTCCAGACTATTGCTAAGACCCCGTTATTGGATGCGGAACAAGAAAAAACGCTCTTTGAGATATACCAAGAGGGCATAGTAAATTTTGCGTCAAACTTCAAAAAACTTCCCAAGTGGGTAATAAATACGTTAGATATTCCAATAAAAACCCGCAGCATTCCTGAACAAAATCTAAAACCGGTTCAAACAGATCATAAACTAATTATTGATCAAATTTCGACATATATTCTACCAATAGAAGACATACTGAAAAAACTGAACAAGAAACAAAAAAAGTTAGAAAATGTGAAGTCGAAAATTCTTTTGGGTAATCTGCATCTCCTAAAAAAATATGTAAATGATCCAGAATTCGCTGTTGCCGTGTCTCCAGAATTAATGCAGGTAGGATACCTCAGTCTTATAAAAGCAATAGAAAGTTGGATACCTGAACGCGGTCAAAAGTTCCGAGCATACGCACGAGGTTTAATCCGCGCCAGTATTGAAACAGCGTACAAAAATCCTGAAAAAATTGGGTTGTCAACCACAGAACAAGAACAAAATCCGTTTTCTCATAGCATAGAATGTAATTCTCTTTCCGAAGCAATGCCGCTTGAAAAGGAAGAAGAATTACGTTTGCTTGAAATTTTTTCTGTGACACAATATGAAATAGCGCAACTTTTGAACAAACTGCCCCCAAATTTGTTAGATGAAATGGCATATACAAAGATCGGTCAAACCTTAGAATTACAGTGGACTACGGGCACACTAAATCCGTTTTTGGAAAAACTTCAAACTGAATTGGAATTTCTAAAAGTTTTGTTATCAAAACTTACAGAAGCGGACAAACTTGCCCACGGCACAAAAATGAAAATTGTTGAGGCAAACCTACGATTAGTCGCGAGTATTGCTAAACAACACCATTTCAACAAAACAGCTTTGACCTTCCTTGATCTTATGCAGGAAGGAAGCATTGGACTCATGAAGGCGGTTGAGAAATTCGACCACACACTCCGATACCGCTTCAGCACTTATGCCACTTGGTGGGTAATGCAATCGATTAAACGTGCATTAGACCAGCAAGGACAGATCATTCGTGTGCCGTGTTATATCGGTGAAACACGCAGGCTGATTAAACAGGTGCAGTCCAATCTTACTGCAAAACTTGGTCGTGAACCGACAACTAAAGAGGTCGCACAAGAGGTTAAACTCCCTGAGAAAAAGGTTGATGAAATCCTGCAAGCGACGAAAGACCCTATTTCGTTGGATGCACCGATTAATGAGACAGCACCAGAAGTGCCAATCCGGGACATAATTCCAGATGATTCTCAAATCACACCTGAAACAGAATTAGTTAACTTCTCCAAAATTGAAGCGTTAGAAGAAGTCCTCAACAGGACGCTCAACCCACGCGAAACTCACGTTATTGTCCTGCGCTACGGATTAATTGATGGAACCGAATATACGCTTGCTGATATCGGTACAAAACTCGAAATTAGTCGTGAACGGGTTAGGCAAATCGAAGTTGAGGCGCTCAATAAACTTAGACGGCACGAACCGAAAGAGTTATTGAAAGAATTGTTTCAAAAATATTAAAATTTGCCCCATCATTAACATCTAAAAAACAAACCAAGCATGTTGCAGGACTTAGCAAGTTCTGCAACAACTTATAGACACATCACCTCAATTCCAACCGCTCAACTAAAGGAATCCCGATTGAAAATCGTATATTTTGACTGCTTCTCAGGTATTAGTGGTGACATGGTTCTCGGTGCTGTCATTGATGCGGGAGTTGACCCAGAGGTACTAACAACCGAACTCGCGAAACTAAATGTAGATGCTGAATTCAGTCTCCATTTCCAAAAAGCAACGAAACACGGTATCACTGGAACGCAAGTAGTAGTTGAAACTTCCGAGAATTCACACGAAGGACATAATCATAAACACACCCACGGCCCCAGCAGACACCTCTCTGAGATTTTTGCCCTACTTGATGCAAGTGACCTCAAAACGAACATTCGTGATACTGCTAAACACATATTTGACAGACTTGCTGAAGCCGAAGCCAAAGTACATAACACTGATAAAGCCAAAGTACATCTCCACGAAGTCAGCGGGATTGATTCTATCGTGGACATTGTTGGTGCTGTCATCGGTTTAGCAGAACTTGGCGTTGAAGATGTTTACGCTTCACCTCTTTCGCTTGGGCGTGGTTTTGTTAAATGTGCCCACGGTATGATGCCTGTGCCTGTGCCGGGCACAATGGAACTTTTACACGGAGTACCAATCCGCCAAACCGACATACCGAAAGAATTAGTTACACCTACAGGTGCTGCCATCATCACTACTCTTGCTAAAGCCTTTGGGGTTATGCCTAATATGACCATCAACCAAATCGGTTACGGTGCTGGCACCAGAGACCTTGATATGCAACCAAATCTCCTGCGTATTTGTATCGGTGAAAAATCTTCTTTGAACAGCATTAAACATGGACATGACCATTCAGTTTCAACCGAAGACTCATCACCGGCCTCAAACGACTCTGCCCTCGGTTTCAGCGATAGTATACAAATCATTGAAACGAATGTGGATGACATGTCTCCCGAAATTTCCGGCTATGTGATGGACAAACTTTTTGAGCAAGGTGCATTAGATGTATTTTTCGTTCCTATTCTTATGAAGAAAGGCAGACCCGCAATCCAAATAAACGTACTTTGCCCATCCAACATACGGGATCTGTTGACAAAAGTTCTTCTAACAGAAACAACTACTTTCGGTGTTCGATTTTATGCTGCCGACCGTGTCATACTCAATCGTGATTATATGGAAATCAATACCCAATGGGGTCCCGTCCGAGCTAAACGCGGCTATTTAAACGGCGATCTAATCAAAACAGTGCCGGAGTATGAGGATTGCAGATCTCTTGCCGAACAAAATGATGTTTCTCTTCAATCTGTCTTTCAAGAAGCACTTCGCAAAATTTAAACCCATCCAAGCCAATCACAATAACTCATCGTTAGTTAACCTAAGTTGCCACGCACAAGATTTTAGACAGACAGATGCTGTTTTAATCAAGAAAAGTTCATTATTCGCGAATATCGTAGCGCAAACTTTCAGTTTGCGTCCTCACAGGCACAAACTAAAAGTTCGTGCTACAAGGTAGCAACTTGGGTTAGTTAATAGAAACAATGTCCGCACAACAGATTATATCGCGGCATTTGTTGAGCAGTTATCGCACGTCCCACACCGATAATCCTCTGACACTTCCTCCCCGAAATAATCGCGAATAACTTTTATCCTACACTCATCAGTTGCAGCATAGCGAACCATTCTGTCAATTCTACTACGTTTGTATTTCACATAGTCCCCAAGCCCCATCTGTTCTTCAGAAAGAGTTGACAAAAGTTCACTCTCCTTTAGCAATTCAATCAGCATTAGATCATTCTTACCCCAATACTGAAGGTGTCCCTCACTTTGAAGTTCTGCGAGTTGTTCCATAACCCGCCGTGGACTCAGTTCAAGGTCTCGGCAAAAACTCAAAATATCTGTCATTCGCCGCTGACGCAGATGTGTATAAAGTTCAGACTGGATTGATGTCCCGTCTGTCGGTCGCGTTCTCAACCGGACAGAGATTTGAGACGGAACGTTATGCCATCTTTTAAGAAAACCGAGTTTTTCCAGATAGGCAAGTCCAACCTGTATTTTTGCTATCTTATCGCCAACCTCCAACTCCAACTCATCCATCGCTACCAAGCGATATTGTCCTGTCCCTTTCAAATTCTCCAGTGTTCGTAGCAGTTTTAGGAGTGAAGGTTTGTCGGGAGCACTCTCTTTGATGAACCATTCGTGTAACTCGCGGTCTTCATGAAAATAGAATAAAAGACAATCTGAATCTTTTTCATCTCTACCAGCACGTCCGACCTCTTGACAGTATTCCTCCAGGGTGCCGGTCATTGTCCAATGAATAATATACCGAATATTCGCTTTATCAATACCCATACCAAAAGCATTCGTAGCAACAACAATGTCTAACCCATTCCGGCTATCATCAAAAAACGCTTCCTGTATCTGTTTGCGTTCGTGCAGATCGCGCCCCGCATGGTAATACTCAGTACGATATCCTTGCTCTTGGAGAAACTTCGCAATTTCTTCAGTTTCGATTCGGCGCCCGGCATAGATAATACCATTTCCTTTGAGCGAACTTATACTTTTCTCAAGTAACGTATATTTCTGTTCCTCGTCTTCGCTTTTGTGAACAGCAAGTCTCAGGTTAGGTCGTTCAATTCCCTGCACCAGGACTCGCGGTTCTGGGATCTTCAGAATTTCCAGAATATCTTCTCGGATGTCTGGCGGTGCAGTTGCTGTGAAAAGGGCAATTGCACGCGGATAAAGTGTGTCAATGGCATCACAGATTGAAAGATAAGCAGGACGAAAATCGTGCCCCCATTGGGAAATACAGTGTGCCTCATCAATGACAAATAGAGAGATAAGTACAGAATTCAGTATATCTAAAAACCTACGACTGCGCAAACGTTCTGGAGAAATATAGAGTAGTTTTATCTTATTTTGTTTTAATCTATTCAATTCAAGGCGATATTCTTCCCAGCTTAGTGTGCTATTTATTAGCGATGCAGACTCTATTCCCCGCTCTTTTAGCGCATCTACTTGGTCTTTCATTAACGAAATGAGCGGCGATACAACAACTGTTGTTCCAGGTAACATTAATGCAGGTAACTGATAACACAAAGATTTTCCATGTCCAGTTGGAAATACTGCAAAAACATTCTCCTCATTCAAAATCGCTTCAATTATTTCCCGTTGCCCATGTCGAAAAGTATCATATTGAAAGTATTGACTCAATGCTTTTAGAATTTCATCATCTTGTTCTTCTGGTTGTGCTAAAGGTATCTGTGTTTGCAAGCCATCAGATGAATTGAGGATATCGTCAACCTCTTTTAGTAAATCCTGCAAATTTCCCATAGACTCTCAACCTTTAGTACGGTCTGTTAATTGATGCTCCTTGTAAATGGTGGATTTAAGAAAAAAAACGGAACCTTAGAATGTGAAAAACCGCTGCAACACCATCTTTCCAACTTACAGTTTTTCCTTCATGATAATCTCTACCGCGATAACTAATTGGGACATCAACAATTTTGCATTTGCGTTTCGCTAATTTCGCAGTAATTTCTGGTTCAAAACCAAATCTGTCTGAACATAACGATATATCTTTCAAAATATCAGTTTTAATGACCTTATAACAGGTTTCCATGTCTGTTAATTTTGTGCCATTAACAAAGTTTGACAGAGAAGTAAGAAATCGGTTCGCAAGGTAACTCCGTAATAAACCTTCTTGCCGTCCCGCCATAAATCGTGAGCCATACACAACATCCGCTTTGTTTGTCAAAATAGGTTCAAGCAATTT
>LXNJ01000874.1_pt1 | contig 19321 bp, 22 predicted proteins | sample 809081 | NCBI WGS metagenome assembly LXNJ01 (sample SAMN04870510, study PRJNA318959) | sponge metagenome | biome: sponge; feature: marine sponge reef; material: water | host: Petrosia ficiformis | place: Greece: Milos, Mediterranean Sea | collected 2013-05-29 | depth 5-7 m
CCCGCCATGTCGTAGGCCGCCGCGGCCGCCTTGCGGGTGCAGGTGTTGACGTCCGGCATCACGAGGTCGCGCTCCTGCCAAGGATCGGACGTCAGGACCGAAGCGCGCACCTTGACCGCACGGTCCATCAGGCCGAGTTCGCGCGCTTTCTTTTCGGACGCGATGACCGCGGCCGCCGAGCCGTCGACGTTCACCGAGCACATGAGCTTGGTGTTCGGGTAGGAGATCATCTCGGCGTTCATCACAACGTCGAGCGGCGTCTCGATCTGGTACATCGCCTTGGGGTTCATGGTCGAGTGGTGGTGGTTCTTCACCGACACCTTGGCGAACTGTTCGAACGTCGTGCCGTGGTTGCGGCTGTGTTCCATGCCGGCTTCGGCGAACACCGACGGCATCGTCCCGGAGCCCAAGAGGCCCTCCTTGGAGATTCCGCGGCCACCGCCGCCACCGCCTAAGAGGCCGCGGCCCATCTGCTCGACGCCAACGGCGAGCACCAGGTCGTAGAGGTCCGCCTTCACGGACGCCCACGCTTCCCGGAATGCCGTCGCGCCGGTTGCGCACGCATTCGAGACATTCACCACCGGAATGCCCGTCTGACCGATCTCCTGCAGCACACGCTGGCCCACCATGCCGCTGGCCTGGCCGAGGTTGCCGCAGTAGAGCGCCTGCATGTCCTGGATCTTGAGGCCGCAGTCGTCGAGCGCCAGGTGTGCAGCTTCGGCCCCGAGTTGCGGGACGGTCTTTTCGGGGAACCGCCCGAATTTGATCATGTCTACGCCGACTACATATGCGTCCGTCATGGTAAGAGGCTCCTAATCCGTGCGTGGTTGGAAGAAGTAGGAAAGGTAGGAATTGCCGTCGCTGTCCTTGCGACCGAGGGCGTCGTCGTAGACGACTTCGACAGGCATGCCGAAATCGATTTTCGACGGGTCCGGTTCGACGTTGATGAGGTTGCCCTTGACCGTGCCGCCGCCCTCGAGGTCGACGATCGCCGACACGTAGGGAACGTCGATCCCCGGGAACGAGCGATGCACGATGCAATACGAGTACAGCTCACCCAGGTTGGACAGACGCACCGGCGTCATGCCGCCGCGGGCACCACACTTCGAGCAGTTGGCGCGCACACCCAGGTAGATCGCCCCGCAGCTACCGCAACGGTGGCCCTCGATATACGGCTCGCCGTCGTCCGGGATCTTAAGGTGGGGGACGACGGGCAAAGGCTTGTCGGACATGGATTCCCCTCCAGCGAACTGACGAGCATGGCCGTTTGCCCATGTGCAGTCAACCGCCCTAAGCTCTCGCAGTTGCACCCATACGTTGGACCGACTGATGCCGGAACCGCTGCCGCTCGCCCACATCAAGGTACTTGACCTCACGCGCGTGCGTGCGGGCCCGACATGCGTTCGGCAACTCGCGGATTGGGGCGCCGATGTCATCAAGATCGAAGCGCCCGGGCGCGGCGACGGCCAGATGGGCGACGCACGACACGGGCCCGACTTCCAGAACCTGCACCGCAACAAGCGCAGCATCACGCTGAACCTGAAGGCCGAGGCCGGACGCGCCGCGTTCCTCAAACTCGCGGAGTCGGCGGACGTCATCGTCGAGAACTACCGGCCGGATGTGAAACACCGACTGGGCATCGACTACGAGACGGTTCGCGCGATCAACCCCGCCGTCGTCTACGCCAGCGTCTCGGGGTTCGGCCAGGACGGCCCTTACGGCAACCTGCCCGGCTTCGACCAGGTGGCCCAGGGCATGGGCGGTCTGATGTCGATCACCGGCTTGCCGGGCCAAGGCCCTGTGCGTGCCGGCATCCCGGTCGCCGACCTCTCGGCGGGCCTTTTCGCCGCACTCGGGGTGATGACGGCGTTGCTCGGTCGCACGCAGACCGGCGAGGGCCAGTGGATACGCACATCCCTGCTCGAAGCCCAGGTGTCCATGCTCGACTTCCAGGCCGAGCGTTGGCTGCTCGGCAACGAAGTGCCGCCACAAGCAGGCAACAATCATCCCACGGGGATACCGACCGGGGTCTTCGCCACCAAGGACGGCCACATCAACATCGCCGCGACGGGCGACGCCATCTACAAGCGCTTCTGCGCCGCCATGGGACGCGAGGACTGGCTCGCCGACCCGCGCTACGCCACCCCGCCAAAGCGTTCCGCCAATCGCGATGCGATGAACGCCGAGATCGAGGCTATCACGAGGACGCGCACCAGCCGGGAGTGGATCGAGCTGTTCAATGGCGTCGGCGTGCCCGCCGGATACATCTACGCCATCGACGAGGTCTTCGAGGATCCGCAGGTCAAGCACCTCGGCATGGCGGCGCCAGCCAAGCACCCGGTGCTGGGCGACATCGAACTCGTCGGCCAGCCCATCAAGATGTCGGCTGCGGAGTTTACCGTCCGCTCCCCCACCCCGGAGTTGGGAGAACACACCGAGGAGGTGCTGGCGGAGCACGGCTACAAGCGCGCGGACATCGAAGCCTTGCGCGTTGCCGGCGCGATCTAGTGTGCCGCCAGACGAATGCCACAACGTTTCTCCCGCAGTGAAGACGATGACGGAAATCCGAAGTGCTTGTTTTGACCGCGGCACATCCTCGCCTCGCGTCCGCCAGTGCGAGCGCGAACGGCGTTGCAATAGTCAACGCATTTCCGAGACCGTTCACTAGGCCACCGGGATGCCGCGTCGCCCGATCAACAGCATCTGCGTGATGTGCGGCTCCAACGATGGCCGCAATCCCGCGTACGTCAACGCCGCCACGCACCTCGGCGCGAGCCTGGCGCGACGACGGATCACGGTCGTCTACGGTGGCGCCCAGGTCGGCCTCATGGGTGCCTTGGCCGACGCCGCGCTCGCCGCCGGCGGCGACGTCGCCGGGATCATCACGCCCGACCTCGCCGGACGCGTCGGCCATCGCCGGCTGCACTTGGAGCAGGTCACCTCCATGCACCAGCGCAAGCGTCGCTTCTCGGACCTTGCCGACGCCTACATTGCCCTGCCCGGCGGCTTCGGGACGCTCGACGAACTGTTCGAGGCCTTGACCTGGAACCAACTCGGGATACACGACAAGCCGACGGGACTACTCAACATCGGCGGCTATTTCGATGACTTGCTCGCATTCCTGCGCCACGCCGAAGACGAACGCTTCGTGCGCACCGAGCACCGCGCCATGCTCGTGGTGGACGACGCTCCGGAGCCCTTGATCGACGCCCTGCGCGCGCAGCCACGCACCGCAGTCGACAAACGCCTGGCACCCTAACGGCTCACGGGCAGCGGCTGTCTCGACGGTACGCGGGCGTCCTCGCCCGCAATCTAGAGTTGCCGGTACTCGTAGAGTCCTTTGATGTGCGCGTTGACGAAACGCCCCTTCGATTCGGCCGCCATGAATGCGCCGTACACCGGGGCGGGTACACCGTAGTACACGTACGCGCGCCCCGACCGGCCAAAACGAACGTAGAGCTTGCCGCTGTCCGGATCGTAGCCGATCGCGTCGACACTCGACGACTCGATTCGCCGGATCGTCGGCAACTCGTCAGCCACCGCGGAGTGCGGGGCCTTTGAATCCATCGATCGTCGCGAAAGCTGAAACCGGTTTGCGGCGCAACCGTGTCAACTGCTTGACCGGCCTGCCGAGCGGCAGCATAGCCGCAACCGCATGGCTCGACGGAATCGCGAACAACGGCTTCACCTGCGCTTCCTCGGCGGCGAGAAACGTCGTGAGCGTGCCGCCGAACCCTTCGTTGCGTGCTGCCAGCAGGATGTTCCAGACGAACGGGTAGATCGACGCGCCCGGCACGACGCCGATGCGCGGCAGGTGCTGGTCCATCGCCGCGACAACCGCGAGATCCACCGTCACGAGGAGCAACGCCGGCGCGTGGACCAACCGCTCGATGAAGCCGTCCGGGATCGTGACCGCGTCGACCGCCGACTGGTCCAGGTCCGCAGGCGCCACCGTGTTCCAGGGGTTGACGCCGGCCTTGACTTCGGCCAGGTAGCGACGATACGTGGGTTCGATCAACGGACCGAGAGCGGCACGCTTCGCGGGGTCGCGCACAACGATCACATGCCAGCCCTGGCGATTGCCGCCACTCGGTGCGAACCGCGCGTTGTCGAGGATCCGCGCCAGCACATCGTCGGGAACCGGCTCGGGGGTGAAGTCGCGCGCCGCGAAAGTGGTGCGCATGGCGTCATAGAGGTCCATAGGTCACCTCGTCAATCGCTCAACGTGAACGTCACGATGACGTCGTTGGCGACCGCCGCCGCGAACTCCGCTGGTGTCGGCGACCGCGTCAAGCCGTGGTAAGGGGCGTCGCTCGGGAAGCGGTCGAGCGTTTGCCTGAGGGCCGCCTCGATGCGAGCCGCGTCGTCGGGTGACGATCGGGCGAGGGCTGCGACCCGCCGGCCGGCGATCTGCAACTGCACGTCGGCCGGCTCGAGGAAGTTCTGCCACCAACCGGTCTGCCGGCTCGTGAGGCAGGTGACCGTCGAGGCGTCTTCGCGGACGTAGCGTACGGGCGTCGACCGGGCCCGGCCTGTCTTGCGCCCCGTGAAATGGATCGTCATCACGCTGCCGCTCATGAGGGCGTGCGCGGGCGAGGCCAGGAGCATCTTCATCACCCGGTTGATGAGCGGGAACAGGAACTCCGGTATGCGCACCTGGCGTCAGCCCTTCAAGCTTGCGATCAACGCCGAAACCGATGCCTTCGCGTCTCCGAACAGCATCCGCGTATTGGTGCCGAAGAACAGCGGGTTGTCCACCCCGGCGAAGCCCGACGCCATGGAACGCTTGAGCACGAAAACGGTTCGTGCGTGGTCGACATTGATGATCGGCATGCCGTAGATGGGGCTCCCCTCGTCGTTCCGCGCCGACGGGTTGACGACGTCGTTGGCGCCGATCACCACCGCGACGTCGATGTTCGGCATGCGCGGGTTGACATCCTCCATCTCGACCAACTGGTCGTAGGGCACGTTCGCCTCCGCGAGCAGGACGTTCATGTGACCCGGCATGCGGCCGGCCACGGGATGGATTGCGTAGGTGACCTCGCAGCCGTTTTCCTCAAGCAGTTCGCCGAGTTCCTGCACCACGTGCTGTGCTTGCGCAACGGCCATGCCGTAGCCCGGCACGAACGTCACCGCGCTCGCCGCTTCCAGGATCAGCCCTGCATCGTCGGCGTTGATCGGCTTGACGTCGCCCTCCACCTTGGTGCTGGTCCTGACAGCGCCGAAGCCGCTGAACAGGACGTTCGCAAGTGACCGATTCATGGCCTTGCACATGATGTTCGTGAGGATGATGCCGGCGGCACCAACCAGGGACCCGGAAACGATCAGCACGTTGTTGTTGATGGCGAAGCCCGCCGCACACGCGGCCAGACCCGAGTAGCTGTTCAAGAGCGAGATCACCACCGGCATGTCGGCGCCGCCGATCGGCACCACGGCCATGATGCCGAGCAGAAACGCGAGCGCGAGTACGGCGATGAAGAACGGCGAATCCGGTACCGGATCGACGATGAACAGGACGCCGCAGGCGAGCAGGGCCACGAGCAACCCGCCATTGATGAAGCGTTGACCCCCGAAGGTCAGCGCGCCGCTCGGCATCACTTCGGCCAGCTTGCCCCACGCGACGAGGCTGCCCGCGAACGTGACGCCCCCGATCATGACCGACAGGAACACGGTCGTGGCCGTGAACGTCGACGCCGACGTGCCGTCCGAGGCGCCAAACAAGGCCGCCCACCCGACCAGGAGGCTCGCGATACCACCCGAACCGTTGAACAGAGCGACCATTTCCGGCATTGCCGTCATCGCAACCAGGCGCGCGGCCAGCGCACCAACGACCGCGCCGGCCACCGCGGCGATCGCGATCCAGTGGAACTCCACGATGCCCCTCGACAGCAGCGTCACGACGATGGCGATCAGCATGCCGGCCGCGGACAACGCGTTGCCGCGCCGCGCCGTGTCCGGCGAACCGAGCATCTTCAGGCCGAACACGAAGAGCACCGCCGCCACGATGTAGGCGAGATTGACCGCGACGCTGGTCACTGCTTGGCGTCCGGCTCGGTACGGTTCTCTGCGAGGGGCAGGCCCCTCGCGCTCCCCGGCTGAGGGCTCTTGCTTGCGAGGGGCAGGCCCCTCGCGCTCCCCGGCTGAGGGCTCTTGCTTGCGAGGGGCAGGCCCCTCGCGCTCCCCGGCTGAGGGCTCTTCCTAAACATCCCGAGCATGCGGTCCGTGACGAGGTAGCCGCCGACGACGTTCACGGTCGCGAAAAATACCGCGAGCGAACCGAGCAGCGTCGCCAACCAGCCTGGTCCGCCGGCCCCTGCGGCGAGCAGCGCGCCGACAATGGTGATGCCAGAGATCGCATTGGCGCCGGACATCAAGGGGGTATGTAGTGTCGCCGGGACCTTCGAAATCAACTCGAAGCCGAGGAAGATCGCCAACACCAGGATGAAGGCGAGATATACCGGCACAAGCTCCACGGGCCCGCCCCTACAAGTTCCTGATCGTCTCGTTGACGATCGCGCCGTCCCGTGTCAATACGCACCCGGAGACGATCTCGTCCTCCGGATCCAACGCAAAGGCACGCTCGTCGGCATTCCAGAACTCGTCGATGAAGTGCGTGACATTCGCCGAGTACATGGCGCTTGCGTTGCACGCGACGCCCGACGGCAGGTTGGCAAGGCTGATGAGCTTGACGCCGGCAATGTCCACGACCTGGTCGAGAACCGAACCTTCGACGTTGCCACCCGACTCCACGGCCATGTCCACCACCACGCTGCCGGGGCGCATGGCCTCGACCATGTCCCGGGTGACGATCCGCGGCGCCGGACGGCCGAAGACCTGGGCCGTCGTGATGACGACGTCGGATCGCGCGATGACCTGCGTCATGCCTTGCCGTTGCATCTCGATCTGTTCGGGCGTGAGTTCACGGGCGTAGCCCTGGGTCGTCTCGCCGCTCTCGCCGATGTCGATGTTGACGAACTTCGCGCCCAGCGACTGCACCTGCTCGGCGACCACGGGGCGGGTATCGAACGCTTCGACGCGCGCGCCCAGGCGCTTGGCGGTGGCGATCGCCTGCAATCCGGCCACGCCCGCGCCGATCACAAATACGCGGGCCGGCGCGATCGTTCCCGCGGGCGTCATCATCATGGGGAAGATGCGCGGACAATGCCGCGCGGCGAGCACCACCGTGAAGTAGCCCGCCAGATTCGCTTGGGAGGAGAGCGCATCCATCTTCTGAGCGCGGGTCGTGCGCGGCACCATCTCCATGGACACCGCCATAACGCCCCGCGCCGCCATCTTCTCCACCAGCGGCTTGTCGTTGAACGGGTCGAGGAAGCTGATGTGGATGGCGTTCTCGCCAAGCAGGTCCACATCCGTCGGCGAGGGCTTCCTCACCCGGGTGACGACGTCCGATGCCACGATCGCCGAGGCGATATCGGATACGACGTGGGCACCCGCTTCCGCGTAGTCCGCGTCGGGCTCACCGGAAGCCGCACCGGCCCCGGCCTCGACCATGACGTCGAAACCAAGCGAAACGAGCCTCTTGACGCTGCTCGGAACGAGGGCCGCACGCAGTTCGCCGGGCCACGTCTCCTTTGGCACGGCGATACGCATCCTTGGGAGTTGAACCGTTCTTTGACGGGGCTGCGAGCATACTCGAAAGGCCGCCCGGATTGAACCGCCGAGCCCCGCTGCAGCGGGGGTTTTGCACACATGGACGATCTCTCACACCAAGCCGAGAGGTTTGCCATGGCGGCGGTCTGCAACACCGCCACAACATGCGCAGGACCACGCCATGTCGGTCGGATCGCATGCCCGTTGCCGCCACCTTCGCCCATGCCGGGCCCTCGCTCGCTGTGGTAGGGTCCCAATCCCGCTCGCCCGGCAACACGAGCCTTCCGACGCCGGCTGATACGGAGTATGCCGATGGCCGAACCCTTCCTCCGTCGACCACTGCCCGATGCTTCGGAGCTGCCCGGCGAGGCCGACCTCCCCTACGAAGACGACGAGCCGTTGGCTGAGAGCGACTACCAGCTCGAGCCGCTCGACTACGCCTACAACGGCCTGTCGACCTGGTTCCAGGACCGACCGGACGTGGCCGTCCAGGCGGACATGTTCGTCCACTACCTGGTCGCTGGCGAAGACGGTGGGCGCGAGCACAGGATGCTCGCGCCGGACGTATTCGTCATATTCGGCGTGCCGAAGCGGCAGCGATTCTCCTACGTCGTATGGAAAGAAGGGAAGGCGCCCGATTTCGTGCTCGAGATCCTTTCCTCGAGTACCTGGCGCCGCGACACCGTGGAGAAGAAGGCCATCTACGCGGCGATGGGTGTATCCGAGTACTGGCTCCTCGATCCCCTCGGACCGTTCCTCGCCCCGCCGCTCATCGGCTATCGGCTGACGGACGGGCAATACGTCAGGATCGACGCCGAGCCCGGTACGACCGCGACCTACGTGAGCGACGTCTTGGAGTTGGAACTGCGAATCGACGATGACGACCGTTTCCGCATCCGAGATCCGGCTAGCGCCATCGAACTGCGCTCGCACGGAGAGCTGCAGGACGAGTTGACGACAGCCGTGGCGGCACGACAACGCGCGATGGAAGCGCGGCAGCGTGCGATGGAAACCCGGCAGCGTGCGATGGAAGCCCGGCAGCGTGCGATGGAAGCCCTGCAGCGGGAGACGGACGCGAGAGAGGCCGCAGAACAGCGTGCCGCCGAAGCCGAGCGACGCCTCGCGGACTTGGAAGCTCGGCTGCGGCGCGAATCCGGGTGAGTACGTCGCGCGCTGGTCGCAATCGGCGCGCTACCCTGCTCATCACCCTCGCCGGAATGGCGGCCGCCCAAGCCTTCGCCACAGCCTCCGTGTGCCATCCCGCGAGCGGCCATGCACTGGCCCATGCCGCTCACACCGTCACCGCGTCGGCGAGATCGCGAACAGTGTCCGATCATCGCGCGGGCGTTGCGCAAACACTGTTCCATGCGCGCATCTGGTCACGAGACGGCCATGCGCTCGGAGTCGCCCATGACTACCGCGCTCATCATGTCGAGACCGGTGCCGTCCAGCCACAGACCAACGGCCACGTGCACCGCCTGAGTCCTCGTTATCGATTCAGCGGCGCGCGCTGGGCGGCGTCGGTGAGTCCGGTCGTCGCAACGTCGTCGAACGTCGGCCGCCACCCCGGCGAAATTCATCGTGCATTGATCGACTGGCACGGTTCAGTGGCATACCGCGTCCGCCTCGCCCCCCACCTCAGCGGCTACGGGGGCGTCTGCCGCGACGACCGGTTCGGCCGCGTCCGGGTGAGTCCGTTGCTCGGTGTGACCTGGGAGCCGGGACATGCGGTCCGCGCAACCGTGGGTTGGCCAGACTCCGCGGTCGAATGGGACGTCCATCCGCGGTGGCGGATCCGTGCGACCATCAACCCCGTCGGCGGCCACTGGACCGTCTACGACAACGAACTGGCTCGCCGGACGGTATTCCAATACGCGGGCTGGCGGGTGCGACTCGGCCTCCACTTGCTGCCAGCCGTCGCGCACCGCCTGGCGGTCAGCGTCGGCCGCGATCTGCGCCGGTCGTTTCGATTCCGTCTCGAGGACGGCAGCGCTTTCTCAAGCGACTTCAGCGATGCAACCGCGATCGGCGTCGAGTGGCAATGGCTCAGGGGCGCAGCTCAACCCCATCGCCCACCCTGACCGCACCGCCTTCGATCACCCGACAGGTCACGCCGCCCCGCCAGTCCGGCGCCAGCGCGGTCGTGAGGCCTTGAGCCTGCTCGTCCATGCGCTGGCATGGATCGGTCTCGCCGGTGATGGCGAGCGTCGCTTCGCCGATCGCGAGGGTCTTGCCAGCGCTGTGCGCCAGCTCAAGGCCTTCGACCATGATGTTCGCGCGGCGGGTGGTCCACGGCACCTCCCGGCCCAAGTCCCGGCAAGCGGCCTCCCAGCTTTCCCGGCACAGCACGGTGACCTGGCGGCCTTTCAGTCGCCCCCTGGCATCTCCCGCGACGCCGGCCTCCACGCTGATCGTTGCCTCCTCGATCAACTCCATGGGTGCCCTCGTCGCGGCGCGGCGCGCCAGTCCGCACACTCTCCCTGACATGGTCGCCTCCGACCTCGGTTCCTCATCCACGCTAACGAGATTCACCTGCGCCCGCAATAGCGGTGGTCGACACCCGCGCGATGCCAGTGAAGCCCGGGGCGCGCGGGCCTGGACGTCCGCGCGCCTGGCTGCCGTATGATGAGTGTCCCCGAACTCGGAGGAACCGCATGCGCAGCATCTGCTTCGCGCTGGCGTTGGCCGCCACGGCGACGCTGGCACAGGACGACGACTGGTACCCATCCGAACACGGTGCCGGCGACACGCTTGGGGCCATCAACCACCTGTCTGCCGACAAGGTCGTGGAAGCCGCGAGATTGGTCAAGACCGGCAAGGCGTACCCACTCGGCGTCGTCACCGGGTGGGAGACACCCGCCTACCCGCCGCGACACTACGCGATCACCGTGATTCAGCCCGGACAGGACCTCGGTCCCACGATGGGCGCGAACCTGGCCACGGGCAACGACGACCTGCTCTACACCTGGATGGGCATCGGCAGCCAGATCGACGGTCTCGGCCACATGGGGATCAACCACGTCTACTACAACGGCCACAAGGCGGCGGACTTCGTCACGACCAAGGGGCTCACCGCGCTCTCGATCGACAAGCTGCCGCCCATCGTCGGCCGCGGCGTGCTCCTCGACATGACGCGGCACTATGGCGAGAACCCGCTGACGCCCGGTACCGCCTTCAACGAGGCCGAAATCAAGGCGCAAGCCGCAGAGCAAGGGATCACCATCGGCAAGGGCGACGTCGTGCTGTTCCATACCGGCTGGCTCAGTATGGCCGACGACGGTCCGACCTTCATGGCAGGCGAGCCCGGGCTTGGACTCGAGGGCGCAAAGTACCTCGCAAGCCTCGATGTCGTTGCCGTCGGCGCCGACTCCTGGGGCCTGGAAGCCGTTCCCGGCGAGGATCCCGACCTCGTCTTTCCCGTGCACCCCGAACTGCTCGCGAAGAACGGCATCTACATCCTGGAGAACATGAACGTTGGGGCACTCGCCCGGGACGAGGCCTGGGAGTTCCTGTTCGTGCTCGGCCAGCCACGCTTCGAGGGCGCGGTCCAGGCGGTGATCAACCCGGTGGCGATTCGCTAGCGCGCGGCGACCGCGAATGACAGGCCCCAAAGTTACTGTGCAATGAACTCAAACATTGACCACCCATATGCCGCCGGGCGACCCTTGAAAAAGATCGAACGTCCGAACAGTGGCGAGGACTACACTTTCGCGGCACAAAGGCTCGATCGGAGCGAGATACGCCAAGCTCGGTACCGGCATTGCACATTCGTCAACGTGAGCTTCAAGGAGACGCTGCTGGCAGAGTGCGTGTTCGATGACTGTGTTTTCGTAGGGTGTTATTTCCGCCGAGCAAGGGTCCGCGACTGCACTTTCAAAGGTTGTAGGTTTTACGACTGCGAGTTCCCACGGCTGTCATTGGTCGGCTGCCGATTGTTCTACGTTCGGTTCAGCGGCTGCCAGATCGCGTTCGACGCAATACGAGACTCGCTCCCTCCCGAGCCAAACGTCCGCGAAGAGTTGTGCAGGAACCTAGCCCGACAGTCGTCCATACTCGGGCTTCCGGATGAGGCGCGACGGTATCGAAAAGTTGAAAACACGGCCCGTGAGGCCCACCTGAGAAACGCGTTCGCAGGAGAGTCGGATTGGTACAGGCGGCACTTCCTGGGAACCCGAAGACTCAAGGCCTTCATCCAATGGACGTGGAGCAAGGTAAACCGGCTGCTGTGGGGGTATTGCGAAAGCGGAAGCCGATTGGCCGCCAACTTCCTTACGTCCACGCTGGCCATCTTCCCTGCCTTGTATTGGCTTGTCGACGAAGGGCAGGCCGCGACCGTAGACCGCGTTGCCACGACGTACATTCTGCGGAGCCTGTCTGCAGCAACGCCCGCTAGCTTCATCGAACGAGGCGTCGGAACTGACGCATGGCCGGTCCTAGCCGTGATGTCAGTTCAGGGTCTTTACAGTCTTGTGTTGATCGCAATGTTCGCTGCCTTTCTGTTCCAATGGAGTTCACGTAGGTGAGTAAGGGCAACGCCATCTGGCTCTATGGGTCTTCGGCTAGAGGTGACCAAGATAATCTGAGTGACCTCGATGTCCTTCTGGTCGGTCAAAGCAGCCCATCGGCCGTTGCCACGGCGACGCGGCTGGCGGGCGGTCGCACCTCGGCGATCAGCCGGTACTCCTGGTCCGAGGTTTCAAGCATGGCGACTTACGGGTCGTTGTTTCTGCATCATCTGAGGCTCGAAGGGCGTCCGCTCTACGAGGATGAGACATGCGCTGGCGAACTACGGCGCCGGTTGGATGCTCTCGGCGCCTACACCAGAGTCAGCAGGGACATATCAGCTTTCAAGACGGTGCTCGCGGACGTGAGGGAGTCGCTGTCGATTGGCGATGTCATTACACATGATCTTGCAGTCATAGCGACCGTCGTTCGACATGCGTCAATCCTAGGTTGCTGGCTCCTCGGAGATCCCCAGTTCGGACGCACAGCGCCAGTTGAGAGGTACGCCACCTCGCGCCGTCGTACGGTCGACGGCTTCGCCGACTTATATGCCTATCGCCTATACTCCGACAATCGTATGACCCGACGCGACCTGAAACCTGTCTGCCCGCAAAAGTGGCTAAGGCGAGCCGAGTCGCTAGTGGCCTCTCTCGAGGAGATTGCCAATGACCAGTAATGCAGCCACATGCCTCAGCGACATTGACAAGGTCAGGCGGGTCGCCGCCGGGCACGATGCGGCCTACGTAGCTCGCTCAAGGCTCTCCCGCTTGCTGCTACGGACTACCAACTTGGCCCGCAGCCTCGCCGTAGAACCCCCCTCCGACATCGGCGGGAGGCAACAGCACGCCATGGGGTGGGGGTGGGGGGGAGCGGACCAGATTCTAGAGGCATGCACGCGCCTCGACGCATGTCAGAGGTCTGCAACGCACGCCAGTGAGCCGTTGGACGATAGGTGGCGAATGATGTGGGACGAGATCGAGTCGCACCTGAATACGCTTGAGGATTTACTGCGGCGGCGCCTCCAGCATCGGCCCGCCGAGCGAACCTAGTGGGATCAGACAGGCTTGTCGGCTGAGGCAGCCTAGGGATCGAATAGAACCGAGGCGAACTGCTGCCACGCCAAACTGCCATCACCAACACGACGGCCCTCATCGCCGTGATCGTCGCGTTCCTGGTCGGCATGCTGGCGACCTTGGCGATCCGACCGCCCGGTGCGCAAACGGCGACCGCTGCCAACACCGAAGACCGTGCGGTGGCAACGCTTCGCTGGCGTGTCCCCGTCGCGTTCGCAACCACGCTCGAGGTACTCGGCGACAACGTTCGCTGGGTCACGGACGCCATCGACCGCGCATCGAACGGCGCGATGATCCTCGACCCCTATGAGCCCGGGGAGATCGTGCCGGCTTTCAACATCGTCGACGCGGTCCGCGAAGGCAAGGTGCAGGCCGGCTATACCTGGCTCGGCTACGACCAAGGCAAGATCCCGGCCTCGCCCCTGCTCGGCGCGGTGCCCTTCGGGATGGAGCCCTGGGAGTACACGGCCTGGTGGTACGAGTGGGGCGGTCGCGAACTTGGCCAAGCCCTGTATGCGAAGCACGACGTCCACCCCGTTCTCTGCGGCCTGATCGGCCCGGAGACCGCCGGCTGGTTCCGTACTCCGATCGAAAGCCTAAGCGACCTCGAGGGCTTGAAGATCCGCTTCGCGGGGCTCGGCGGGCGGGTCATCGAACGCCTCGGTGCCTCGGTCACGATGCTGCCGGGCGGCGAGATCTTCCAAGCACTCGAGAAAGGCGCCATAGACGCCACCGAGTTCTCGCTGCCGAACGTGGACGAAGCGCTGGGCTTCGACCGGATCGCGAAGCTCAACTACTACCCCGGCTGGCACCAGACCTATACCGCGGCCCACCTGGTGGTGAACGACACGGCGTGGCAGCGTCTCTCGGCTCGCGAACAGGCGGTCATCGACACGGCCTGCACGGCCGGCGTGACCCGCAACCTGGCCAAGTCGGAAGCCAAGCAAGGCCCCATCCTCGCGGGCTTCGCGAGCAAGGGCGTCACCGCAATCAGCCTGCCCGAGCCCATCCTGCGCGAACTCAACCGGGTGACCGACGAGGTCATGGCCGAGGAAGCCCGCCGGGACGAGGACTTCCGGGTGATCCTTGCCTCGCAGCTCGCTTTCCGCAAGCAGTATGCGCTGTGGAAACGCTTCGCCTACCTGCCGCGCGACTTCCATGCCCCCGAGGACGCCACGGGCTCGCAGGCGCCCCGATAGCGCCCGACAGGACGAAGAAGGCGTGGCGCAACTCGACCTCCCCGACACCACCTTCTCGCGCGTCGCCGATCCCATCCTGGTTCGCATCGGCAACGCGGCGTCCTGGATCTGGGTCGTGCTGCTGGGCGTCATCGTCTGCAACGTGCTCTTGCGCTACGCCTTCGCACAGGGACGCATCGAGTTCGAGGAGATCCAGTGGCACCTCTACTCGGCCGGCTTCATGCTGGGCCTCGGCTACGCGCTGCAGGCCGACGCCCACGTCCGAGTCGACGTTCTGCACGAACGCCTCGCGCCCGCCACGCGGGCCTGGATCGACCTGTACGGACTCACCCTGTGCGTCCTGCCGTTCGTCGCCTTGATGCTGATCTACGGCGCGCCATTCGTGGCGGACAGCTTCACGACCGGCGAGGTGTCGAGTTCCCCAGGCGGCCTGCCCTACCGGTGGGCGATCAAGTCCATGCTGTTCGTAGGCTTCGGCCTACTCGGCGTAGCGGCGCTGTCCCGGTTGACGCGAGTCTGGAAATACCTGTTCTGGGCCAGGGACTGAGCCTCGTCCATGCCCGCCAACGAAATCCTCGCCTTGGTGATGTTCCTGGCCTTCATCGGCCTCGTGTTCACCGGCTTCCCGATCGCCTGGATCCTCGCCGGGCTCGCCGTGCTCTTCACGGCGCTCGCCATCGTGTTCGAGGTGGACTTCGGCATCCCCATCGGCGTCGACTGGGCCTACGCCTCGATCAGCGTCGAGCGGATCTGGAACGTGATGGAGAACTGGGTGATGGTCGCGCTGCCCATGTTCGTGTTCATGGGCCTCATGCTCGACCGGTCCGGCATCGCAAACCGGTTGATGACCAGTTTCGCCCGGTTGTTCGGCCGCATCGGGGGCGGCATGGCAGTCACCATCACCCTGATCGGCGTCCTGCTTGCCGCCACCACGGGCATCATCGGCGCTTCCGTGGTCCTGCTCGCCCTGCTCGGATTGCCCGTCATGCTCCGCCAGGGCTACGACAAGTCACTCGCGGCCGGCACGGTCTGCGCGGTCGGCACGCTGGGGATCCTCATCCCGCCGAGCATCATGCTCGTTCTGATGGCGGATCGGATGGCGATGCCCGTAGGCGACCTGTTCCTGGGCGCCGTCTTCCCGGGGCTGCTGCTGTCCACGCTCTACGTCCTCTACCTGCTCGGGTACGGTATCGCCAGACCGGCCGGCGCGCCGGCCGCCACGGACGTCGAGCCCCTCGATTGGCGGGCCGTAGCCGACCTCGCCATAGCCATCCTGCCGCCCGCCGGACTGATCCTCGTGGTCCTGGGGAGCATCTTCTTCGGCTTCGCGACGCCGACGGAAGCCGCGGGCGTCGGAGCCGCGGGCGCACTCGTGCTCGCCGCCGCCAACAAGGTGCTCGACCGCCGGGTCCTCACCGAGGTCATTCGCGAGACCACCAAGACCACGGCCTTCATCTTCGGCATCCTGATCGGCGCCACCGCGTATTCGCTGGTGCTGCGCGGGCTCGGCGGCGACGAACTGATCGAGCGCACGCTGCTCGACCTGCCCTTCGGCCCCACCGGAATCGTGATCACCATCCTGCTGGTGACCTTCATTCTCGGATTCTTCCTCGACTGGATCGAGTTGACGCTCATCATCCTGCCGCTGGTGTCCCCCGTCGTCACTCACCTCGGCTTCGATCCGGTCTGGTTCACGGTGCTGTTCGCCGTGTGCCTGCAGACCAGCTTCCTGACGCCGCCGGTCGGATTCGCAATCTTCTACCTGAAAGGCGTCGCGCCCGACAGCATCACCGCCCCGACGATCTACCGAGGCGTGATTCCCTTCATCCTGTTGCAGCTTCTGGGCCTTGCGCTGATCTTCAACTGGGAAGCGCTGGTCACATGGCTGCCCGCCCAAGCCTACTGAGAGGACGAATCCGTGTTCATCCACACATCCACCGCCCGAAACTACTCCGAAACAACAGAGAACCGCATTCACAGCGACGACGTCGCCGCGGGTTTCGGCTTCGCCGGCGCGCTCGTTCCCGGCGTTGCCGTCTTCGGCCACATGACCTATCCGCTCGTGGCGTCGCTCGGGGAGGAATGGCTCAGCCGGTACCGGGCCAACGTGCGGCTCCGGCTCCCGGCCTACGACGGCGACGAACTCGTCATTCGCCACACCACGAGCGGCGATCAACACACCGTGCTGTGCCATGCGCGCGACGTGCTGCTCGCCGAGTTGCACACCAGTCCACGCGAGCCCGCCGACCTCGTTCCGATCGCACCAGGCACGGAGGTGGCGGAGCGGCCCGAGATCCATTGGCAGAACGTCTTCGTCGATGAACCGTTTCCCGCGTGGCATTGGACGCCGGATGGGATCGAGAACGCCGAATCCGCAGCCCAGGTCGACGACGACCACGCCTGCTACCGGTCCGGCGTCGTCCATCCGCACGCGATCCTCGGTACCGCAAACCGCACATTCACCCGGCGATACTTCCTGCCGGCCTGGCTGCATGTGGGTTCGGAAATCCGCTTTCACAGGCTGCTGCGTGTCGGCGACACCGTCGAGGTGCGCACCGTGCCGACGGCCAAGTGGGAGCGCAAGGGGCACGAATTCGTCGACCTGCGCATCGTCTACCTCGTCGCTGGCGAGGTCGCGACGGAGATCGTCCACACGTCGATCTTCAAGATCGCGGATCGGCGCGATCAGGAGCCTTAGCGACTCCGCCAGCCGCCCGGTCGCAGCCCGCGCGACGTGTTGTCGCGCCCCGGAACTGATAATGTCGGGTGTCCGACAGGCAACGGCACCAGGCATGAAATTCGGTCTTTTCTACGAGCTCCAGCTACCGAAACCCGCAGGCGAAGAACAGTGGGGCCCCGACGACGAGCGGCGCATCTACCACGAGATGCTCGATCAGGTCGAACTCGCCGACAGCCTGGGCTTCGACTACGTTTTCGAAGTGGAGCACCACTTCCTCGAGGAGTATTCGCACTCATCGGCACCGGAGATGGTGATGGCCGCGCTCTCGCAGCGCACCAAGAACATCCGCCTTGGCCACGGAATCGTGTTGACTCCACCCGGCTACAACCATCCGGCCCGAGTCGCCGAACGCATCTCGGCTCTCGACATCCTCTCCGACGGTCGCGTCGAATTCGGGTCCGGCGAGAGTGCATCGGAAATGGAGCTTGGCGGCTTTGGCGTCGAGCGCGGCCTCAAGAAAGCGATGTGGGAGGAATGCACGCGCGAGGTCGCCAACATGATGGTGCAGACGCCCTACCATGGGTTCCAAGGCGAGTTCTTCGACATGCCGCCGCGCAACGTCATCCCGAAGCCACTGCAAGACCCGCATCCGCCGCTGTGGGTCGCGGCATCACGGCGCGAGACCACCATGCTGGCGGCGCGCTTCGGGATGGGCAGTCTCGGTTTCGGATTCGAGACGCCTCAGGAGCTTGCCGAGCGGACCAACGAGTACTATCGGATCGTCCGCGAAGAGTGCTTCCCGATCGGCCATGCCATCAACCCCGGGCTTGCCGTATTGACGACCTTCATGATGGGCAAGACGGACGAGGAAGCCCTCCTGCGCAGCGCCAACGGTCCGGCCTTCTTCTCGCATTCGCTCGGCTACTACTACAACCCCGTGAGCGGCGGCAAACACCAACCCGGGGAGAAGAACATCTACGACGACTTCTTGGCCCAGAACGAACGTGACAACACCATGTCCGCGCGCACCGGCTTCATCGCCGAGGACGAGATCCGCAAGGGCGAACCGAAGGACGAGGTGCAACGCGCACTGTACCGGGCCGCGCGCAGCGGCACCGCCGTCGGAACCGTCGATCGCGTCCGCGAGACCTTGACGACCTACGAGGACAACCACCTCGACGTGATGATCTTCGTCGCCCAGTGCGGCGACCGCCAGCACGATCACATCATGGAATCCATCGAGTTGTTCGGCCGCGAGGTCCTGCCGGAATTCAAGGAGCGCCACGAATCCGAGCACGTCAAATGGCGGGCGGAGCAGTTGGCCGGCATCGACGTCCCCATCAACTCGAGCATCTGACGATGGCGCGCCAAGACCAGATCAAGGACACGGCCCTTCGCGACCTGATCAACGACGCCCACGGGTTGATGCGCCGCAACCAGCCGACGGACGCGATGCACGGGCTGGTCGATGCGCTCTACCGTTTGATCGAACTCAAGCCGGAACTCGCCACCGAGCAGCTCGAACCACGGCCCGGCTGGAAAATGCCCTTCCTGACGCGTTGGCCCCAGTACGGGGCCAACTGGAAGGAGGGATCTCTCGCCGCGGGCACACCGGAGATCGAGTTCACCCGCGACCACTTTGCGCTGTCCGAGACGATCACCTGCTACGAGTTCCTGCTCGACACGGCGATCGCCCGGGAGGCCTGACACCGAGCACGGCCGGGCCCGGGATGCGGACGTCCGCGCACCAACAACAGCGCGTCAAGCTTTGCCGCGAAACCCCTGGCTCGCGCGATACGGCGCATCACGGGTTTCGAACGCGTGCTTCAAGCCGCCTTCGCGGATGGACTCGCCGAAACTGTACGTCCACTCGGTCATCTGGGCGAGGGCGTCCTGCTCGGTCGCGCTGCGCACGGACGAATAGATGCCCATGTTCTCGTAGAAGCGGTTCATGGTGAGCTTCAGGATGGCCAGATGGTCCGCCGAACCGTTCGCGACACGTTCGGCGAAGGCGATGGTGTTGGCGTCCAACTCGTCCTTGGGCCACGCGTAGTTGATCATCTCGACCTCGGCGGCCTCGGCACCCGTCATGTTGTCGCCGGTGTAGTAGTACTCCTTGGCCTTGCGCATGCTCATGACCAGCGGCCAGATGTTGCCGTTGCGGGCCGTGCCCAGACCGCGCAGCCCCGGATGCCCGATCTGGGTGTCGTCCGCTGCCACCACGAGGTCGGTCATCATCGCGAGTTCGCAGCCGC